>ENA-UOUE01000267-UOUE01000267.1-compost-metagenome-genome-assembly--contig:-NODE-267-length-44295-cov-11.037315_pt1 | contig 44295 bp, 31 predicted proteins | sample MGYA00238146_ERZ747223 | MGnify/ENA primary metagenome ERZ747223 (study PRJEB28781, sample SAMN06268865) | compost metagenome | isolation source: single cell | place: USA: California, Emeryville, Joint...
ATGTGTGTCGTCAACCCAAACTGAGGTGTCGAATATCCGCTCGTAGACAAACTGGTATGTCTCTGGTGGTAGTGAGTTGTAGAGGTAAACATCGGGTCCTAACCCAGGGTAGACGAGCGTAGTTAGAGGGCTGAGAGAGTAGCTGCCCAGCTGGAGTAAGTATGAATCGCTTTGGATTGTAATATTATTGAATACGTTGTTTAGGATGAAGGCAAGCGGATTCGTGATCTTGATATAGGTAGAAGGATGAGTCCACATCTCCTCAGACTTTATTACTTCATCAGAAAACGTGTTGAACATAATGAAAGTCAATCTCGCTATCCTGCTTCTCTTGCTGGTAATTGTAGAATTAAGATTCGAGGGCTGAGGAGAAATTCCAGGGGCGGACGGACTTTCAGCGTCTGGAAAGTGCATAAATTGCTCACCGTTGTCCATAGTGATGAATTGCTCCCAGATCCAGCGGTCATTAAGAAATTCTGACAATAATGAGCCTTCAGAAAAAGTATTCCCTTGGAAAAGAGAGTTGGTGATAGAGGTGGAAACCAATCCATTTCTTCCTAAAATGAAGGTACTGGAGTCAAAACTAGAACTTAATAGTTTTATTGAATCGAGATCGAGAGCATATCCGTCGTTGACGAGAAATGAGTGCCATATCTCATTACCCATCACTCTAGCAAAGTTAGAACTCAAATTTGTTATTGTAAAATTTGAAAGAGCGATCTTTTCTGATTCAATTAGTGGAGGGAACGGCTTTGTTGCGAAGTAAGTGAATGCAAATGCTGGACAGTCGTGAAAAGAGGTATCAGAAATCGAGACGTTAGTCAGAGAATGGGCTCTCTGAGGTGGAGTATACGTCGAGTTATAACTTTCTATTTTAAACTGAATGGATGGCTCGTAAACGAACATTTGACAACTGCTAAACGCGCCATTGCTGATTGTGAAGTTATTGACATTGAGAGACTCGATTGGGTTATCAGAGGAATCCGTGAATGTCTTGAAATGAAAGAAAGCCAGATGAGTCCTGCTTCCATATAGCTCCATCGAATTAAGGGTTATTTCTGAGAGACTGACTGTGCCTAAGGTGCCATTGCTGCTCTCTTTGATTTGTAGCGAGAGAAAATCAAAAGGAACAAATACACTTCCATAAAGAAAATTGAGATAGGCACTGAGATAGTATTGCCAACTCAAACTAGTTGAAGTCAAGTTGAGACCTTGCAAAACGAAGCTCGTAATATTCTGGAAGTTAAATATTGCAGTGTAAGCTTGCTGAGGTGGTTCTGCTGATGACATATCAAATTGTGAGAAAGTCCAGTTCGTTAGTGTAAGAGAATAAGCGTTTCCCACGAAAAATATATCTCCTGAATATTGCAGCATCACTTCTCCAGTTAGATATATATTCGTGAAGTCAACCCTCGTGACATCCCTTACTTCCAAGATTTGGGAGAGGTATAACAAGTCATTTCCCAGCAAACTCAGACCAGAAAGTAAAAAGCTTGAATCTGATTCCGAAGATGGTCCGATAAAAGAAAAGTAAGGCGCGAGTGCCTTTGTGAAGTAATATGGATAGTCACTCGAAGGATATAGAGGGAGAGCTATTCCCAGTTGGTTAATTACTGTCTGATTTGTGAAATTTACATTCCAGCCAGTACATATTGTTGAATTGACAATCAGTGATGAAATGCTGACGGTTCCAACGTTATCAACGGAGAATGCTCTTGCCTTTGAGGCGTCTAAGGAAGTATTTACGTTCAGCAAGTTGTTCAGGTAGACATATTCTGTCTCATTGCCAGAGATGCAGCTTCCTTGGATACTTATATCTTGAATGGAGAAGAAATTGATCGGATTCTTCAGAGGTAGGCATTTGCGAGGAAGATATAGCTCCAACGTTGGGCGATTGACAATGATATGCAGATTTATAAACTGGATCGTCGAGAATCCAATAAAGTTATATTGAACCTGAGTAGCAATTTGCTGATCGAGGTCAAAGACAATTGTAGGCAGAGATGCGCATGATTCGAGATTTTGAGAGTAGTTTTCGATGACAGAAGTGTCAAACTGAAGAATGAGGCTCTTGTTCATTCCGTTCAATTGGAAACTGGCCAGTGGGAATTGGTTCAAATCTTGAGGGGTGTTCCCACCAAGAGTTTGAGGATCTATCCATCCGAAGTTAATAGTCAGGCCAGAGTAGTCTGCTTCAAGTGTATTGAAGTGATTCAGAGCATCGTTTAGGCTGCAGTAAGGATTTCCTTGGGTACCATCCCCGATATTGGTACATGATGATTGGTATGCCAAATAGATTTGTTTATTCTGTGCGGAAGCAAGGATCGTGAGGAGTCCTATAAGGATAACGATGATATAAAGAGGATCTTTCATTTTAAATTCTTTACTCCTAAATTAGTATTTAATTAATAAAATTAATCAAATTTCGAGGCTAAAAATCAAAACATGATATATAATTTTTCTGAATTGTTTTAGTTAAATGAGGTATTTGAAATAAATTGCAAGATCAAATTTCAGAATTTCAGTTCGTGGATTCAAAAATTCAAAAATGCTGATATGCTTTCATTGATTTCTTTCTCTTAGAGGCAAAAACAAAGCTAGATATTGGGATGATTCTCTCGCTGCTTTTTAATGAGTGCTATTTGCATCTCTTGATAACAGCATGTAGTATATCTTTTCGAATTCGTGTCTGAATACCATCTATTTGGGATCCCTTGGCTTCTCTCGCTCTTTTCGTTGAAAACCAATGAGTATACTGCGAGGTTTTCCCGATGAAGCATTAATAAGGAATCCCTTTTTAAATCTGCAAGAGTCGATTAAATCTCAATAAATAAAAATTAATGAACTGAGTTAAGTTTTTCGCTCTGCCAGATTTTCTATGTGAAATTTTGGAATACATCATATCATAAAATACAAACACAGAAGTGTAGAGTGCCGTTTATCACAAAAAACATTAGTCTGACAGATTCCAACGCTGGTGTTGAGAAAACTATGTTCCTTTCGGGGGTCTAATCTAAGAAGGTTTCCAATCAGGTTGAGATGGCTTCTTTTTGAGAAACTTTAGGAAAGATTATACTCACAGATCTCCAGGGAGATAAGTTCTTCATACATTGCCAGATCTTTTTCTTAAGAAGTATGGAGTCCTATTTTGGCTGACGAACTTTTATTGGCTTATTAATTAAAATGCCTACACAGAGCTACTCTCAAGGTAATAACTCGTTTTCAATTAACTCATTATAGAATCTCAATAAAACTGTGAATTAATTAATCTGATTTAAAATCGATGCAAAATTACCTCAGAATACAAGCATAACTCAAATTCTGTTGAGAGACTCTGAGACGATCTGAAAGAGAACATCGATATTCTTATTCTAACAGCTCGTTTCTAGCATAGGTAACTTTATTTCTCTCGTTAAACTAATTTATAAAGAAAATATCATCTATTCAATCTATATTTCATACACTAAGGATCCCTTTCTAATACATTTGAATCAAAATCTATTTGTTACAATAATATGAAATTCCTTGTATAGTTAATGTTCATTATATTCATCTCTAAGGATTGTTATCTTCAGTCTAACTGGGGTAATGGCCTTGCATTTGGCTGTTTATACCAAGTCCAAGGCCTTTACAAGGAAGTTTTGTTCTGTTTATCACAGTTGACTTTGAGAATTCGGTTTTTGTTATTGATTTTGATTTTCAATTTTAGCGCCTTCATCTGCATGTTGATCAAGAGAGTTCTCAATATCTTTTTCTAAATTAGCCATGGTGAACTTTGCCACAAGACAATTTCCTATCTGTTGTAACTTATGCGGTTGCGAAGCAAGTTCAGGGTTATTCTCAACAAGCTGCTTTTTGATAGCCTCCTCATCGCCATTGCCTTCCAAAGCTAATTCTGAAACTCCAAAATCTTGCAAAACGCCTTCAATCTTTGCTTTTTGCTCTTTCAGCTGATCTAAAACCTGTTTTATTTTCTTCTGCTTCTCAGGAGCAGCGCTGGCTGTATGGAAGAGCTCAGAGAAACCATTCTGAGACTCTGTTTGGCCGAGACCAAATATTTTCTGGTGTTCATTGAAACTTTCATCATTACCTTCGACTTTCAACTGCTTCATTTTCTCGATAAGTGCCTCCTTCTCTTGGGTTTTGCCCTTAAGGGCGGACAGGGCCAGAGGTCCTAACTGTTCAAGGACAATGTTTTCAGGGACTTCCTTTAGTTTATTGTCCTCTCCAGCAGCACTGCTATTCTGAGGGTCTAATTGTTGGATCACCTTCGGTAATGGGTTGCTCTGAACTGAATCTCTATTCCCAAGGTTTTCATTCAATTTATTCTCTTGCAGTAAATGCTCTTTTCCATCTTTTCCATGATAGCCCAACACATCTATTAGGTTTCCTTGGAGTAGAGCAAAGGTTTTGCCGATTTCTTTCAGTCGTGACGCGTTTTCGTCATCTTGGTGACCGAGCTGTTCTGTCTCGTGAGTAGCTTCGATTAGTTTTGGTATAATCTCGCGTTTATCTACAAAGTAGTCCACCAATTTTAAATTTGGAAGGTGAAGCTTTCGCATATTTATCCCTTGGAGAGTGAACAATCTGCATTGCTCACCATCATACTTTCTTAAGTAATTTCTGATGAGGATAATCTCGCAAAGCACCGAGAGCCAGTTTTTCGGATGCACCCTAGCAACTTGCGATTGCTCTAATTCCATCATCACAGTTTGAAAATCCTTAGCCCCAGTGCATTTTTTGCTCAACTCATGCGTAGATAAGATCTGGTCAATTATTGTAAAGATTTTCGAGAGTTCTCGCTTCATTGACGATACTTGACGAAGTTTCGAATTCAGCAATGGGGCACTTATATCCTTTTCGGTTTCTAGAGATTATTAATCAGCTAATTTGCGCATTACAAAGTTTTTACCTGTGCCAATTGTGAGGTTAAACAGGTTAATTGCAGCTAGTAGCCTAGCAAGATGTTTCTTTTGTTCAACGTTCTCTGGTGCTTCGGAGGTTTCCGTCATGCGTTTCTCTTCTTCTAGCAGTTTTTCTTCCTCTTCCTCGGCCATTTTCTGTCCTACAGAATCGATTTGTAAGAGATTCAGCAAGTGATTCTCAAGCCCTCGCAGTTTTAAATTCAGCTCACTGAATCCTCGGATATCGTTCTCTAAGTGAGCTCTAACCTCATTAGTGAGGGTAGCTTCTTGGAATGAACTCTGGAGCGTAAGTTGATGTACTTCGATCGATCGGTGCGCTTGGTGGATTCTCTTCACAGAGTTTTTCATCGAATCCAAGCCCTCGTTCATTATTTTAATGGGTACATCACGTATCAAAGCAGGGTCGAAAGCGAGGATTCTAGTATTCGCTGATCTTTGATTCATTTCCTCTTGCTGGTTTCTCTCATCCTCAAAGGTAGCTGGATTCAAGCCCTGAACTGCTAGCAACGATCCCAAGTCTCTACTGAATTTCCGACTCAAATTGCCGATCCCAACAATTGCGCAGATTTTTTCAAATGTGGCATCAGGTAACTCCTTAAACTCTGGTTTCTGAGCGAGCAAATCCTCTCTGATTTCCACAGCATTAGTAAAATTCTTATTTGCATACGATAAGCCTAGGCTTGTCATGTCTTCCTGGACTTGCAGATTGAGAGCTGAAATAGCTGTTTTTAACTTTTGGATTTTCTCGATTGCATTCATATCAAAAGAATCTTGAATCGAAGTTTTCAGGTCGAGAGCCGAAACAGCTTTTGATAGCAATTCAAGGTTTTGCTCTTCATTCATTTGATTTTCAGGTAATAGTTCAATTACAGCAGCAAGAAAGGCTTCGCATGATTGATGAATCACATTGAGTCTGCTAGACTCGATTTTCAAAACATCCGGTAGCTCTGGCTCTTCCTCGTCATGGCTATTATTTTTATTAGGGCTTTCAGTTGCAATAACGCCTTGGAGTGGTACAAAGGCTTCAATGAATTGCTGTAAACTATCAAGGCATTGCTCGATCTGCTTCTGAGAGTTACTTCCTCCAAACCGATAAGAAGACGTGTATTTGCCCATCCGAGTTTTTAGTTCAGAAATATCAAGGTCCAAGACCGTTTTCCCAATCCGACTGGTGCTGAGTCCAGAAGTTTGGTCAACAATGATTTGATTCGGATCAACTTCTTCAGCTAGGACTGTATTGATGTTTTCAGAGTTATTCACATTATTTCCTCCTCCATTACTCATGAAAACACTGCCCGATTTCTCCACCTAAAGCATATGAATAACTATATTTCCATTGTTTTATTATTACCATTGTCCCGCATCCCACCATCTTTTGAACTAACTCGGTATGTTGCCTATAATGCTCGAATTAGGACGCGTAAAAGAAAAAATAGTTACGGCTTTGACACTTCGACTGTGTGCTCATGTAGCTGTTGAGCCTGAGCGGACCTAGCCATTTGATTTAAGTCCACAAAAAGAAACCCATCTTACCCGAGTTGCTTGATATCTGCCTTATGATCCGCATATTCTTTCAGGTTCTTGACAAACCCTTTCTTTTTTTTGACTGGTCCTTTTTTTGGAGCCTCTTCGTTCCTTTTGACCTCTTCTATCTTTGTAGCTTCGCCCTGCATATTTGGGTGGCTAGCCTGTTCTCGATTGTGAGCGTCGCCTTGTACACCTTGATCTTCTGGTTTGTCGATAGAAGCAGTTCCTTGCTCTTTAATTTCGATATGTACTTCGTCGTTTTTAGCAATAAGAGGATCATGATATTGGCTATTTTGATCGCCTTGAACCACTTGATGGATTAAAGCGTCTCCAATTCGCAGATTCTTATGTAAGAAACTCATTGGCAGCAATGGACTGCTTTGATTTTGCTCATTCATCTGTTCAACGGGCTCCTTTGGGTGCTGAATTAAGTTCACATCGGATTGATCCAAAATTGGAGAGGCAGAGATATTAAGAGATGCAAGAGCTTGCTTTTTCTGTTCCCTTCTTTCACGCTCTCTTCTGGCTGTAATTAGACCGATAAAGCTCGAAAAATATATGAAAAGTGTACCTCTAGCAAACTCAATGAATTCTATCTCATCATCTTTCGTTACAGGATTTTCGAGCCCATAAGTCTAACACCAACACCATATTATGTCGTTTCCCAATGGAATATATAGTTTACCGTGTTGAATTTATCTAGAAGAGCGTCCCAGTAAGAGATAGCTCCGACGTCTCTGTCTTCTATTTTGAAGATATATCTATTAAATCTTTCTTGCGGGAGGCACAAGTTCAAGAAAGTGAGTCCTACAGCGATGCCTGTTGCGATAGGATGCTGAACGCTTGGAAAATCGCCACCCCCGACAATATGGAACCATGACAAGCTGCCCAGCTTGACAACATTAATCAACCCAATGGAACTATAAAGTCGATCTTACAGCAAAAAACAGTGCTGACCATTCCAACAATTCCGTCATGCTTAAAGCCAGCTCTCGCCCCATCTGCTTCGGCATCGCCATTCTTCTTAAAAACAGATACTAGGATAGGTAATGGAATAAAACTTTCCAATTTGCTAGGAAACTTACTTTATCAGACCAATACACCAATATAAGTCCAGCTATTGCGAAGACAGTGGCAATTGGCGAGACGGGAGCGTAAAACGAAGTCAGCAGCATTGTTTTAAGAAGCGCCGCGTATTTCGTTGCCATATCGACATTTACTCCCTCAAACAAGCTAGGAAACCGCATCAATTTCACTTAAAAAGACAGCACGGTAAACTTTACATATTTGCCTCTGCTTGAGTGAGCTTGGATTTCTCTTTCAGCTTTTTCTGAGAATATCTGCTGTACAACTTGAGAAACCAGGCCGTGTCAAAGAAAGTGAGGACTGGAGAGAGGAAGGCGTTTGTGATGAACACCATAAACATATTTCCAATAACAGCTCCTAATAGATGATCACATGCTCATCAGATCCGCTAAATTCAAGGTATTTTACCTTCTGCAAAGTAAATTTCGTAGCTATAAAACCCACTCTCGCCTCGAGCACTATAAACTATCGCCTTCGCGAAAAACGTTGTGAATGCTGTATTAATGAACGTTGAAATAGCCAACTTCTCGCTGATACTCACAAAAAAGCCAGTGTAAGTAGACCTTAGCTCATACCTAGTAGAAAAATAAGCTTGATAATGGCAAAAGTTTTTACGTCGCCATTTTGCGAATCAGCAACTGGAGAATGAAATTTATTATCGCAATAACAATCGAAGCGATGTATCCGAGCCCCCTAACTACATTAGGATATTCTATGTGTAAGGTCGACTCCATTAGTTCATTCTAATTCGCATTTCTCCATTGATTTAATGTCCATATAAGAGGTTTACCTGCCCGACAGATATTCCAATCAATGCAGCAAAGCAAGCGGCAATCAAGAGAGTTGTTAAAAATAATGTAGCCAACCTTCTTCTTAGTTTGATCTTGTTCGGATAGGAAAGATGCTCCCAGTAGATATCCGTTGGCTCCGAAGCTTCAGCCACCGGCATAAACGAACCTCTGAGCCTTTGGTTAAACACAGCCTTTGGATATCCCATGATAGAACCAAGAAACTGCCGAAACGGGGTGCCCATAAGGTGCTCCTGTACGTCTTGAGCGTCTAGAAACAAGTCAGACGACAATAATCCTTATCACCTACCTTTCTCGTAAACAAAGCTCACAAATGCGATCGAACCCAGCGCAGTTTCTTCCTCATCCGCTTTTTCAATACGCGCTTCAACCTCTTTGATAGATTTCTGTAATGACTCTATTTCTGCCCTTGCACTCGCTTCCATGTCCTTCGCTCTGCTTCTCTCGGCCTCTGAGTTAGCCTTTTCTGCTTTTGCTTTCTCAGCATCTGCTCTTTTCATCGCAGCTTTCATCTTTCTGACCAACGTTTGATTTTTTCTCACATCCTTCATAATCTCTGCAATATCATACGATCGGTTGATAGCTGCAACGGGAGTCGTGCGATTCGGGATGGCGGTTTCAAAAAACTGCCTCAACTCCTCATCAGTGACATTCGGGTCCACTCTTCTCACAATAAGCGTGAAATCAGGAGGCGAGATCGTTGCTTTGTCAACCTCCAAGGCAATAATTCGCATATTTTTCCGGTGGAAATGAAACCCTATCATCATAACAACCACAACCGTGAGATCAAGCCAAGCTTCTGCGTTGAGGCGGGAAGTTTCGTAGACCTTGTTGATAAGAGAAATTCTCATCGCGAAAACATCATCGCAGCCAATAACCATATTATTAGAGCAGGAATTGCCCATTTTATTTGTGATCAAGGCGTAGATGCCTTGAATACACAGGATCGTCGAGAGGAGAAAAATGCAGAATTTGATGAAAGAGAAATACATAGGAAAGCAGCTTCCTAAATGGTAGATGTGTCGGCTTGGTCCGCATAGCGGTACGAGGCCTTTTTCCTAATTTATTGGACGAATCAGCATTTGGCAATTGTGATAGGCTGTTACATCATATTTATCGTAATCTGCGCGATATATTCTTTTGCGTCTCTAATAAAATTCCATCATAATTAGCATTCGAGAATGCATTGGTTACTCCATGACGTTCAGCCATTTCAAAATTGGGAGGAATTTTATATGGATCATCTGCTCGTTCTTCGAGTATGATTTTTTGAGTGGGTGAGGAGCTTGCGATGTGGTCTGGATCGACAGACTCGCTTGAATGAAGAAAAATTAAAATTTTGGTGTTATTCGAAGGGAATACATGTTTAGGAAATCACCCATTTGAGGCTTTTTTAAAAGAAAAAAAATACAACCTATTAATTTCCTACCGTTGCCAAAAAAACTGATTTGAACCGAAATACTTTCAGAAGAAAAAAAAAAATGGTCAATATATTTTGAATATATATAGTTTGAAGGAACCATGAAAATTGTCAATTTCTGGCAACACTAAAAGTTTGGATCTCGGTGGTTTGGTGAAAAATAATTGGCTCCCAAATCAGCGTTTCAGATGGTTTTAATGCTCTTTGAAAAGGTAAATTGCTACTTGCTTGAGCAGTTGTAGCAGTTTACATATCAGAAAAGTTGACATCATCGTTCAGGCATGATTGATTTTCCTGCTTTTCTCAGTGACGTTTAGAGAGAATGGTTATCGTTGTCGTTGTAGAAATTTTTATTGGTTATAAGATAAGATTCGTATAGTAAAAGCTGATTCATCCTCAGAACTGCCGATTCGTTATTTGCTAAGCTCGTGACATGAGCAGTGTATTTTATTTCTCTTCACATTTAGAGATATTAGATGAAATTCCCAAAACTAAGATTAGCCACTAATAAAGCTGGTTCGCTGGGCTTTTTGTTTTCTGCAACGACAGCATAATTGAAATTTACTACTTTCTATTTCTATTCTGCTCTCAACCGTAAATCTAGCAAATGATAAATCTGATTCCTGGCCATTCGCTGGGCTCTTTGCTTTTTTTCCCAGCAATGTATCTGGCGATTTGTAACAAATATTTCAATAGAGAAAAATGAGCATATAGCCCGAACAGCAGCATTTGCTTTGCAAACCATAATATGAATTGATTCCTCTACTTTGAATTAAGTTTTGTTCAAAATTAACGAATCGAGCACATATCATGAGCTATTTGATTGATTAAACTGGAAATTTCCATTATGAAAAATCATCACCTCTCAGCTCCAAATGTTTTTCAAGCGCTCTCATAATGCGATAGCAAGCATCATTTTCTCAAACTAAATAGGTTTGCTAACTTCTTAGAGTCACACTTCTACATTAGACCCAGCTAATAGCCTGAAACCCTAAAAATAACATTTCTTCCCTCAACCAAACTGCGCTTAAGGCATGAGCCTTTCAGCCATTGATCAACTACTCCAAGTTGACACCAATTTCGAAAGCAAATCCATTTAAGCATAAAAAAATCCAACTTCTTTCAAAGCATTGTACTTAATCAAATAGCTGTTCGATTCGAGTTTAGTTCCAGTGCTGGAATTAAAAGACTCTCGAGTTAAAATCAGGAGGTAAATGCAAAGCTCTTAAGCTGAGTCTCAATTAATAATTTACAATCCAAATCCGATTTTAGCAAATATTTCACATGACGCCCAAGACCTTCTTGCTTTGCGCCATCCTCGCCATTGCTGCTTTCACCGTCTCTGCTGACGATGTGGAGCCACTTTACCTCGAGAACTACACAATGACTCGTGATGCCTACCTCCAATACACCGGTGACACCCAATTCGGAGATGATTTCCTTGCATTTAACCTGAGTGTCTACAACTTGGTGTACACCGTTACCTCAAGAGTCAGAAAGTTCTCTTCAGGAAACTTGACCTTCACCTTTGATGCCAACCAAACTGTGGACGGCACTTTCGGACCTAGCGACAAAACCGTCTCCAATATCCAAGCTAGCGTTGAAATCGCCCTTAATAAGGTGACAAACATCATTCTCCCAGATGTCGGGGATGTCAGCGCTGAAGGCGTTAAGAAGATCGTCAAAGCATACATTGAATACGTTGCTGTTTCCCAAGTCAACTACCGCATCGTTCTCACTGAACAATACGTTGACCACGATCTCCTCAGAACCTGGAACCCAACCTACGCCTACAAATCCGCCCTCGTTCCAGATATCCAACTCAGACTCTTCAACTTCAGTTCTGACCTTAGACCATCCCAGGGTGTTACCGGAGCCATTACTTTGAATTTCGATGCTTACAGCAGATTCATGAGCTACACCCCAAGATTCAGAGGAAAGACCTTGGCTCTCATGGCCAGTCAGGTCGGCATCATCATCAGAGGAGATCCGGAGAATCCAACCATCCTCCTTGATAGCAGCAATATCAGACCATTCCCTGAGAGAGACATTATCGAAATTATCACTGCATATTATTTGAATGTTTGCCTTCCTCGTATCAGAGATCTTTTCGCATAGAGGACGTTATGCTTTTATATAAGCTTGATTTGGTCTAGATAAAGTTGAAAGTTTGATATATCTTAACATTGAATTATATTAGTTGAAAAAATAGACCGAAAACACAAATATTTCCTCTCATTTGAATAGAAAGTCCCTAGTAGCATTAGTATATTGCGAATTTCTACAGAGTAGTGGTTCTATCAATGCAGAAAAGGCAATTATATGCCATTATTAAACCAAATCAAACCTTTACAAAGGTGTTTTTTCGAAGTCAAATGTTGATTGAAAACCCAAAGCGGATTTGTCAAGCAGCAAGGTAAAATTCAAAGTTAGGTGGGAAATTAATCAGTCAATTTTATTAGAATTACCAATAAATAATAGTTTGCTAGTATCTAAACCAATTAAGCTATGTCAGCGCCATGGAACCTACTTCGAGCCACCAATTTCCGGGACCGCATCAATACATATGTTCGATTGCTTGTAAAAGACATGGACGAGATGATGAAGTACCCTGAGATATTCGTTCAGGTAGTAAAGAATGATTCAAAGCTCGTTGTGAGCGATTCAGTGCTTAAAATCGAGGCCCGCTTCAACTCTGAGCAGAGATCGTTAAAAGAAATCGTGCCTGGCAAAATCCTGTTGGTTAAACGTTGGCGGTTTAACTATCAAGCAGATTGCTCTGGACTAGAAGTTATAATAGAGGATTTTGAGACGAATAATAGGTTTAGCCCGAACATCCCCGAGAATCTCGTTAGTTTTGAAGAAGATGCGGAGTTAGCTGAAGCGTACACGATTCTCAAGCGGTTTGGCCAAACAGTGAGGTTTAATAAGATTAACCGCCCTGAAAAATCGCTAGAAAAAATTGTAAATACTTTAACCCCGCAACAAATTTCAGAGGAAGAGGAGATTCCTTTGTCTAATGATGCATTCAGTGACATGCCAATTGAAGAGGAGGAGGTGTTAAGAGAACCCAGCGATGCGGACTCAGAAGATTCCGTTCAAACCGGATTTGTATCAGTTTCTTCATCTATGTATCTGGATTTGGTTAATGAAGAAGAGGAGAAGAAAAATTGCACTTTAATGCCTTGGGAGACTAATCAGTACAGCAATATTGGCTTTAGTTCTGAGAAAAAAGGGATCAACAAAATAACGCAATCGCCTCGATATGATGAAGACGGCATCACGAATAAAAGCACAACAGTTTCAAAATATACTTCAGCCGCTAAAGGCGAATTTAGCGAAAAGAAGATTGTCTATTCCAATGATATGGAAATTGAAGTTGGAGTAATGGAAGGTGGTGATGTCTCTTTTGATCCTGCAGGCGGGCAAGTGTTTGGAAAGAAGAGAAGTTATCATGATATTTTCCAAATCGTTTTTAAAGAGGACCTTTCAGAAGAAGAGGCTTTGCCGGTTAAAAAAGGAAACTTTCTTTCAGGAAAAATCAGTGCTGAAAAGCAAAGAGATTTTATCGGATCGAAGACTTTGAGCTAGATTAAATAATAAGAATAGTAGGATATACCTCGATTCAATATTGATGAAGATGGACTGTAATTGTGTGGACATTTTTTTCTAATGAAAATGTTAAATTTCATTATATAAGGTTAATTTGAATGCATTGATGGATTTTGGGTCATTTACTTGCTTACAAATAACTGCGGATTTTATTTCGATTATATTAAAATATTTACTTAAGTGCTTGATCTGATTCTCAAATTTCTACAATAATACAGTTCATCTTCTCTCAATTGTATTTCTTAGGAAGAGCTTCCAATATTTGATCATCGCAAATATTTTAAAATTGGTAATACAACTTCCGGCTTCTTTCAGGTTTATCTCCTCCTAGATAACTTCTGTGCCAGAAATTACTAATATTAGATATATTTAATCACGATAAACATAAAGATCACAGTTTCAAGGGCGTATTTCACAGCACTTTGGGGTTCTGAGTATTTATAACTACCATTTCAGGGCTGCAAACATGTCCTGATAATTAATCACGCCAACAACCATGAGGAAATTTATCAGTTTGTTATTTTTTCCTTCAAAATTTTTACAGATTTGTCGCTGATTAAACTCGGAGCTAAGCGGCAAACAAATCAAATTCTCAAATCTTTGCAAACTGATTTGAAATTTAATTCGCAGATAAACGGTACCATCAGAATCCAACTCAACGAAGCTATGTTTTCCGCTTTCAATCTACTCAAAACAACAAATTTTCGAGACCTCATCAGATCTTTCATTCGTTTATTTGTAAAAGACATGTCTCAGAAGATGAAATATCCAGAAATCTTCGTTCAAGTCGTTAGCGCAACTCCAAAGTATGTAGTGGGCGATTCAGTGCTTACAATCGACGCGTCGATACACCCACAGCTGGAAAGGTCAAACGAAATTGCGCCAGGAAAAATTATTCTTATAAAAAACTGGCGCTTTGCTTTTTCAAGAAATAATTTGGCTCGTTGTGCAGGATTGATGATTGTAATTGATGACTTTGAGATCAACAACCGATTCCATCCAAAAATCGCTGAGAACCTTGTTAGTTTTGAAGAAGATGAACACCTAATGGAAACACGGACCATATTAAGCCGGTATCGTAGCGCGAGGCAGTTTAACAATCGATATCAACCTGAAGAAGCGATACAGAAAATCCAGGCTGCAATGCTAACTGCCAAAGGATCAGAGGATTCAATGACCCAGAAAATTCAGACCACTTCCAATCGACTCAGAAAGACAAATTTCCGAGATCGGATCAAGACTTTTGTTCAATTACTTGTGAAAGGCCAGACTCATAGGATGGAATACCCAAAGATACACGTTCAGATAGTAAGCAAAGATCAGAGTTATGTAGTTAGTGATTCAATACTTAAAATGAATACTCGATTTAAGTTAACTCATCGCTCACAGGAAATCGCCATAGGCGACGTAGGCGACATTATCCTTATTAAAGCTTGGAGTTTCAGCTTCCAAAAAGGGAATTTGACTAACTACTTCGGGCTAGAGGTGATCATTGAGGATTTTGAGTTAATTAGCCAGCAAGGTCCCATTATCCCTGAAAAGCTTGCAAGCTTCGAAGAAGATCCAGAATTAGGCACAACAAGAGTCATGCTGCAACGGTTTGCTGAATCTGCGCGTTTCAACATCAAACATCATTTTGAGAAGTCAATACGAAGCATAAAAGCCGCAATGAGTATTACCCCGAGGTCAGAAGAACCAGATGCTTTGCTGTCACAGGATGATGCATATAGCGGTGCAATTACAGAATTGAAATCGAGAGAAGCAAGCAATCAACCATCTTCAGAAGATTCTGTCCAGACAGGGTTTCTCTCTGTCCCCTCTTCCATGTACCTTGAGTTAATCGCTGAAGAAAAAAAATGTGATCCTCCACTGCAATCGGAAACTCTCAGTCTGAACGCAGCAAAGACTGAGAATAAGTTGGCTCAGTCGGAATTCTCGAATGAAGTTGTGTCGTATCCAGCTTTAGGTGGGATCAATGAAGAGGGTTCTGTCTATGATTATCATCATCTCCGACTAGGAGAGCAGCATCTACAGTATGGTCTCAATTCAGAAGGTCACAGTAACAAGAGACCAGAATCTATTGAAAAAATGAGAGTTTCTACGAAATATAGTCAAGAGGACAGGGTCGAGGGGTGTGTAGTAACTGTCGAGAACCAAGAAGAACCAAAGTACGGGAGAAAGAGAAACTACCTTGATATTTTCCAGCTTGTTTTTCATAAAGATTTTTCTCAGGAAGAAGATGAGGTGAGGCTACCACTGAAAAAGGGAAACTTTATCTCAGGGAAAAATAGCCCTGAGAAGCTGGTAGATCAAGCGCCATTGAGCCACAATAACGATATAATAATTCCTGAACATCCAACGATTGATTTTCAACAGCAACAACAACCTGCCTATCAGGAAAATAGCATAAATGAGAGCGCAGTGCAGCAGAGTAGCATCCAACTTGACCAAGCAAGGAAGTGTAACATCTTTTAACTACGGAAATGAACATTTATTTAATTACCTATTATATGTTAATGTTCCTCTTATGAGTATATCATGTGTGTTAATTTATTTAGAAAATCAGATCACTTAATTCCATTTAACTCTAGAGCTCAGCTTTTCAGTTTAGAATGTGCAGTGATTTATGCTTCTGTTCATAAGAATGTACAAACGCGAGATGGCTTTAAGACCAAAGAAGCTAATCTTCCATTCACTATTCAAGAAAACCTTCTTTTTAACAAGTGATGAAATGAGTTTTAATCCATTCTAAAGATTAATTTAAAAGAACCAGTCATAATACAAAGAATAACCCAGGAATTTATCCTTTGGACAATACACTCGTTTCTTTCTAACATTCTCTTATTTTCGATTACAGGATTGAAATTATTTTCCATATAGACATATACTAACTTCCCTTTAAGCAAGATAGTACCCTTCAGCTCCTTCATAGATCGCAAATAGAAGCTTTTCCTTCATTTTTTGCTTGGATCTATAGTTCGGGAGTTCCAACTCAAAGAAACTATTTATATCACAATTACTCCAAAGAGCTCACAAACCAAAATAGTTACCAAGTATGTCCCACAGGCAGCAGGTCATCGTGATCAACATCCACTCTCTCCGAACGAGAAATCTTCAGCTGCATGTTCTTAAAGCCTCCGTAAGGTGGATTCGTGCTTCCTATAAGAACGTTATAACCTCTCAAATGAATAATAATGATCTTCACCTGAGATGAAGTATAGCAGCGAGCTCTTATCTTTCTTATCAAAGCTGTCCATGATGTCCCAGAACCACTCAATCACTTGAGAATTGCTGTCAAATCCTTGATACTGTGCGTACTTTCGCATCTCTTTGACTTCAATCTCAGCCTGTCCAGCAATGAGCAAATCGAGCTCTTTCGGTGAGAGAAGAGTCAGCTGCTCGGGTTTAATGATCCTTCTGAAGCCCTTAATAAACGCTTTGATTTGATCATTGATCTCGTCTCTCATTTTTGCCAATGCGAGTAGTTTCACGAACTCAAACTTGTTCAAATTTGTAACTTCTATTTTATCTCCACCAGGCTTCAATTCCTTCGTATGTCTCTCGCCAAGGATGTCGAGCTCGTAGGAGTAGGTCTGCTCGAGGCCAGTGACGTCATTTTTCAATATCCAGGACAAGCTCTTGGTGAGATTTGGATCGATGTCTTCTAAATCGTTCAAATTCAGTGGTTTTCCTACAATAAATACCAATGGTTAATGGGTGTCTTTAATCAAGAAGAGTACCTAGTATTTGTTTCAGGAAGCCTCTCGTGAAATGGACGTCCACGGTACAATTCTCATGAATAGCCTATGTAAAAAGCATGAGTTTTGCCAGATAAACGCTTCAAATGGGTACTTTAGCAATTAAGAGTCCAGCGAGTTCGAAGTATTTAAGGTGCTCGGGCACAAGTCTCGAGAAGAAGTTAGGACGAATGCTTCTTTTGGTTTCAGAGACAAGGAAAAGGCCCTGAGCTGGGTTGAAGATGAATTTAGCGAGATCGTTGAACCAGCCTCTTTTCAGCCCGCCTATAATTCAATGGTGTAAAAATTTAGCCTGATTGATGCTGCCTTACCCGCATCGACGCCCTCTTCATTTTGATAAGTCACAGTAAGCTTGACTTTCAACTCCATATCGGTGAATTTCAGCAGTTTCAACGAGTCTTCAAAGAGATGTGATCTTCGAATCGTGATATCTAAGGTGATGGATAAAAATGATAAAGTTATCAGTTTTGTAAGAAATACGTTGCTCTTCAACATCGTAGTCTTCGGGGTTACTGACAAGTCGAAGCCTATTTATTCAAAATGTTATGGAACTATGAAAACAAGTGCTTTACTTTGCGAGGTTTTCCTTGGCTTCAAGCGCTAGGGCAAACGGATAGCGTTTCACAAACTCTTTCAATATCTTGTCATTATCGATGTTCTGGACGTAATTAACGATGACAAAGTCACAAATATTCTTGATCTTGTACAGTCCTTCACTCATAATATCGTTCGCGCTCTTATCATTGATCGAAGGGTCGAATTTCCTTCCTTTTGAGGTGAATTTCACAAGCGAAATCGTGGATTCCGAGTCCTTTAGTGTCGGGAACTTTCCTCCTCTCCCTGAATCCAGCTGATGCAGAGGACTCTCTTTAATAATATCATCATCAAGCTCCAAGAACGTCCGTTTGTTTTTCTGCTTCAGCTCCCGCTGCTGGATGTCCAGTCCTGAGATACAAATCAAAGAGTTAATCCAATGGGAGAAATCGTATAGATAGAAGCAATGACGATTCTCAAGCGAGTAATAGGAATCGAATATCCTTAGGAAATCGAAGATAACTCTCAAGAAATAGAGCAGGAGGGGGTCGTTAAGGAACTGATCCGTGAACAGCTCGAGCAGATTGATCCAAGTCTTCTTTTCCTCTTTGGGTTTGTCTGAGGTGTCAAAGCAAATATTCAGACCGGAGATCAGCAAAGACAGTCGCTTTATCTCCGGAGTTCGCAAGAAATGTCGAACCTTCATGAACAGTTCAGGCGCGTCCTTCGCCTTCTTGAGGTCAGGCGCCCGCTTCTCAATCTCGCTGACGATCTGCTCCATGTTAAGCTTGATAATGTCGATAACGTCCTCGTAAATTTCCGATAATACGCTGTGGTTTTTCAGTATTAAATCACATATCTGCTGCGGGTAGCCATGGATATAATCGCTAAGGCATTGCACCACAAAGAACATCAATTTTGTTGCCATCGGTCGAGATAAGAAGAACTGATGGCGATTTACCGCGTATCTGTACTGCTCGACGGTGGAATAAGTCGCGATACAGAGGTTCTGGATCGGGATGCCTTCAAGTATGTTAAAGAACAGCGTAATCGCAAGGCATTTGTTGCGATCCTTCCAAATCTCGGGACTATCAATCAACTGGATCAGCTTATCGAAGATAGTCTCAACGCCTTTCTGCGAGCTCCTCTGCACGATGCTGTCGAAGTCCTCGCTAAGGAAGCTCTCAGGCTCTGTGCTGAATATCGGCAGCATCAGTGACTTTTTCGATGCTTTGAAGTACTTGGCGAAGAAGCTGAAAAGGTTATGCGTGACGATCTCGTCCTCGAACACCTCGATTTTGACTTTGAGGTGCTCCTTGTAGAAGCTCCTGAGCTGATTGGTCTTGCTTAGCGGGGTTCGCAGCTTTTGCAAACTGAATAAAACGTTGAAAAACAGCACTTCGTTCATGTAATTCACTAGCAAATAGGACAAGATATTCAGGCTTTTCACCAGCGGGTTTTTGCTAAGGAATGTCTGGGAAATCAACACGAAGATGTCTTTGCTGTTTATATGGAAGATATCCTGCAGGAAGTACCCTCGACTGGTTTCGTACAGCTTGGTCTCGTTGTTTTCCTCAGGACTCTCCTCCAGTTTCGCTTCTTCACGGATTTCCTCGAAAAACAGCTCGATTTTGTCTAAATTTTCGTCGTCTTTGTTATTCACTTCAACAGTATTTGTATTGTTTTTCTCTTCCGTTGGCTGTCCAGGCTCGTTGTTAGTCGCATTGATCGTGGCATTGTCTTCCTCATCGGCATCAGGGTTAGTATTTGTGTTATTATGCGTTGTGTTCTGGTTATCACCTTGTCGATCCAAATTCGATTCCGTTGGGATTTCCTCGCCTTCATCACTGTTCTGGGAGCTTTCTTCTGATTGGTCGTTATTCGACGACAGAATCGAAAGACTGCTGAAGCTCTCTTCGAACGCCTCAACCAATGAACGGATTTCGGAGCGCATTTCTCGCCTCACCTGAGAGATCTTCGGGTCTCTCTTCAAAAGCGCCAAATCATCGTCTTTTAAGAAGAATTTCACGTAATTTTTGCTGGTACCCTTGAATCGCTTCAAGAAATTCAACAGCTCCTTCTCGTCATCTTTGCGGCTATGAGTCACGCCCCTCAGCTCATCGAAGCATCTCTGCGAGCTTCTCACCTCCCTGAAGATCTTATAATCTCGCTTTATCTTATGGATCTTTTGGAGCTCTGAGCGGTCGAGCTCCAACTGCGCTTCAGAGTTTGAAAACAGACTTGTCTCTTTATTTGGCTGTGGCTGAAGCTGGTTATCCTTGATTTGTAGTTCTGGAGAGTTCTTCTCGACGAGGATGTCCAGCTCTTCCTTTGATTCGCCGTTCTGAAGAGACTCGCTCTTAAGCCGGAGTGGAAGCTTTGAGGATTCTCTCCTCACGGATTTTGGTTCTAGCCCATATTTGCTTAACTGGTCGGGGCTTACTTCTTCCCATTCGACGTCCTCCACGCCGAAGGCAACATCTGGATGCTGATGGGCAAGCGGAGTGGCTTTTGAGAGTCCTAACTCGGATCGTGAGACCAGAGAGATCGCGTTATGAGCTTGGTCCAGACCGTCAGCCTTCTGTTTGAGGTAAAAGTCAATTTTTTCTTCCACACGGTGTCTGATGACAGGACTCGACTTGGTTTCTTCAATCAAGGCCTGAGATCGCTCGTAGTAGCCCACCACACTCCTCGATCTGTCATTCATTGACTCGTCATCGCTCTCATCGCCTTTCCCGATCGGGTCCTGGTGGGTCTTTGAATGCGCGACGTCCTTCGATGCTATAAATTCAAAATTATCATTGAAAAAGTCTCTTCGTAATTATCCTTACGTTCTGATCCATCGACTTGGTACCCTGCATCTGACTCAGCAAGGTCCGGCTCCTCGCTCTCGTAGTTTTCGAAAGGCCGGCTCTCACGAATTCGGAATCTAACGCGAATCGACTGCTCGTTATCTTCATCTCCATTGGTGTTTGCTTGATAACCTCGCTCAGTGTCGCCAGCGTCGTCGTCATCATCTTCCTCTTCATTTTCCTCGTTATCAGCCTCAGGGCGTTCATTAGAGTAATCATTGTTATCGTCATAAACAGCCTTTCGCTTATTGGAATTCTCGCTGAGGTCGATTCGATCAAACTCAAAAGACTGCTCATTGGTGATCTCATAGACCTCGTCGTAGACATCATTGAGGAGTTTCTTGTCCACTTGACGAATATTCAAGCCGGTCATTCCTTTCCTTTGCCATTCCTCTGTCCGGCTGGACTCTTTCCCGTCTTCTGAATCCTCATCGCCTTTGAGTTTCGAGCCATCAGCCTTCTCATCATTTAATTTCTTCTTGAAATAAAAGGCAAAATTAACACAAATTAAGCCTAAAACAACGGAATTGTACCTCTTCCTCGGCCGCACTCTGGTCGTAGGCTCCAGGGATAACGGCTAGCATGCGCTTATCATCTTGAATTTGTTTGGGAATCACATCCTTGAACTTGGATAGGGTTTCTTCAGGACTAAATACTCCGTCTTTCGAGGAGAAAATCTGGAATATCTTCTCCATAAGCTGCTCATCCTTCTGCAGCAACGCAGGCACCGCGCTCTTACTCGCCTCCTTCTTTAGGAAGATCGAAATCAGTTTCTCGATGTCCTCAAAAGCTTCTTTATTCCCGCTCATTGCCTTGAAATATTCCTGCAATTTTAGCAGTTTCGACGAGTTTAATGAGAAATTCAACTGCTTGTCAAGCCAAGATGGAAGCCTGCATTTCGGTGGAAGCGCTTGCCCTTCAAAGAGGCAGTTTGTCAGGTCTATAGCATAAGAATCATTAGATTATTACTGCATTAACAATGTATTGATTTACTTGAAATAAGATCGCTGTTGTTGTAAAACCTTTGATCAGTCTCAATCTCCTCCTTTTCCCAATCGAACCCATTGGTATCTTTCCACGGAATCTCTTTAACAGCTTCACCCAGCGTGATTTTAGGCTGCTCATGTTTCAGGGCCGACCGGTCGAAAATATGCGCGATAAACTCAGTATAACAGTCCGCTCGGTACTTAAGCGTCTCTTTCTTATTCCAGAACGTGCTGCTGAAATGCACAAGCAAGAAATTAATACGATCACCAATTCTGCGGATGCCCTCATCACATTGGGTATCGCTGAGCGCGATCCTCGTTAAGGTCTTCAGCATCAGTGCCATCAATAAATCATATATTTTCTTCCGGGCCTCCTTCTCCTTTTGCGGCAGAGGATGCGACGCGGTTTCTGCCTTCCAATTGTCCTGGATAATGAACGCGATGACGTCCATGAGCAAGTTCCAGATATACAGCGAACTGAAGTCATTTAATATCTTCTCGCCTGATTCAACGTAGCTCTCGAGTTTTTCAAGCGCCATTAAGATAGTTTTCATCTGGAGGAAGTTCGAAAAAGGTATGGCGGCGGAGTCTTTAGGGTAGTTGAACAGCAACGGCGGTTTCTCGCTGCAGAATAAACGGATCAGTTTGATGCTCTCTTCAGGATTCGTGAAGAGAAGCACGTCAATCACAAGCTCATAGAAAGTGATCTGAGGAGCCTTCTGAGCTTTGAAGTGCAAAAGGACTGGGTTTTTCTTCTCGAGAAGAGCTTTCAGGTTGGTTTTCGTCCTGAAATTCATGACGAAAGGGATGATTTGCGGCGCGTTACTGCAGAGATGGATCAAGAAATTCATCCCGTTTGATTGGTCTAGGGTAAGTCGCTGCTTTTGTAACGCTGTTTCGAATGAGGTGATCAAATTCTGGAGAAACACTCGCAAAACTCGCTTCGCGAAAGGACTCAAAATGTATTTGAAAGCTTCTTCGGCCTCATATCGCTTCCCTTTCATTTCGATTTCTAGTTTCGCTGTGAAAATTATAATGGATTAGCTATTGAATCAGTGATTTAGAAATACCGCTTTTCTTGGCGTCATCAGTGATCTGGATAAAGAAATCATCAACCGTCTTCGTGAACGAGAAAGGCTTAAAGAACTCTTGGAGTCGGGAGTCGCTATTATCGAAGTAGAATATCTCTGAATAGTTTTTAAACTGCAAAACCGAGAGATTCGTCGTTTTGAAAATCGATTTCAGCCTTAGCTCTGTGAGAATTGACCAAGATGTCTCAAGGTTCAGGACTGTCTGGAAAAGCAGGTCGTAGTACTTATTCGCTTGTGTCGTATTGAGCATATCGTAAAGCTGACCTGACGCAAGCATTTCCTTCAGAGGACCGACGCTCTTGCTGGTTTCTAGTGAAGGATTGTATCTCTCCATGAGCAGAAGACTCAGCAGCAATGTGTTGAGTTTCCCTGCGCCTTTATTGTCCATGTTCAATTTCTTGAACCAATCATTCTTCTCGACGATACCATTCAGCGCCTTGTACTGCTTGAGAAGCGCGATAACGATCTTCGGACAGCTTTCATTGAGAAACTTATCCATTTCGAGGTTCAGCGTCTTTTCTCCGAGGAAAGACGGGAGGTCCTGTCTGTTCAATAGCACCTTCAAGATCACGCAGATCATGATGTCCATTATCGTTTCGTTGATTTTCCTCGTGTAGCAGAACGCCATACACGCGTTTTGAGGGGACAGCTGCTCGCTCCCGAACAACTTATGCGAGAATGGCCCTTCACTGTCAAGAATCGCTTCAAAGATCTCAAATACAGTCGAAAGGTCAAATTTCACGCTCAGAGGGATGCTATAATGCCCAGTGTTGCTGAATGGGTCAAGGAGACGAATAGAGTTATAGAGATATCGGAGGAGGAAGCTAACATAGAGGAGCTTTGACAGGTCTTTTCCATAGATATCCAATTTAGTTTCCTCATGGAAGCGGTATTTTTGCTCGTTTTGGTAGTAGGAACTGCTCGATAACCTCCCAAATGACTTGATATCTGTCTTAAGAGTGATTCGCGAAAGCTCGTTCATGACGAGGTCGAAAAGGTCGCTCCAGATTCCGTTCAAAGACTTGATTTCGCGAGCAAAATCGCCCTCGATCAGTTTAAACGATTGCTCGAACTCGCGGTTGTTCATGTAAGGGAAAAATGGAATTAACTTGAACAAAAACTGCTCTCTGATCGTATTCAAGAAGCTTTTCTTCACCGAAAGCGTTTTGCCACTCCCATCCTCGTCACCTAGCTGCTGGAGATAAGAATCCAGCTTACCAATTGAGCTGAGGATAATTTCAAACGGCTCGTAAACCCATTTTTTCGTCGAAAACTCGACGATTACCTTGTATTTAATCAGAAGTGAAAGGTCAATCGTCTCGAGGAAATCGCTTAGGATGCTGAAGAGGTCGAATATCTTCACTTCAGCCTCACTGTCATCTTTCTTCCAGTTCGTGAGTGTCAGCTGTTTCTCTTCTTTGTTACTGATTTGCTTCGTTTTCTTATCCAGCGTCGACTTCAAAAAAATCAAATCTCTCAACGCGTCAATATTTGACTGACAGGCTTCAAAAAGCGTGGGGTCGAGGTCCTTATTCCCAGGTAAGAGGTCAGAGCAGTAGATGAATGTGTGAAGCAGGTTATGCAGCATGTCTTTCGTTGTGCAGATATCAAAAATCGTGCTTCGGTACTCGGCGTAAATTTTCGCTGGGCCGAGCTCTTCATTGAGCAATAGCAACGAAAATTCGTTCTTCAGTAGTCGCACTTTCATCTCTTTCCTCGGATCGATGTTAGATTTTGTCGATCTGAAGTTCAGGTCCTTGAGTGACTTCAAATTCGAGAGGATTTTGAAGAGAATTATGCTGAAATCCGACTCGTCGAACTTTGCCTTCGTTCTTGACGCCAACAGCAAACAGGGGAAGAAATGGCCGAACAACGAGCTGTATGTGTACCTGAACTTCGGGATGATCTCAGAAAACGTCGATTCTTCGTGCTCGAGCAGCATATTCACCTCCTTCGCTGGGGTCGTGTCGATGAGCGTCCGCACTGATTTCTCATACAAAGCGAAGAAAAACTCAATAGTCTTCAGAGCCAGGTTCTGCACCTTGGCCTTATCAAGGTACTCTATGTCCCAAATCGCATTAAATCCCTTACTTTCTTCCTTGAAATTCGGGTTTTCCTTAAACGCGATGTTGTGCAGGAAGCAGAGGTAGATCAGAATGTCGAGATCCTCCTTGCTGAGAGCAGATTCAATCAGATATTTCGTCGTAACAGCGTCTCTATCGCCGAGGTTAAGGATGCAATTATACGTATAGCAAATCTTCCCTGCGTTCACAAACGTCAGTTTCTTCGCAGCTTTCTCAGCGCGGTCAGCCAGGACGTAAAGCTTATCAAAGACAGCGAGCCACCAATCTGACTTCAACTCCTCTCGCGCTTTGAAATAATTCACGAAATCGTTAACGAGCTCTTCATAGCGGAAGAGCGCGAAGAAAGGCGAGGAGTATATCTGCAGCATCTCGTTCAATAGCTTCGGATAGTCCAAGAAAAGCTCATCTGATGAGTAATTCGACAGGATATGGAAATAAATCTCATAGAAAGTCTTATAGACGTATTCGTTCGCAAAGATCGTCTGTTTCGTCGCGATGAGTCCTTCGATGTCACGGTGCTGGTTATCCAGCGCTTTCGAAAACCGGTTCCATAGGTCTTTTGACTTCTCTGCGAGTTTTTTCGAAATCTCGTGCAGGCAAAGCACGAAAGACGATTTTAAGTCAGAATCGACGTTTTGGAAAAACGTTGGGGCGTTGTCGAGGAAGGAGTACACGACGTTGTACTGAATGATCAGCGGCTTCTCGCTCTTGAGGAAAGCAGATTCGAACATGAGATGAGCGAGCTCTTCCTCAAACAAGTATTTCTGATACTCGCCGGTTTGGGCAAGCATTTTGAACAGGTAGCCAAACTCAGTGAAATTGTCTCCGCTGTTGCAATAGAAAACCGCGATGCTTTGGAAAAACACCTCGATTTCTTTATGATAGGGCGTGAGGAAGTTATCTCTAGCGAGCCAGCTCGAGTTAAGCAGCTCCAATGCGATTAGAAATATGAGTCTTATGCTGTAGTAGCAGAGTGGGTAGCGATCGAAGAGTCCTTTGTCAATGATCTGCTTGAGGCATTTTGGGAAGATAATGCTCGCGAATTCCTCATTAAGGTGCTCCATACTGTAAATATTGTCCTCTTTGAGCGTGTAAGTGAAGATTAAGAAGCGCGAGATCAGCACGTAGTACAGCCGCAGCACTCCCAACACCTGCTCATAGATCAGTTCCTTGTCCTTGCGGGAATCAATGCTTTTCAGAAGCGTTTCATCGTTGAGCTTCATGATCAATTTGAGGAAATTTTTGTGAATTTCAGTCATTCTCACCAGCGGGAAATAATCCTGAGTGTAGAAATACACCTCCAGGACCTCAGATGAAATGGATAGGATATACTGCGAGCAGTAGTTCTCCTCAAAATCGAAATTAATCATAATGTTTTCGAACAAACGCAGCATCCAGAGTCCCTCGAAGAAATGACTCATATTCGCTCGGTAATAGAATTTCACGTTCTGATCAACCAACGAAAACACCGTCACTCGCGACTTGGAGAGGTTTTCGACCAACGCAATGAGCATCTGAAGACACGCGTCGATCAGCGAGTCATCCTCGCCTTCAACGGTGGAAGGGAGGTTCATATTCGGGTTCTTTTTCAGCGCTTCGCGGATTTCTTTTCGGCGGAGGTTCTGCAGCAGTTCAACAAAGTCAAAGATCGCAGAGTACTTCGTTTGCTTGTCTGATGGGTCGTAGAAAAACTTCTCAATGAATTCAAACGTGAGGCGCTTATTGTACAAATTCGACTCTTTCTGGTCCTCTAAGCTGATCTCGTAAGGTCCATACGTGCTTCCGAGGCTGAACAACATCGCGGCGACGATCAGCAGAAAAGTTGAGGAATATAACAGCAGCTCGAGATCCTCTGACGTGTGAGTGTTTTTCTCAATTTCCTTCTTAATCACGAGGATAATCCGCTTGAAACTGTCATCAGGCAGCAGTGGGATCTGATAGGCTCGGTTTTTAAACTCAGGCTTCAGGATCGACCATCCCATTTCATAGTTATATCTCATAATCCCTAAATATCAATGAGCATTAGCAAGGAACAATAGGACTTAGTAGCTTACAGACTAGCTGGTAGGTTAGCACAAGCTTGCTGAGGATCTTAGTCGCGTGGATTTTTGACTGACAGGCTGTTACGTAATCAAAGAGAAAATGCAGTTCGCCGTAGAGTCTAAGCGAGACGAGCTTGTCGACGGTCGCTGGGTTGTATCCGAAGACTGCGAGCACGATTTTATGCAATGCGATGATATTGTTGGGCTTTATTTCCGCTGCTTTCCGCGAGAGATCAACGATTTTCGCCTTGTTCTTGAACAGCAAAAACGCAGGGAAATTCGCTTGTTCTTGCAAAATTCTCTCAATGAGTGTTGAAAACTTGAACCTTGAGTGCTTGACTGATTTTCCTTTATGCTTGGTCTCAAAGCTCTCCATAATCTTCACGAAATCGAATCCATAGTTCTGCAGCAGGGCGAAATAGGGCTGCTGATGCTCAAGGACCTCCTGCAGATGCTCTATTATGAAAGCGGAGTTCGAGGTGTCTTCATCGCTTTGGATTATCTGTAACACAGCGTAGCCGAGGTTAATCAAGGTTTTATTAATGACTGATGGAGTGTTATTGGTATATAACAGCTTAGTAAATTCAAGAAAAGGGGTCCCGAGGTATTTCTTCGCGCGGTACCTAAGGTTGAAGTCTATGGAGATAAGGGCTTTGAGGTTTTTTTCGCTGTCTTCGCAATTTTCGTAACTGGTTTCGGCTAAACGTTCTAATTCGTGTGCAATAAGCCCATTAATTGACTTTAGAATTATCTCTGCGTTTGCGTAAGACAGTGTCCCGTACTCAAGCCGCTCGAAGCCGTTCCAGTACATGCAATGAAGGATGTTTCTCGCGTCATCGATCACCTTCTGAGTTTTGGAAGGGTCAGGCTTTGTGTTATACTTGAAGTAAAAGTTTTCGAACAGCTCCTAAATGATAATTTTATGAGTGAATGAAGGGGAGGAAGGAGGGTACAGGGATAATCTTGCTGAGAATAAACGGCTTTTCGTCACTTGCTTTACTTTCTGTCATTGACAGAGATTTTCCTCAGTTCTAATAAAATTATAATTAGAGGAGTTATAGTGTTGAGATAATTAAATAATTGCCAACGTACTTTGTACCGTCGCGCTTCAACTTTCATGAAACTGCCTGCTAACACGTTAAGGCGAGTGGATGCAGAGTCTGGTAACTAGTTGGTTGAAAAGTGTTTATGTTATTCTCAGCGATTGAAGTACGAATAACGCAATAAAGGCATCTAATCAGTTCAATCGATGGAAGAAATCCCTGGTTTTTTGACCTAATTACAATGAAGTGCTATGCTACGTAGAGTGCTTTCAGTGAATTAATTGTTTGAGAGAGGATGGAAACTGAAGAGGGTTTTTCTGAAAATTATACTGGAAATATGAGAATGAAGAAGTTATACAAAGGTACCCGCTCTTTGAAAATTTGCAAAATAATAGCTGTTGAATCAAGATGCTGTTAGAGGTAATTGGAAAGGCTTTTAATAGGGTTATCCTTACTAATTCGGTTCATAGGCAATTGAATATGTAAAAGAAAAAAATTTTTATTCTTTCTCGTCAATGAAATCATCATTAAATGGTTTTCTCAATGCAGAGCATTTTTTTTTTCCTTCTTTTTTCAAAGGTTTGCGTTGGGGTTTCGAGCACTGCTTATAAAAATTTTATGGATAAGTTTGGTCCTGAGAACAAGGAATTCTATTGTTGGGTCCAAAATAGAGCGATGCTGAGATGAATTATAATTATTAAACTGGATATTTGTGACATAATCACTCTGAATAAACATAAGGATTTTGATAGAATTAGTCAGTGTTGGGTTATTTCAGAAATGAAAAAATTATCAATCTTTGATTTTAGTGTGACTGTACATGAAAAGGCTTTGTAATAACTCATGAAAACTCTTAAATATTTTTTGCATTGGATTTGTAATTTCTCATCAAAGAAAACGCATCGAATAGCTTGATACCAATTTCCTCAGAAATTTGTGAATACTTGTGTAAAAATTTAAAAAAAAAATCGTGTTGCTTGATCTGACCTGCTGCAACTAAAGAGAGATCATAAATAGTATTAATACATATAATATTATAATGCATGCGACTTTTATGGGCTTTAAAGAAAAAGTTCAACCTTTTTGCCGTCATATAAAAAGTTCGATTTTGCTTGAAAATGGAGGTCGGATTTTTGAGTACTTTCTTTACTTTTCTAATATTCGACGCAAAGTAACTCAATTCTGATTTCAAAGTTAGAAAGTTTGTTTTAAAATTATTCGAATGGATTCGAATTCATCGTTGATTGGTTAATTACAGTACATTCGGATTGACTAGCTAATCCAAATACCTTGATTTCAAGAGCAAAAAGCTTCTATTCATCGCAAAAGACATAAATCCTGAGAACTTATCCCATTCATACACACGTAACCATCGATCGCGTGCAAAAGGTTAACTCAAAAAATTCCTTAAAAAAACAAAGAAATTCCTAACAATCAATTTGAAATACGCTGCTTTCATCTCGCCGGAGGCTAATATTAATTCTCATTTTGTAAAAATACTCAACATACATCGAATCGTTTTACTATATAAACATACTCATCACTATAAAAATTTTTCATTGATTCCTACTTGGCATACTTTGCTCACATTGCCATAGTAACAAAATAATATTTTAATTACAAACAAACTAATCGAATAGCTTGTATTTTCCCCCTCTCCACTCTCCATCTTTATCACAACAATCCTTTACACCTACTTAATAACATTAACACAATCATCAATTCTCAATATTACTCGTTATGCCCTGCTTTTCCTTTCTTTTCAACAGATTTTCACTTGTGAGAGGATCTTGTCTCTGTATTTAAAAAAAAGTTCCGGTTCAACGTAGAGATTGAAATTAATATAGTTGAGGAACTCGACTTCCAGCTGATTAATCTCCTTTTTTGAAATGCCTCCAACGCGGGAATAGTACTCGTTATTGTAATACCGATCATCATAAAACTTTGCTGCAAGCATCACTGCTGTAATCAAGAACCTATTTTCCATGAGATAATCCATTAAGTATTCATTGAAAGGAATCACATTTACCTGTGAATATTAATGGATTTGATGACCAGTTTGTTGTTTCTTTCAGTCATACGATCTATGTAGATCAGCGCGAGCATAAGGCATTCATCGGAGCATTCAGCTCGCTTCATAATCCGTGCTAGATAGTCTTTTATCGATATAGCCGGAACGCTCTTGCCATTAAAAGGAGTCGATAGCGTGTCAGGGATTTGATCGGTTTTTTCGAGAACAGCACCGAGGATGAGTGCGATGATCTCGATAAGTATCTGTGTCTCAACGATAGGAGCCCCATTCAGTTCATACGCATCTCGATATGAAACGAATTCTCCTTGGACGATAAGGTCGCCTTCATTCGGTTGGTATTGAGACTCGATATCCATAGTATCTTTGGAGTTCATGTTTTACTAAACTTAGTATCTAAGCTTGGCTTTAATGTTTGGAAGAATGCTGCGTTTTTAGAGCACTAAGCGTGTCTACAATGCCTAACCGAAGGGTCTCCTACAGTTTTTCTGTGGTCTCTTGAAAATAATTCTAATCTGTCATTTATAAAATATTAACCAGTTAAATAGCCTGAGGACCGAATCACCTTTTATTTTTCCCGTTCAAGGCCTATTTTTACTAACTAGACCAGCTTACAACAAAATTCCTAACCCCTAGCTGCCTAATTTCCTCATTAAACCACTCTAGTTTCACACGTGCCTCCCTCTGCTCTCTCCTACTTTTCGATATTTTTAGCTTTTTTCAAGGAGAGAGGAGTTTCCGTTCACTTTTAGATAGAATTTTCTGAATGGTCTTCTAATGGAGTGAGGAATCTCTTTCTTTTTACTTTTTAGTTTTCAGTGCCAGCTGATATAGATAATATGGACACCTAATACTAGACTCTATTGGTATCTATGAAAACCACTCAAGGCGACATTCAATTTGTCATAATATAATAAAAGAGAAAAAGCCATCTTTTTATTCAAGAAGCGATGCAGAAAATTTTGAGTATTATTATTTACAACCACTTGCAGACTCCAGATGAGTTGCTGGTTTTTAGCCATCAGAGAAGTTTTCAGGCCTGCCTTGACCCCAGACGTCTCTGATATTCGAGTTTAGCGAGTTTGCTTTCTCTTTCATCTTTGGCAACCGCAATATATTCACATAGGTGTAAACTATGCCCCAAGGAAGCGGAGGGTCCAAAGAAGCTCTGCTTTCAAGCATTCTATGAGAAAATGTTTAAATTGCTGAGTTAGGGAGGAAAAGGTACCTGAAAATCTGCTCCTGGAGAATTTCGTTGTCTGTGGAGAAGAAGCCGAAGATGAGGTTAATGAAGTAGAATGTAATTAGATTTGGATATCTAAGGTTGTTGAGAATCGCATTCAGGAGGGTTTCTCTCATGCTAGCGTTCGAATTCGTCAGCAGTTTCTAATCCATTACGTTTAGAGCTGAAACTGCAGGTAGTAAGGCTTACCCAGAACAGATTATAGGATTGACTTCGGAATTCCTTGGCTTTTGGATCTGGAGCTATTAGATTTGATGATAAGAGTGAGAGAGAGGGAAAAAAGCGTTTTTTACTCCTCAGAACGAGTTGAGGGATGTAGAGAACGAAAGCGTTCACAACGGGGTAATTGATTGCACCTTATAATATGATATAACATCCAAAATTTAGGGTGAGGGTGCTTACTTCCTGTTTCGTTCTGGATGAGGAGCTTGCTGCAAATCTCACGGAAGAAAAGGTCGTTGTTCGGGGTGTTCAAGAAGTTCGAGACGCTCGACTGTGAGGTACAAATTCGTAAGCATGAGTCAGGAAGTAGGATATTACGTGTAACTCGATGCTGGAGATCCTGTCAAAGACGTTGCCAAGTGGGACGGGCAAAACGCGGAACTCTTCTTTGGCTTCAAGGTGCTAGGTTTTTGATATAGATAAGCCATAGGTGAGAAAAATGCTTAAATACTGGTAGAGCTGAAGCTTGGAAAGGATCTGGAGGCTTCATGTTGGGAGGGTAGGCGGAGAGGACCAAGTTTCTGATCTGAGGGAACTTTTCTGGGATGTGTTCGCAAAGGATGAAGCTCATTTCGATGAAGAATTCAGGGAAATCGTTCAGCAGGAGGAGCAACACTCGCAGGACTCCCTTGTAGAAGGTTTTCATGGTCTCTGTTGCGAAGAAGTCAGTTTCTGAAACTTCCCGGAGCATCTTGAAGATGTCGATTAACAGCGTACTGAATCGGCCCCACATGTCCATCTTGATCTGGTTCTATGGATTTCAGAGCGATTAATACATATGATACTAAATAATATGGTTTACATTTGGCACGTTCATAAGCACAAATGGCATGAAATCCTTGTTAGAGATCAATTGGAGCCAGGCGAAAGCAAAGCTCGGGCATTTTAGTGGCTGGATCTTGTCGAAGAGCTTCATGAAAATGCTCAAGAACTGGGTGATGTCCGTCAGACTGAAATTGTACTCCTTTCTTTTCAAGTCCTATCAAAAAGCCAGGATCAGAATAAACTACAATATAACAGTTAATTACATAGATCAAGTTCAAGAAGAGCTTGAAGAAAGGTCTTTGATTGAACTTCTCCTTTTCGAAATCATGGTATTTAATCAGCACGATCATCGCAGAATGCAGGCATTTCTCGAACAGCTCGCTCTTGCTGGTCGTGATCGTTTTCAGGAGAATAATGATGAGTTTGCTGAGAGCATCGATGTATGTAAAATCCATGTCTTGAGCATCGATATCCAGCACAGACGCGCACAACTCCGCCCGCTTCGTGCTTTCAAGCGCATGTTCGATGCAAATATCCGTGATATACACGAAGAATTTCAGCGTGTTCTCATCTTGACCCTGGAGGATGTCCGACAAGCTCCTCATGTACTCGTGAATCTCCTCCTCTTCGGTAATCGGCAGCCATTCGTACAATTTCTTCGCGCAAGTCTTGAAAAACTCGGATTCTTTCTCGCTGAACAAGTTCAAAACCAGATTGTAGTTCAATGGCTGTTGCTGCATTGAAGGCTTTAGTCTAGTAGCTTGGTTGTTTGGATCATTGCCTGCAGTCGCGCGGTACTTTTCATATTCTTCATAAAACTTCGCCATCTCAGGCATGCTTTGAAGTTGCTTGCGGTTTTTGAGGATTTGGTCGACAGAGCGCTGGAAGTTTTCTAAGGGAAGCAGTTTTTCATCGAACACGAGCGTTTGAATGATCTTGGCTACAGGAACGAACTGATAGGTCTGATTGTATTTTTCCAGAGCGTCAGCGTACATCTCATCGAATTCGGCGATGGTAATGAAGTTTTTGCGGATTAGGATGAGGATAATATCGTATTTCAGTGTTCGTTTCTCTTGTGGGTCTAAGATCCATTCCAACACTTCGACGCTGAGGTTGCTGTCGTAATACCGCTTCAAAGTGGTGAGAAGATCGAGATATACCGTCATTTTTTCGGTAGAGAGCTTCCCGCCGAAAGCTTGAGTCATTATCTAAAAGAGAAAGTGTTTAGGGAATTTGCTAATAGAATTAGCAACGTACCTTGATGGCGAATTCGTAGGCCAAGAAGTTCATGTTCTCAGTCTTCTTGATCACATCGCTGATCGCTTTGGTCAGACTATGGAACTCACGGACTCGCTCCTCTCGATCACCAGCAGCAGAGGACCAATTTCCGAGGAATTTATCGAGCTGTTTGATGTCTATCGTCGCATAAAGGTAAGATTAAAGAGGGTTAGTGATAGTCATTACATTGCTCAAATTCAGCCACGGTCTGCAAGCTTTTCTGGTCAAGCTTCCTTTCACCCACTCTGCCCTTTTGCTCCATTTCCCCGCCTACCACATGCGTTTTCTTGCTACTGGAGCTCGGGTTGCTCTGGCTAGTCAGGTTTCGCGAGGTGTTAGCAAAATCTTCGTAGATTCTGAACTGCTCGGGTGTCAGGCCTCGGGGGCTAGGTTTAAGGATCTCTGGGAGATTCGTCACGAGTTGGTAGATGGTCTCGTCGATGTGAACCGGCATGCCATGCTTCATCGCCTCTCTTCTTCTTTCAACGGCTTCGATGATAGCAGGATCTCGATTGACGTCCTCGATCGCTTTGTCAACAACAGCCCTCTTAATCAAGGAACAGCCGAGGTTCAGGTTGTCGCTGCTGAGGGAATTGATGATTTCTTCTTTGGTGGTCTCATCGATGTTGTAACCCTCAAGGGCCTGTTTCAAGAAGTTAATGAGACTCAATCTGACGGGTTCTCTGCATGTAACAAGCGCCAAACTGCCAGCCAGGTGCTGAACCATGAGATTTGCGCCCTGGAGGAACTTGACGTCGCTGGGCTCAAGCGCAAAGTCCTTCAGAACGAGCTCTTTGGCGGTTATTAGCGCGATTGCTACTGATCTAGACACGACTTGAGGAATTATATCCCTGGAAGAGGTAAAACAATAAATTAGCCTTTTTGAAAAAGCCACTTAAGTTTACGCAATCGCCTTCTCTAAGGCTTGTGCTACAATATTTTTCAAGTCGAGCTCTTGGTACATAGCAAGCGACTTGTCGATTTGAACATGTTCCGGTAACTCCGTCATGATCTGTCTGCTTGATTTTCTAAAGGCAATTTTTGTTAAAAGATTAACTTTTTCAAAAGTTTTTTACCTTTTCCTCTGAAGCCGCCTATTGATGAGATCCGAGGGCATGATGGCTTTAGGCTCAATCTTCAATTCGGTAAACAGCACTGTTATTTCCGCCTTCTGGTGCATTTTAAGCTCGGGTCGCTCCAATATTTCAACCAAAAGCGATAAAATGCTTCTCATCCAGGCGTTGTTTATGTTGAACACTTGACTCTGAGTCGCCATGGACAGCATTTTGCAGACCATAGGCAACACGTATTCAAGTTTGCCGTTTTCGAAGGAGTCTAGTAGCAGGTTTTTCACGTCAAAGTCAGCGATGATGATGGGCTTGTTCCTCGCTAACGTGAGGCCACCCAACCATGAGCCCAGATTCCTCAGGATGGTCTTCTCATTGGCAACGCGCTCGGACGCCAAGACGATATTGATGCAGTTGATAGTGTCTTTGATCATCATTGGGAACATTTCCTTCTTGTTCAATTTCGTCACGAGCGAGATGTACATAGCGTGCAGATTTGATTCCGTAGGCGCTCGCTTGTAGGCTATGTACTTCGCAATCCAGGTCGCAACGTTATTGGCATCTATAATTGGAAGTAGCTCTCGGACTTTCTCATCGACGTTGCTGACGGTGCAGTTATTCAATGCAAACGTGATCTTTTTCATGATCTCTTCACTGAGCTCTGGAAGCTCTCGATCAGCCACCATACTCAGCGACTCGCTTGAAGGAGGCCCTTGACTCAAATCGCCTGGTTTTTGAACCTTATCCGACGGAGCCTTTTGGTCTGGCATACTAACTGCTTTCGTAGGGAGCGTCGTTGGCTTCTGTTGCAGTCTAAGCGGGGTCTTCTGCGCTGTCCCTTGTTGCTGCGATGATCCCGCTAGAATAGGATTGACCTGTCCGAAGTTACCGCCGAATTGAGGCTCACCTGTACCGAACGGCATCCCACCTCCAATAAACTGGTCACTCGGCGCCTGCATTTTCTGTTGGGTAGGAGGGAGCTTCTTTGGCGATTCACCGAGATTCGTGCCAATAGGTTGATTGAATCCCATTTGACCCTGGAGGCTCTGCAAGAACTGCGCCTGCTGTGGGTTGAACGGCTGACCTCCCATGGTCCCACCGAACTGCGCGATATTTTCTGGCAGAACCTGCTGGCTGCTCTTCTCAGGGATCCCTGCAGGTTGTTTTGCCCGATCTTGCAAGTATCTAAAGTAGTCTGGAGGGATATCCAGCTGAACTCCTTTCGCTTGACACATCTAAATTATTAGCTGATAAGGGACGGAGATGAATGATAATTTATTACGTTTCGGATTTCTTCTAATAAATCCAAGTGTTTCCTTCTAAGCTGCTCATTTTGGAAGAGCAATGAGGTGTTCGGCGGCCATTCATGCAGCCGGGACTTGCAGTATTCAAGCGCTTTGACTCCGAAGTCGAACATCTTGCCAGTTTTTTTAAGCGCTTCGAAAATACACTTAAGTCCAATGTTTTGCGTCACTCCTTCAATGAGTTTGTTCGCAAGGACCGAGCCGTACACCTGCGCAGTGATAAACAGCTCTTTTTCAGGATATCGGTTGAAAAAGCGGTACTCATCGAAGAGATTCGTCATCATACAGGCGAAAATCTCCCTGTCTTTGTTGCTATTCGAGTTTTTGTAGCGAGTCATGAGGTCTATCAGCTCGGGAATCGACATCTCTTCTTTGTAGAGCTTGTAAAAGATCGTGTTCGCCGACTCTTCGATCTCCGTCCTGGAGCTTTCAGCGACTATTGCCGGGTATAATTTGCAGATTTCCTTGTATTTCTCACTCAGTAGCACGCGGTTCTTGGGCGAGAGTTTCGACTCGAAGTTCGGGTTCATCAGCAGCTGGAATATCAATGAAAGCGTCTCATATGACAGCTGAGAGCGGTCCAGGATCATCTCGAATTGTGTGTCATTATTCACGTTGCAAGGCTCGATGATGTTATCGTCGATGTATTTAAAGATCGCGCTTACGAACGCATTTCCTGCGGTCTTGATGCGCTCAGCGAGCCATTGGTCCAGATGTAGGAAGTCTCTTTTAGCTGCGAGGATACCAAGGCTGACAGCGAAGTTGTAGTCTTTGCAGCTCGCGATTGGAATCAGCGAATCTTTGATTTCCTGGGTGATATCTAGCACTCTCGAGAGGTTAAGGGACGAGTTATCCTTCTTATAGAGCTCTGCGATGGCAGAAATCATAATGCTTGGGTTGATCTTCCAGATCGCTTCTAAGATTTCGAGAGAGCTCGCGTGGTTGAGGAGATAGAGCGGGAAGAGGTAGCTGTACAGCTCGTCCAGCAGCGTGGCTCCTCGCTTTGGTTTCAGTTGGGCCAGGCCCAAGATAAGCATATCAGGACACTTGCTAAGTGGGAAATCGAAGAGCTGTCGGATCTCAACGAAGTAATCTGAATCCGAGAGCTCCACGAGGATCTCGAGGAAGTCAAGGGAAGACCAGAACTGGAGCACTGCAGGATTCAGATTGGAGATTTTCAAGTTAGGATAGAGGTCAAGTGCGACCTGTCGTTTGGGGCACTCGTTGAAAAACACGAGGTCAGGCTGACCGCAATTGAACACGTTGATGAGGAAGGTGATCTGAGAGGTGGAGTTGTTCCAATGCTCAAAGAGCACGGACGGCGGGAAGGAGTAATTGCTGTATGACTTGCATTTTCGAAGCACGGAGAAGAAGGTTTGGAACGCCCTCTGGTCAACGAACTTCAAGTTTGGTCGGTCCAGCTTCTTGATCACGTTTGGCCATTTCAGGTTCGAGCAGTGTTCCATGCAGGCTCGGATGAAATTATCGAAATTCCAATGGGTTGGGGTCTTCTTTTCGCTAAAGCCGTCTCCTTGGAATGCGGTCCAATCATCTATTATGGTGAGCAGGGGCTTAAGAAACGTTGTTAACAAAGGGGAATTTACTTGTTTTAGTGGCAGTGTAAGTCTGTGCGTAAACCCTTGTATCGCTGAAGTCGTCGCCTATGGAATTCGACATCATGAGCAGCGTTTGAAGAATAGCATCTTCATCTAGGTTAGGAAACTCCATCATGACCAAACCCAGTTCTTGCGTGTTCCAAGTCACTGTCGGACCCAGATCAGCTAATATCTCCCATAATTTGGAGGGTGCAGTGTTTCCTAATACGCCTAAATCAATCCTCCCCTATTAGATGCAATTTTATCAGCATATATGTAATTTATCGATGAGTATTATTACCTCATTCGGACTGCCGAAATCTTTCACAAAGAGCGGTTTGAAGTCCGCAATCTTCTCAGCCGTCTGGTTCGTTTCGAGGAGATACTGCACTTCAGCCGTGAGGTCCTAGCATATACAACATATAAGTCAAGCGCAAAACATCCTCGTTTGTTACGTCAAAATCACTGTTTTTACGAAGCGCATAGATCAGTGCGCTCAGTGCATTTTCTGGGAATGACATGGGCTTTCCGAGCTGATAGTACTCGACCAGCTTCCCTCGAAGCAGCGCGACACCTGTCATGAATTTTTTTGTTTTTTCCCGGTCGAGACATTGATTAAAAGTTACCTTCTTTATTCGCAATGGGATTATGTGAAAGCACTAGTGATGCAGCCAAAAGGAGTTGCAGAGGGGTAGAAAGCTTGAGACACTTAAACATATCGCTCAGGTATTCAGCGTATTTTTGATTCGGGCAAACTTGTTCGATAACCTGAAGAAAAGCGTGAGGAAAGGCTTATATCAGAGGATTGACCTGAGAGAAATAGTCTAAGAAAATCCCTTGACTGCTGCAAAGAGTGAGCCTTTGCGTGAGAAACTGAGTTCTGAACTGATCTTTGCTGCCGTTTTGAACTTTCGAATCTTTGAAGTCGAGATCGTTCAGGAGACAAGTAAACAGATACTTTTCTCCTTCGGCTCCCAAGGCGTTGACGAGCTGGTCAAATAAAAATGTGAGTTTGAGAATTAGAAAGAGTGAATGAAAGGAAGGAAGAGATGAAAATATTATTGAAATGGTGGATATATTACCGTAAGGACTTCAGTTTTGAAATTCTTGGTGCCCTTCTTGTTCACAATACCCTGAACAAGAGAGGCAATTTGCTGGTATATTGCTTGGTTTAAGCTGAGACTCATCTTGATGGGTTATGCCATCAATAAGAGAGGTAATATACCGAAAGCAAAATTTTTGTTAATTATTAAATTTAGAAGATTTGCTATTTTACCACGCGCTCAGAAGGCGCGTAGACTCACTGCTTCTCCTCTATTTCCATCAAATTATCCGGTTCGAAGCAGCTTTCTAGGAGAGTTTTGAACTCTGTTTAAGGAAAGGCGTATATTTTGCAAAAGGCGTCAGAAAATTGGAAGGTTCCTTTGTTCTCAGAATATCCAATCTCGATCTGATTCTGCTGGAAGATTTAAAAAAATATAGTTTAAATATTTGCATCATGTACCTGGTTTCCATATCCAACGAGGTTATTAGCCATCCCAAAGCTCATAAGGAGCACGTATCACATTATTTAGGCAACTAGTAGTGACTACACGTGAATAACCGCGTCTCACCCTACATTAGATTTTCCATCAATGTTCTACAGATCTCTAATCGATTTAAACTACAACATCTCTGAGACTATGAACCTCACAGCTACCGCTTCGGTTTTCTGTGGTTTGTCGGTTTGATAGGCATTTAAGCTGTTTGAGTTGTCCTACCGTTGTTTTTTTTTCATGTTTTTGATATTTCAAAGTACAATATAGCACCTGTTGGGAATATTCAGCGTTCGCAATGGTTTAAAACTAAAGCGTGAATCAGCTAGTTTTACTACTACCACATAAAAGACGTTATATTACTCCCAGAACAAACAATAATCGCATCTTTTTCCTTACGCATTAAAAGATCAGCCTTATGCAAATCTATTGCGAGAGAACCATTGAGTAATTAATAAAGGAACCCTTTGATCAATTTTTCCAGTCCAGAATCCTTTCTCTGGAAGTCGGTCTTTATATTGGCATATACCTTACTGAAATCGGTTGGGGTGACTCCCAGTTCAGCCATCTTGCCATAGTTACCCTCAGAGAGGATTCTGTAATTCTCCAAAAATCTCATAGCGTTGATGTACTCGTAAGTATAGAGCTTTTCAGAAAGCAAGTTCACGGAGAGAGGGCTGACGAAGTTTTCAAGGGCACTGGATCTGATGGCTGGGGACTTATTGGTGGCTTTGCCGAGGGTCTCGATGATTTCGGTGAAGCCAACCTTGCCTGGTCCTTGGAGGAGATAAGCTTTACCTTTGTGCTTATCGTTTTTCAAAGCTGCTTCGACAGCGGCCTCAACATCATTGCAGGAGACTGGAGCGGCTTGCTTTGCTCCGGCTTGTTGGGTCAGGTAGATTGATTCTCCATTGAAGATTCTTTGGGCCAAGAACGAGAGAAGAGAGCCGTGCTCACCAGCAACGATGTCTGACTTGAGATGAACGAGGTCAGGGTAGGCCTCTCTGGCTTCTCTCTCAGATGCCTCGACTTCGCCAAGTTCACCTTGGTGGTCGAGTTCGACTGGAGTAAGGGCAACAAATGACTTAAGGCTCTTGTTTTCTTTGGCGATTTGGGCTGCGGTTTTGATGAGATTTGTCTTTGCTGGAACCAAGGCATAATAATCGTGAGTAACGTACACAATGTGGGAGGCTCTTCTGATGACATCAATGAGATCTGATCGCTCAGAGATTTTGACGTCCTCGAGCTTGGTCTTGGAGTCTGAAGTGATTCCAAACTCTTCTCTTGCGAGCAGGGATTTTTGAACTGCCCAATAGTTTGGATAGGTGTCAGCTAAAATGATATTGTTGTAACTTCCAGAGCTGATGAGGCGCTTGAGGACACCAGTTGCGATTCTTGATCCACTGTTGAGAAGGAGCAAAGTCATTTTCTATGAGGATTCTCTCTGTATTTAATTTGGAATTATTAAATATCTGCACCTTAGTTCTTAATCAATTCAGAATTCCTTATGAAAATTATCCACTAAATCAAATCAAACCATAATACTCCTAATGTATTATCACCGCTAACGGGTTTTTTCTCAAAAAATACTCATTCACCGTTCCTTTAAGGGATAACGTGCCTCCTCATGCAGAGGTTCCTGTACCAAGATATGAGCGGATATTTTCATTGTAATTGATCATTTTCTCAGGAAGATTTATCAAATGATACTAAAAAGTAATAACTTGAACGACCAAATAACGCTATCTTGGCACTAAACAGCTCCTTGCTATTTGTATACATACAAATGAGCAGCTCATTCTATTTTCGTAAGAATTTCTTTCATAAGATAGTACGGATCATCGGTGGTCATCGGTTCGTATTCCATTGCAAGTCTAATTGATTTGGTTAATTGCTGTCTCGTGTCAAGCAGCGGTTTGATATACTTCCCGTTCCCTGAACTCAAAATATTTATAAAACAAAATAGGCTCTCCTTCAGCGTATAAATGTCCTTCGTGACCATCAACGCCTCTATCCGTGCGATAATCTCGCTGTTTTTAATACAATACTCAATTAGGAAATCACAAGTCGCAAACAGATTCGAAAAAGTGAAAAGCACCTCTCTAAGCAGCAGCTGCGAGTCCGAATACAGCCCTTTGCTTAAGAGCTCCAATAGACTCGATTTTTGCAGCAGCATTATGAGACTATCCCTATCATAGTTCCCTACGGTGTTTGATATCGCTGCTAAGCAAGGAATCGCCACCGTGACCTCGGCTTTGAGACATAATTTGCTCAGTTCGTTAAGGAGATCCAGGCTAAAGATTGGATAATCCGTTTTATTTTCTGAGATAAAGGCCAACGCCCAGCAGCAATCCTTCAAAAGCCCATCAGGAGTCGTTTTAGAGGTAATTAGACTCCATAGGGCTTTAAGGTAGCCGTATTCGTTGAATAACAACAGCCAGTCCTTCTCGCAGTTTCGCAGGAGGTTCCTCAGGCACCAGACGCCCAAAGAAACCACGTTAGTGTCCTTCATGTACAACATATTCACGATGTTCTTCGCGAGGACCTTGTTGAAAAGGAACTGTCGGACCTCGGGCTTATCGATGATTACATTGCCGATTGTGTACAGAAACTTCTCCCAAAATAACAGCGCTTGGCCCTGGATATCGCATCCAAAGTTATTCTCAGACGCTTGGACGAGCACCACGAGGAGGTCTTTGAGGTAGTCCTGAGGAATGCTGAAGTTTGAGAAAATAGCTAAGGAGTATAATGCCTCATATCGCAGGGATCGTGAGTAATTCTTTCCGACCACCAGCAGAGCCAGAGCCCGGAAAAACGAGCTGTTGGTCTCGAGGTTTTTCTGAAGGGGCTGGTTAGTGGCGACCAGGTTTCGGAGCTTGGAGAGGAATTCTTTGCACTCTTTGCTTTGGGAAGAGGAGAATTTGTTCCCACTGGAAACGAATTCGTCGATGGTTTTGAGCTTTGCGAAGATTTCTTGGCATTCATCAGATTTTTTGAACGTTTGCTGGTGAAATGAAGCTCTTTTCTCAAAGATTTTCTGATGGTTTTGGTTTCTGGCGTGGAGGAGCAAGTAGCGCTTTTGGAACATCTTGCAGCCAGCCATGGGCTCTTCGATATCGGCTTCGTTGTCGTTTTTTTTATTTTCGATGATCATCGCCTTGGGAGTGCGAAAGGAATTATAAATGAAAAATACTTGCGGTCTTTTTTTTTTAATATAGTAGTATTCGCGCTTATTTTTGATTATGTATGAGTTAACTTTTGATTTCAAATTATCCACCAAAGCGCCTTTATTCGCTTTTAATAATCGCGCGACCAATTTCTGATCGCACTCATTTTTCTTGTTACAAACCCAGTCAAAAGCATTGGAGAATCTGCTTTGAGGTCTCCCTTCAAAGATGCTTTATCGGGATCATAAAAAGGTCTCATCATCCTTAGAAGTACTATATACCATGGTAAAGAAAGTCATTGAATGAGCAGGCAACCCTGTTGAGCTTCCCATGGAACTATATAAACAGGGTCATATAATGATGTTATGCATAGGGGTTCTTAATTGATATTGTGGAATGCATAGAAAAATCAAAAATTATTTTCTCAGTCGAGTTGAGAACACTACAAGATCGATAAAAACCGCCGGTTGATTAAATTTTATTCATCTCTTTCTTATGGAAAGAGTTAGACCAAGAACTATAGCTGGCAATAGCTAGAAAGGATCAAGTCAGTTTCACACAAAAAACTATGACAAATACCCATTCCCAAGGCATCCGTGAAATCAGCCCCAACCGTAGTGCTCACGATCACGAATCTATCCACGTTGAAGATCTGAACAACTTGCTGGATTGTCTTAAGAACAGAGAGCAGACCTTCCTCTATATCCTCGATTTCGTCGCTAAATCAGAGAGTGCGCTGACCGCTCTTGGCGGGCGGAAACAGTTGCATCAAAAGCTGAATGAAATTGAAACCCTTCGCGTGGATATAGAGAATACCTTGATGAAGAAATATCTAGATGTTAAAATCAACAACGCTCGGTCCAAAAGGTAAAATTGGCCATGGGATACTTCAATAACCTTTTACAATCTACAGGATAGTCGCGAAATTCGTTGAGAAAGTATTACAATTAAACGACAATGTCAAAGAAAGGATCGTTGGTCTTGGCTCTCTTGAAAAGAGCGAAAAAATCACAGCAGCACTCACAAGAGCAGAAGAGGTTCTAAAATCGATTTTGAGCGAAGAAAACTTGCAAATGGGCCTACTAATCAGCTTCGCAATAAAAAACTCGAGAGCTCGACTAGAGAACGAGCTTAACGACTTAGTAAAGCATGGGCCTGCCAACCCAACTCCAAAAAATGCGATAACTACAATCACAAGGCCAGAAAGCAGAGAAAACTGCCGCTCACCGCTTAGAGCGGTGAATAACGGTCATCCGAAGAGAGTTTCGACTGCGAACCCTGCAAAAGTGCTCTATCCTCAGTCGCGAAGCAGCAATGCATCACCTGATAAAAATCGCTGGCGGAAAGAGAGTGAGAATGAAAGCAGCAAGAGAGTTGTAATGCCAAATCCAACCTCTGCTAATTCAAAAACAAAGTCCCAAACTTTAGACGGCGGAGCAAAATTCCTCAAAGCCCATGACGTGTTGAAGGATGGCGCAAGAATTCTTCCTCCAGTATTGATATCTGAACTGCCAAAAACAATTTTAGTGGATACGGTTTTCAAGGACTTGCTAATATTCAATACCGAAATAATGAAATCCAGAGAAAATTACCAGAGCAAATATCGCAAAGCGAGTCTCAATAATCAAATAAAACTTAGTGCAGCTCTAGAACTGATCGAGAAAGAAAAAAGCACATTGAATTCTGATAACATGAGCGTTATTTCTTCTGGCGGCACTCCTGAATTTAAAAAGGCTCGAGTTGTTCAAGAAAATTTTTATGAAATACCCCGCAGTCAAGAGCTAAGTTCGCTGAATGAAGTGAGCAGCAGCAGGAATCTAATAGGCGAGCCTGCAAGTGATTCCCTTACACATGTCCCCAGCAGCAGTCAGTTTGAGAGTCTCGTGCAAAATGCTCATCTCTCTGGAAAAAGCAGTCTGTTGGCCTCCTTCTACCTGAATCGTGTCCAAGCTGCTCAAAATACGACAACAACTGCCAAGCAAACCCCCAGAGTCGATCCATATCTGCCCTCATGGGTTCTCCATGCATTAGAGCCTAAGCGAGAAGAAGCTACCTTATCTATTGACATCCAAGCGAACTCAAAAACCGAAATTCAAACTTTGAAAGCAAGCAGAGCTAATTCCCGAAGCCGAAATTCGTTGAGGAGTTCTTCAGTCTCTAGAAGCAGGAATGAAAACAGAATAAATCAACAGCAACAACAACTCATCCCAATTTTAACGCTCGACCAGGCGATAAAGCAGAACCGAGTCAACAAAACGCTGAAAGCGATAACCACGACAAACCCTACCAAAAAAGAATCCATTGTTTCAAATAAAAAAAGA
>ENA-UOUE01000269-UOUE01000269.1-compost-metagenome-genome-assembly--contig:-NODE-269-length-44214-cov-12.398033_pt1 | contig 44214 bp, 28 predicted proteins | sample MGYA00238146_ERZ747223 | MGnify/ENA primary metagenome ERZ747223 (study PRJEB28781, sample SAMN06268865) | compost metagenome | isolation source: single cell | place: USA: California, Emeryville, Joint...
CAATTCAATTGGAACTAAGTGATTCTTTGAGATAAGTTGAATTTATTGATGTCTGAGACAGTTTATTATCTTAAATTATTACAAAAATCGTAAAAAAGACAAAAAACGTCAGAAATGCAAATCCGTGTAGTATGCAAAAAAAAGAGTACTGATGCAACGACTTGCCCATGAACTTTCTGAACCATATAATAAATATGCCTCAAAAGAATTTCTTATGGAACTCACTCGAAGTCAAACCATCGAAACTCGGCATGACCTGATGAGTTATTATCATTATCAACAATTTCATTTGGTATTTGTTAGCACTGCTTTCAAAACTTTCTTATAATTTTCCATTTGTTCCCGACTCTTAAAATTGAACGTCGGGCTCATCTGATGTATTCCCACCTTGATACTCAGCGACTGCTCGACTTGTCCCTTCTCTTCCATCTCATCCTTATAATTTAAGTTCGACCGCGCAGTATCAAACCCTTCCCATCCTTTCGAACTCGATTCCGTTGAAACCGACGCCATTTTGATCCCATTGCACTTCTTGACTCGATTAAGCGTCTTTGGACTCGTCACTTTGTATGGATTCTCTGTTTTTGAGGAGTTTAGTTGGTTCGTTGTACTGCTGAGCTGGTTCGTTGAGCTTTTCCGCGTTGCGGTCTTCGGCCTTGGAGACTTCTCAAACGAAACAAATATTTTTTGACTGGTGTTGCTCTTTGTTGTTTTAGGCGTTAGTTTATCCGGAGACGCCGATGTTTCCTTAAGGATTTCGAATCCAGCAGAGAGATTGAGATATTTCGATCTCGGCGTTTTCTTTTGGAGGTAGACCCTAGTGACGCTTGTTTGAGGTTTTTTCGCAGGTTTCTCGGCTGGTAACTGCTCTGCGCAGAAATCAAAGCCCGGAATGGTTTTCGGTGTGCGACGATGGGAAGATAACGCCTTTGAGGACTCGCATTTTTCATCGGATCTCGGCTGAAGGCTCTTGGCGTCGAAGCAGTTGGAAAGAGGGTCTATCACAACTGCTGGTGAGAAAGTACCATGGGCGATGTCGCGAAATTTAACGGATTTGAGCCAAGGATGCTCTTTGAGTTCGGCTAGTCCGCCCTTGGCGCCCAACCGATCAGCAGGGTTTTCAACAAGGAGTTTTTCGATAAAATCGCGCAAGTTTTCTGAGCAATGCTTTGGGATTTTTAACGAGTACTTAGGGTTCTTGGCGAGGCCTTTCTCGTCGTCTCTGATGAGAAATGGCGGTGGAGGGACTCCAGCTACTAGTTCGTACGTGAGAGTTCCAATGCCGTAGTAATCTGCAAGAAAGCTGTATCCGTTGTATGCACCGACTTCAGGAGCTATTGACCTAGATTAACAATGAATAAATATGCGAGTGCAACAATTGTTTAATTACTCAAAAGTTCCGCAGATAGAATAATTCAACTCGTTTGGGTCAGATACAATCTTGCTCAGGCCAAAATCCGTAATATGGACTCGTCCGTTGAGGTCAAGCATCAAATTTTCAGGCTATTATGAACATCATTAGCCTTATCGTTGCAATATTATTCAAAATACCTTGAGATCTCTATAAATGATGCGATTATCATGCAACACCTGCAGTCCAAGTATCGTTTCAGCGATGATCATTTTAGCTTCATCTTCTTCAAGCCGCCGGTTTTTCCGAAGATGGAAATGCACGTTGCCACCAGGGTAATACTCTAAGCCCATATAAAAATACTCGTCCTATTGAAAAAAAATTTGAGAAACTGACTCTCTTCAGGGAAAATTACGTCTTGAAACGCGAAATGAATCTGCGAAACATGTTTCATTCCCCGAAGCTTGCATAAAATATCCCTCTCTCTGAGAATGCTGTTTAGTATTTTCTTGTTTTTGAGATCCTTTTTCACTTGCTTGATAGCATACAATTTGCCGTTCAACAAACTTCTCGCTAATTATTAGCACAATTCAGTCTTCATGTTTCAACTATCATTAGAATTTACCAAGATAAACGTCGGCGAAACCTCCTCTGCCTATCTGCAGCTCGTAAACGAAATCATTCTTAGTAAGTTGGCTTGCTTCTTTCAGATCCCGAGGTCTCTTCGGTAAAGCGAATACTGGAAGAAGTACAATCCCTTCTTCGAAGACTGCGAGAGTTTTATTGGGTTGCGTTAACCAATAGTCCAACGTAGAGATTTTATTCTTCGTTTTCAAGCCCACTACGTTCGTTATATCAAATTTCGTGTTGCGGCGTCTGATGTCCTCCTTTATTTTGATGATGGTTTCGTTCAGTAGCCATTGGCAGGTGAGCAGCCCCTTTTCTGTGGCTGGAAAAGATACTTTGATAACTAATTCATCGCCATACTCAACTAATATCGTCTGTGCTGGGCCAACTTTGGTTCTGGTCTGTTTGAGGAGGTTAGGCGTGGAGGCTGGAGAGAGTAGAGAGTTGAAAGTCTTGAAGGAAGACTTGGAAGTGTTCATGTGCCGGAGTAGTCGCTCTTACTTAGAGATTAGCGTTTAAAATCAATATAAGAATTAAGATCACGGTTAATTGAGGCATGTTTTATTTACACCATTCTGGAAAAAGCCTGGGAAAAAAATGAAGGGAAATTCAAGTGTATGTGCTGAGGACGACCAAAATTCAGCGAGTTTAGAAGGGATGGAGAGGAGAGATTTTTAAAGAAAATTTTTAGAAGGTATTTAATTAGATTTTGGAAGTGAGAAAATACATTCGAGCAGTGCGAGTGGCTTGAACCAATTAAAAATATTGCTGATTAACCAAAAGAGGAACTCAAATTAAATCAGTTATCAAAGCGGACTCTATAGTATTTCAAAGGGCGGCTAAGGTTAGAGCAATACTAACACGAGTAGACCTGGATGAAGATGGAGGGTGATAGTCTCCTTTAGATCGATATTATAAGCAATAAAACAGAATAATGAGGGAATGACTCGATTAACGAGTGTGTTGTGATTGAAAACCGGTATTTGTGGGTCAGTTTGGGTTGTAGAGTGGTCAAGGGTCTTCTTGGAACCAACGGATAATTTTCGAGGCGAAGATTGTGAAAAGCAGCTCCAAAAAGGTAATTAAACGCTCTGATGGTATGTTAAAGGGTTTGTTGCAGCAAACATTGAGTTGTGACCAATTACGACTTTGGAATTGAACTTATAGTAGATGGAAGAAGTTGCGATGACAGTGCTGAAATTTTGAATTAACTTTCAATGTTGATGGAATTTACATTGGATTAACCTAATTATTGTTAACAAAGAGAAATTGAAATTATTCTACAGTGCAAATTTTATTTTATTTCTGCCTCAGACATTGCTGATGAACATAATGATTTTTACAAAATAAAATAAAAAGAACCGCCTCTGTATTTCCTTGCTGGAAAAATGAAAGCCTTTCGTTTACCGCTAAAAATCCACAAACTCGGAGGCAGGTGATATATTCGTGCTAATGGAACAACTATTCACAGTAATCTCTTTTTAGGATTGGACTAAGTAGCTTGAATACAAAAATATTCAGCAATTCACTATTGCGGGTATGAATGACTAATCTGACTCGAAGTTTCTCTCTCTGACTTTGGATGTTCGTTTTCTTGTGTTCATATCCTCTTTGCCAGAGCCATCAGCAATTTTACAACGTGCCTTCGACCGCCTACGACCGTAATTGATACAATTAGAGAGACATGATCTGAGCAAATTCCTCAGCCAGACAAAAAAAATCGTGCGTTTGGATCATAACTTCAAGCACTTTTACGTCGGTACCAATACCACGTCACTTTTTCATTTAAGAGTCATTATAGCTAGTTTACGAAGAAATAACCAGAGTTTGTTCATTCTCATAAGGAACACATTTTTTCATAAGAGCCAGCACTAATAATTTAATTTGGAGGTTTTTCTTTAATTCCTAGTTGGTGATATGAACCTAAGCCAATTATTTAGAAAAATGTCCCTTACCACAGTGATTACTACGACCGACGAATTGCAAAGCAAAATATGAAGAGGCACCAGTTGGTTGCCGCATTTACGAAAATTATAGAAGAGAATTGTTAATCAACTGATAAATCTGACCTCATTGAAGCAGAGCTTCTTACATGGTTATATGATTTCATCCTCATTTGTGTGTTTCCAAAGGAATATTAATGAAATTGCTGTTTATTTTGCTGGAAATTAAGATATCTGACATAGATTAAGATTCAATCACAGTCATAGAAGTGAAGCGGCAATTCCTCGATGGAACCACTTCCTTTCCGCATCCATAGGAGTTCAATTTGCAAGGCATTCTATTCACATAGATGTTCGTAGCAATTTAATCTAACTTCCATAAGAAACCACTGTTTTAGGAATCAGCAAGCGAAGAATTTAATAAAAAATACTTTTTTCTCTGTTGAGTTTATGCAATTATATAAAAACTCTTCCTTTATCTCTATATTTCAATAAAATAATTCAAAATAAGCCTGGCAACAGAAAATGGCCAGCTACCTTTGAGTACATTTCACATCATAGTTAAATTCCATTGAGCAGCTATTAAGAAACACCATTGAGCCAAAACTTCGACTGTTTGCTGTTTTTATAAATGAATTCCGATGCATAATTAATTCTCTTATAATTAGGATAGGAACTTGTGCTTAGGACATTCTGATTCATTGGCAGCCCAGACATATTCTCTGAAATCGGCTATACAACTTTCAATTAGAATGGAATTTTGTTCCCTTGACTATGCTTCGTGATCTTAGGACTCAAAAAGTCTTGAGCAATTCAACTTTTTCAAAAGATGAGCGTCACTTCAGGTCAAGGGAATGATTCGCATCCGAGATGCGCTGAAAGGAATTGATGATCTGGCCTTTGAAGTGCATATTTCGATGAACAATCAGATTTTTAAATTCACAGTTGTAGAATACTGAAGACCACAATGCTTAACTCATATTCTGTAAAATCCAGCCCCATATTCAGAGCACAGCGACTGCAATTTCAACGCGTCCTGCCATATTTTCGATGCCTTCCTTTCGGAGCATAGGCATCTGTTTGAATTTAAAAGCTCCCTGATTTGGCTCCCAGAAATTCGATATCTATCAGTACTGCTCAATTTGCACGTTGATAAGAATTCCTTGGTTTTTATTTAGTTTACATCTTCTAAAAACTTTTTCTGCGAATTTATTTACTAAGCTTCCGCAGCCTATTAAGCGATTTTACAAATTTCTTGACCTCGAAGAAATTTCTATGATTAGGAAAATACGAACTAATTCAGGCAGTGAAATTAATAAAAATATTTCGATGGCAAAAATTTAAATTTGGGTGGAAATGAGCACTGCCTGAAGGCTAATACACCCAATTGTTTAAAATTCTGATTTATAAGGGAGAGATTTATTGAGATATAATCAAATGAAAAAAGGTGGAAAAAATTGAAGCCTGAGCGCTTGCGGGACTTTCTCTAATCCCTTCTAGAGGAAGCGATTTTACTACCTAGTGGCTTCATTCAATAGTGAGTTCATTCAGGAGTTTCCAAGGCATCTCGAAGGGTCACAGTGACTCAAGTTTTTTAGGTTTGTCATCTCAGGACCTCCCTAAATTTTTTTTTGGCTTCTTCAACGGGATAGAGTAGTACTAGGGTTTTTGAATCTGACATGATTTAGATTTTGGTGGTGACATTGCTGCTTGATTCATTCGAATATTAGACAATTACCTCAGTTTACTAACATTTTCTCCAGGCTCGAAGAAGAAAGGCTACAAGAGAACGAAGAGTCGATTCAAGAGACATCTGAAGGGCTTTGATTGCTTTGAAGGCTGACTATTTCGATGGCAATTGAAGTTTCCAGTTCCTCTTAACAATTATTTGGAACTTGGGGTTCAAAGCCTGAAAAATAGCCTGCAAAACAAGAAGATAGTGATTCGGTGCCAGCAGGTTTACCAAAGCAACTATGCTTTCGAGTCATTACTTGAATGCATGGCTTTTGAATCCTGCTGAGTACGAATCAGAAGAAAAAGTTTTTATTGATTGAAGCACTCCCAACATTGCTGCTTTGAAGAATCCGGTTCAATTTAAGGAAATTGCGAGACTCTACAAACTGTGAGTTATTTTAAATCAAAGTCAGTACATCGGATTACAAGAGTGCATTTTAAACATCAATCAAAGATAGACTGTGCATTTGACTTGTGATTTGAATTTACCTTTCAATTGTTGAGCTTCGAGTATATTTCTTTTTATTTTGTTATTTCCCTTCATAAGTACATTACCTTGAAAAAATCCAAATTGAATTTCTTCTATTGCTGGCAGTAAGGGATCAACTGTCTTATCATGATACTATCTCATAGTTAAAAGAAAAACCTTTTGATAACTAAACGATGGCTATTATTTAATTTCAGTCGCTGATTGCACTCTATGAATTCATCGACACTCTCGATGATATACACACCACTTCAAAATTTATCCTCAACTATTTTTTCCTTTGAGCCTTTTAAGACCCACAAACGCATTCTAACCTACACTAAGCAATATTGCGGTTTTTCACGCTTTTGGAATCCAAAAGCTCTGGTATTTCACAATTCAGTAAATTCAAAAATACGAATTCAAGGAAATCGAGCAGCTTGTAAAGCTACGATTATGATAAACAAATTCAACCAACCTAATGGTTTTGCCTCTTCACAACAAAACAATTCAAATACTTCAGATAAGGACCTTTCCACTATAGACGAAAAATTTTCCATCTACATGGTAAATTATCTTAGCTATCTCAATACACTCATTTCCCTTATCTCTGCTGGAACAGCGAAAAGCTGACCAAAGCAGACTGCATTTATTGAAAATTATAAAGCACTGACTCTGGCCTAATTAAGCTTGGGCTTTCGCTCTGATCATCGCCATTTTGACTTCTTCTTGTGTCGCCGGCGCCGTTTTTTTGAACCATGCGCTCTCTCTTATCTTTTGAATGCTCGATACACGTTTGTTCGGATCAGGGTTAAGCATTGACTCGAGAAGCGTCTTTAGCGCCTTGCTAAAAGTCTCTGATTTCACCCAACGTTTCTTCATCCAACCATACGTGAGTTTCCAATATGCCGGCCATTTCCCTTTGAGAATGAAATTGAAATTCGGGTCCGACGCCTTTGTACACTTAAACGGATTAAACCCAGTCATGAAGATCAGCAGCAGCTTTCCCAGCGCGAAGATATCCATCGCAACTCCTTTATAACCCTTTCCTTGATAGAATTCTGGAGGACATATCCCTGGAGTCGTTATTGATGAGTCATCTCGGAAGACCTTAACGCCGGCTGCATCCTGGTATCTCACACAATGCCCGAAGTCTGTGAGGACGAGGTTAAAATTCTCATCGAGGAGAATATTTTCGATTTTGATGTCACGATGGCAGTACCCATTGAGATGTAAATACTCCACGGCATCAAGCACTTGGCCGAAGAAGAAGCGAGCGACTCCTTCTTCCAGTCGCTGTTTTCTGACAAATTCAAGAAAATCTCCATGCGGCTGATACTTGAGTACGAAAATATTGTAATACTCATCTCCAGGGGTCGGTCGGTTGTTTTTATGAGTAAAATCGCTGAAGAAGAATTTCGCGTTTTTAATAATTTCAATGCAACTGAGGATATTTTTATGCTGTTTTAGCTGAAAAATATTATATTCATTTTGGAAAGACCCGCGAGAATCTGTTGCAGGTATAGCTTTCAGCACAAGCTTCGAGTCATCATCCTCAAGAGAGTCAAATATCGAACTCGCGAGGTACACGGGATAGAGATGGTCTTGTCCTAGTTCAGACAATATGACGTATTTATCGACTATTCCCAACGGCTGTTGATTTTTTCCGCTGGAGTTTTTGGCGCATGCCGTGGTTTCCTGAGGCAATGCAGATATACCCGTTGCAGTGGTGTTAGAGGTGTTTGTACTTGTTAGCATGGTTGTGTACGTGGAAGGGTATGGAGTCCCAAAAGACACAAAATTACTTGAAAATGGGGCTGTAACCATGGCGATCGGGTCGTTGGATGTCTGGTATGACATTGGCATGCATTGCACATAGGGATAAGGGTTGCTCATCGGGGTCATATATGGATTTGTATATTGGTATCCGGAATTGAAAAATATTGAGCTGTCCATGAAAGAAAATGCTGAGGTTTTGATCTCTTTTGGTCTGTGTTCAGAAATTTTTTTGTATTAGGATTCCGTTGTATAACTTTTAAAAGGTCTTCACGGCAGCGACTTAAATTAAAAGATCGGCTGGTAGTTTGATTGGAATTCGCTGCTATTAATTACCTTTCAAAATTCGAATTTAGATACCTCGATTCTTTTTAATCGGGAATTCCATTATCTGTTAAATTAAATTCCGGGAGCCTGGCAAGTAGATTAAGATTTTATTTCAAAATTTCAGAAATCGAGGGCTTCTAATATTCTTTTTTGAATTTTGTTAAAAACTTTTTTAAAATTGCGAGATACTTTAACTCTAATATCACACCTTAAGGACTCTTTCTCACTTCAAACTGTAGCAAATTCCCATTTTATATAATCCAAAATAACGTTGTACCTCTCCTATGTTAGAAATAGGAAGTTAGAGCTCCCTTGCTGCTATCTTGACAGTATAACAAAGTATCCAAAAAGCTTCGATTATTCAAATTCAGTATTCACTTACCAAGGTGTTCTAAAGAAAATACACTGGCCTTTTTACTAGACATAAATCAAGTCACTGCGCGAAGACTTGTCAGCGAGACTTGCTGAAATAAGATCCCTCATTTAGAAAGACAGTAATTTCGAGGCGTGCTCTCAAAGAAGTTTAACGAATTTTGATAAAATGAATTTCATGCATTTCCACTCTTTAAAACACCATCGATAATGTTCCAAGAAATCCCATTACTCGGTGGGAAAAAACCAAACTAATGATGCATTTGATTTCAAAGAATCATACTATCAGATAGAGGATGCTCGATCCTTCTCGCCTCTGTTGTAGAAATCAAACAGGCTATAAGGCAACAGGCTTTTGATAAGAAATTTTGCAGTTAACAGTGTTACTGAAAGGCCTTTAATATTATTATTCCTTGCCGAATTTTAATCAAACTTAAAATAATTCAAAATAATTAATCAGTTTTGTAAAAAAAGAATCGAGTTCTATCGAGATCACAAAGCCGCTCAGTAATCTACACGGGTTCCTAAAATACACTACATTCCGGAAATTGTTAAATTAGAGAAGCGTCTTAAAAGAACACATGGAGAAGTTTGTAGAGAGAAGTTGAGATTAGTGTAGATTTCACCAGCCCATGTATGATATTGATGGAAATTTCAACAACTGCCTCGAACAGAGGAATTCATCGAAATTCATTCCAATGACACGTAAAATCTATTATCGATGATCGAAAAGAGATTGGAATGATACTGATGAAAAAAATTCGATCGTCAATTTCGAGAGAACTGCGAGGAGAATTGAAAAAAATTTAAATCATTAGTTTGTTTTTTTTCTCTCTCTCGTTATTCATGATTAAAATACAGCAAATCCATCCATAAAAGCTTTCTCTTCGACCTGCGTTGAAAGATAGATCTTTTGAGGTTCTACTTAATAAGTAAAACTCTGTTCCAGGACTTTTCTGTAAATAGGCTGTTGATTTGAAATGAGTGCTGAGCTAAAACTTAGGATTTAACTTCAAGAGCATTAGCAATTACCAACCAGAAGAAATTTATTGAGGAATAAGTGATAAGTGAGTTAGCAAATTTGCAGAGACCCATTGGTCTAACTACTTAACAGTTAAAGATAATGATGAAGAGGAAAGGATAGCCTCAGAACAGAAGCTTTTTATGTATATTTTGGTGCAACTGAACTGAAAAAAATACACTGAGTTTGGCTGCTCAGTTTGGATTTATAAAAATATTTAAAATTTACGCTGATTTTAGCTCCTTCAAAGCAGAGGGCAGAATCTCTAGACAACTAGTTTGTTAGGAGATACATGTGATTATAGTGAGGAGGAAAGAGCTTCTAAGACCCTTGACTAAACCGTTAAGCTTCCATTTTCTCAGTTATATATTTCAAATATTCCAACACCATTAACACAGCGAGGGTAAATCGATAAGATAATAATCGATATGCTGGACTTAAACATCTGTGAGTATTCATTCAGATGTCTTTACTCATAACCTTAAATTTATCATAGCAAAGCTTATTTTACTCGTGGTCTCTTGGTCTGCGTGTATATTCAGTCTTTGAAAGAGGTTATCTCAACTTAAGTTGATGCATGCTGTGAGTTATCTGTGAAACTTCTTTTGAAAGGACTAACATTAGTCGACTCTGGACTCGATACTCGAAAATTGCTCACGTGCAGAGGATTGAATTAAGAACTGGGGCCACTCCTTAGCTCCTTTTGAGCCTGCTTACAATCTTTGGCTAATTCTCAGATAGTTGATCATTACTCATACATAAATTGCCTTTATCGTTTGGGACGCATGCATCAAAGACAGGAATTGGAAACAACAGCTTAATTTGTTAACAAATTTGCTTCAACCTTTAGAGGAAAGAGCCATTCTGTTCTAATCTCCTTATGTATTGGTTTTCTTAGACCTATACTAACATTTTTCAAAGGATCTCTTTCGAACTTCTCAATTAACCGAATTCAGAATATTAAAAACTTTGAATCGTGCAAATAAAAGCAATAAAATTTAAATGATCCTTCAACCCACTCTTAGAAAAAACTCCTTGAGCAAGCGTCTGGAAACAGAACTCCCTCCATGTCCAATCCTATTCAAATCCATATAGTTAGTGCCGAATTCTATGGGAATCAATGGTAGCTAAATAAGGGCTTTTCGCACAATTAGCTTAATATTCAATCAAATGTCTCAGGAAATTAGTAAAATATAAATTCCAAGTGCGCATAGTATCAATTAATTTTTAATGGCCTTCTCTAAAAGGCAAATGCCAAAGAAGTCGAAAGCTACACTCCAAGGCTTCTACCTCCTCTTGTTTTGGATTCCCATCTTCCTCGCAGTCAAATCCGAATGTTCAGAGCTGCCTCAATCCAATTTCAGCATCAAACACATCTTTGAGAATCACAATGAACCCTACCTGAACAAAGCTAACTACAGCAGCGTATCTTTAGCCACAAAGAAGGTCTTTCGGGCGCTTGATGACTCATTAACCCCGATAACATGCTCACTGAGCGTGTCCGAAGATTATCATACATACAATCTCACTTTTTCGAAAAATATAACAATTACCACGCTTACCAAAAGTCTTTTTTCTGTGACTATGCCTGGTTTAACAGAGCCTGATGATTACGAGTTCAATGTGACAAGGCTCCCTGACAGCTGCTGCGTGCAAATTAATTTTAATTTTACAACCACTCTTTCATGGCAGCTAGTCACCATTACTTTTCACCATAATAACCAGTTTCTAGACCCTTATCCTCAGGACTCGCTTTCTACTACTGTGACTCATCATGTGCCGTTTAAGCTAGGGACATCTGCTACAATGATAGATAATGCTATTCGGACAGGCTGTAAAATCATCTTCGGGATAGCAACAGGTTCGTTGTTGATTTGCTTCTTTACTAAGGAGCGAGCAACGATTTTATGGAGCATGTTAGATTTTCTGCAAATGATTTACGGGCTTTTCTTCATTAACACAGAGCTGCCGTGGAATTTGCGAGCAGCCGTCATCGGATCTGCTGCTTCTACTTTAAATTTCGTTCCAAATCCTTTCGAAAAACTCGGTTACCCTCCAAATAACTCGACTTCTTACATGTTTGGCCCTGAGCAAGTCTCATTTTTATATTGCATGTGGCCCTGGCTAATTCTGCTGATCGGGATAGGGACAGTCCAAGCAATTATCTACATCGCATATAAACTCTCGAAAGTAAGCCCTGATAGTCAAGCCCGGATTGAGCCTTATCTGAATCAGATACATTGGTCTGGGCTCTTTAGACTTTTCACAGTAGGATTTTTGCCGCTTCTTATCGCTATTGCAGTTCAATTTGCGCTACTTAGTGAGGATCCGCTCATCATTGCTGGGGCAGCCGCAGGTGGAGTCACAAGCCTGGGTTTTGTAGTAATAATTCTGGTCTTTGCGAAGATTCTGAGTGTGAGAATAGAAAAATTAAGAGACGATGACTATCGAGCTCGGTTCGTTGTGCTGTATGAAGGCCAAAAGCTTAGAAAAAAAGTCACTAAATACTGGATTTTCGTGGATATATTTCGGAAAACGATATATTGCATCGCTCTTGGAGCTGGGCGCGCGCTGCCGCTGGCTCAATCAGGTGCCTTAGTCGGGCTGAATGTGATGTACTTTGCACTTTTCGTGTTTTTCCGTCCTTTCGTTCGAGCGAAATATAACGCAGTTATCACTATAAGAGAAGGTTTTCTAATCGCCGTCAACGGAATGATCCTAATACTTGTAGTGGATGATCAAATCGGGTTTTTAAACAAGGGCAGATTAACTGTTGGATGGGCTGCGGTGATCTGTGCTACCATCGTTTACGTGGTTCACAGCGGCTGGTTCGTGCTAGATGCGTTGATTAGCTTAAACAAAAAGAAACCGCTACCAACAGAGGAATCCACGCCTAAATCGACCAAGCTTCCAGCAATGAGAATGAAAAGATACTCAAACAACCCGTTGAACCAGTCGCAGCTGAATTTTATTTCTGGCAAAAGGGACTCATTGAATCAGAATCAAGAGCATTCAAAGAACGAAGGGTCTAATTATTTGGATGAGTCGACCGTCAAGGAAAGCCCGAGTTTTGTGAAAGTATCGCAGGCAGACAATGTCTCGCAGGTGCCCAGTATGAAGAGTGAAGACCGGCTGTCAGAGTGGAGAGAAAATCCGAATACACATCGCACGAGGATAATGAATATATTGAAGATGAAAGTTGCGGCGCAAAGCACTTTGAATATCGCCCCAAACAACGCCTCGATCAATAATCCGGCGTCGGTCAAGTCTGAACAAGTGATGAGCAGATTTCGGACGCCACAGGGCATTACTGTGGTTGAAAACCTCTGAATCGTTAAGTGAGTAACGATGTATAATATTATAATACCAAAGTCCTTTATATTTAAAATAGATACTTCACTACTACGATTCTGTAGAATAACCGTTGACATAGTGTCACAATTTCTCAGGGCTTTTAAAAAATTCTATGATTTAAACTATTTAATAAAAAGCGTGTTCATTTCCACTTTAATTAATTAAGTTCTTAGAATTCGCGGAAATGGGAGTCGTGTATGATGATCTTTCCAAAGTTTGGAAATTTTGACACATGATTTTTTTAGATATCATTTTGTGTCTTTCTTGATAGTTATTGTCTGCAAAAAGCATCAACATGAGCAGGCATCATTTCTAGAATAATTGGAATTCCATTGAAGAATCTCATCCATAATAGAAATCTCGGATTTTTCTTTCGGTCCCAATTCAAGGACTCGTATCAAAAAATCGGTTGTTCTATCCAAATAAGCACTCATCACAGACGACAAGTGTCAATCTTAATGATTCCAGCAAATAAACTTAGAAGCATTTTCAAGTTTTTCGCTTTGCAGTCTTCACGAACCAAAAGATTTTTTTATATTATTCTGGAATGTATTCGTTACTGAAAACACAGCATCGAATAAAATTAAACAAAATATCTCTGAAAGCCAACTTCCATGCCTTGCACCAAGCTTCATGATTATCTTTGGCCTGAATCCAAGAGGATATACCAACTCCACGCTTCCCTTTGCGTTCATAGAAGAACTCTTCACTTGTATCGAACAGTTTGCTTTTTACTCTACTATATCCCTTCGACCATCTACACATGGTTCATTGGAGAGAAGGTGGCCTTCTACGACCATTTCTTCTTTTTCACGGACTGGGGTCAGTGGACGTGCATGGCCTACTTCGGCTTCGCGAGCTGGCTTGGAGCAAGAACTTCCATCGATCCACCTCCAACAACAGGATTTTTATGGAAGTTCACTCATATACTGTTCGAACTGGCATTTTCTATGGAGTTTATTATCATCATACTCTTTTGGGGTGTACTGGCCATTCCATACTTTGATTCCGTGAAAGATACCCCCGAATATTATGATGTCATCATCAAGAGCGTCCTTCTGCATGGAGTGACTCCATTGACCGTCTGGATCGAATTCATCTTGAATTATGTTGAGTTTCATTGGAGTCATTGCATTATTTTCACTCCTTTGCTGAATTTGCTCTATGACGCGACTAATGCGCTTGGTGTGCTGGTATTGGGAATCAAGATCTATCAACCAGCAATCGATTGGAAAAGTTACACAACTGCGGTGCTTCTTATAGCGGGTTTGGTGCTCGGATTTGTTGGGTTTGCGATTGGGGTCTATGTGCATAAATTTAAAAGAAAAAGGTTTGAAAAGCAGCAATTAATCGTGTATGAGGAAGTAAATGAGGTGAGTGGTGCAGCAACCTAAAACTTTTGGGGCTATTTGCGAGGTGCGTATTTATATTGCGAATTGGATACTTTAATGATGTGATCAACCACGAAAATAGAAGTAATAAATGAATATGATGTAGTTATGTGCTATTTCTAACAAATTTCCAATATAATTATCGCGGGTTTCTGAGTCCGTAGAATAAAGTAAACGATTGAAAAGTAGAGACTGGGCATACACGGACTGATAAATTATTTCTAAGGTCTTTTTATAATTATGAAAGAAAGTTTTCTCAACAGGTCTTAAGAGATAACAAGGAAACCAGTAATGTGTCGCAAGAGAAGTTAATAGTCACATTTTTGCGGGTCATTGCTCCGATGCCATAATATTTTCATTTTCTAAATATTTTTTCGAGAGACCATGAACTACAAAGATAACCCCCGACCGAAGGTTTTATTCAATCTCCTTGAATAATCCAAGCATCTACACTTACTCTTCTTCAACCCTTTTAGATTTACTATGAAAAAAGAAATTCTCATCCAGAGGAACACAATAAGGTCCAGCGTTGCTCTCGAAATTTCCATGGTGATCTTCCCGATAATCGATAGCTCTTCCTCTCTTTAGATACTCTTCCACATCGCTAATATAAGTTGCTTAGAGCACTTGAAATTCTTTCTCGTTCAAAATAAAATAGGCGTATCGAAATATTTCGTCATTGAAGCTTCAGCCCGTTTTATACTTCACGAGTTAATCTCAAGAACTCATCCTAAAATTATTTCAAGGCGTGATTCAGCAATAATTTAAAAACTATTCTCAGCATATCAATCACATCCTCATGTCTTTAGCTCGGTTGAACGATTACCTTTGGCCTGAAGAGAGGACTGAGTATCAATTCCACCTGTCACTCTGTGTGTACAGGAAAAACCTGCATTTATTCCGAATCTTATGCTTTTTGTTCTACTGCATTCCGTCGACTATCTATATGTTCATGGTCGGCCAGGTCGGCTTCATTGATCACTTCTTCTTTTTCACTAACTGGGGTCATTTCGCATGCACGGCCTACTTTGGCTTAGCGAGTTGGCTTGAATTGAAAACTCCCGTGGATGCTCCTCCAAAGCAGGGATTTTTATGGAAGTTTACCCATATTCTCTTCGAATTGGCCTTTGCAATGGAGTTTACGATCGCGTTGTTCTTCTGGGCTGTCCTGGCTCCTCAGTACTTCCCGACAATCGTCGATGAGCCCGATTTTGGTGCAATCCTGCTTATGAATATCCTCATGCACGCGGTGACCCCATTGGCGATGTGGATTGAGCTGAGCTTGAACTATATTGAATTCCATTGGAGACATTGTCTGGTTTTCCTTCCCCTCGTTTCTTTGGTCTACGATATTGTGAACGCGCTTGGCGTGCTAGTGTTCAATATCTCGATCTACCAGCCAGTGATCGATTGGAAGAGCTGGAAAACTTTATTGATGATAGTAGTTGCCTTGATTCTGGGATTCGGTGGATTTGGAGTTGGCTACTGGATTCATAAAGTAAAAAGCAGAAGATTTGAGAGAAAGCGATTGCTTATCACAGACACCAACGAGGAGGCGCTGGACCCATCGTTCTAAGTATTCCGCAATGAATTCATGAGGATATATATTTTCATATCTATGATTTGTGTTCATAAATTCAAATTATTACTGGTAATGACTTATTACTGGGATGTTTGAACAGTTTGTATTCGCTGGTTTAAATTTCACAAAAGATTCACGAAAACCTTCTACGCAACATCTCTTTGTAGTTCTTAAACTGAAATAGCGATATTAGGAATGCTTAGAGGTAATTTAGTGGCCTGTCAAATGATTAATAGATTACGATGCAATTAAGATGATTATTTCTGTCTGGGGCATCTATGAAGTTTGTTAGTGAGCTGCCTTTGGTAGACCCATCGTCGATTGTTGTTTGGACAATGCATTGAGATTATTATCACATTCGATTTTTCCGAATGAAAATATTGTTTATTTCAACCTTTCACTATAATAATGAAATAATGTAAATCATAAAATAGATAATATGGAAGATGAATAACAGTGACTCGATTAGGTTCCGTCTTATTTTCTGAAACAAACTTTATATTCCAAATTAAAAAAAACGCGAAATTTAACAAATTTAGTTTATTATTGAGTCTCGACCTTCTGATCGATCCAATTCTATCACCGACAATTCCGACGACCTTTCTACAGGCTGTGGGAACTGTTCTTCTTTAGCGGGGCTAACGCTACGTGTCTTCCTTCTCGCGCAACACTTCGCCTTGTAGCGCTCAATTATCCTCCTCGATAACCCATATGCAAATGCATTCATCAATCCTCTAGACATATATAATACCGCAATGACGACTCCAAACCCATATGACACCTGGTAGGTAGAATTAAACATTATAATGGTCCTGGTGACTGTTATAGGCAGGTTAGTTATGATTAAGATGAATGGGTATAACAGCAGCACAACAAACACATTTTTGCCCATTGCTCGAAACTTTTTCACGATGGTGAGATAACAATAGGAGCAGTAAATTATTGATACGATGGAAGGCAGCACCCTGACCAGAAGCGCTCCGACGTCGAAGGCTCCTGATACTAGTGCAGCCATACAGGTCTCAGTGTTGTGATTAATTTCTCGCTGGCCTGTGATGACTGATGTTAATCCAATCACAGCTGCCATGACAATCGAGAAGGTCAGATATTTCTTGAAGATATCGTCTACGACCTCAGAAAAGCCCTGGTTGACGGTTTTATAGAGGAAGTGAGCGAAGCAGCATGTGAATGAAAGAGACCCACCGTATCCGAAATCTATGATGAATGATTGCACTTGGCAAATCCAGTCTGAGGTCATCGGCACCCTTGAAAAAGGAACCGGCAGGACGTTGATAAGATCCATAATGCAGAGCCCTATGATCATCTTGTCAATCAATTGACTCGATGACCCGACTAAGAGGGTCGTGAATAAATTAAATAGAATTCCAAAGAGAGACAGAAACCCTAGGACAGCAGCCAAACCTTTCAAGGCTAAAAAGTCGTCGTCGTCTGGAAGGGGCGATGCTTGTAATATGAGAGCTGGTAATGGTCCGAGGTAATTCATGGAGACCTGATCCATGGATTTATAGAAAAAAATTAAATTTTTAGTTGAGAATCTCACCCATTCAGGGATTTTTGAAATACTGAAGGCCAATAATTAATCAAGAGTTAGTTTATGTTTTCACACATTCTCTTTGAAGTTCTTCGGAGCAATATGACGAAGAACTACTAGCTCAATGGCTGTCAATAAGAATACATGATGTGGATTAACAAATTCATTTGGAAAAGAGAAAGGAAATAAGCTGGTAATTCTTATTATTTCTTGTCTTTAGAACATTTTGGCTTCCGAAGTTCAATAATTCCCATTAATCAGAAAAGTTATCTGAGTATAGTTGAGGCGCGAGAGCTAAGTTTTCTGTAATTCAGTGTTAACTAAACTCTAATTCCACTATTTAAATAAGCTAAAGGTCAAATCAAATATTTTATAGATTGAGCATGTACCTTAGCATATACCTTTTTAATAAGTTAAAATATTATCAAGAAAATGGCAATAATCCCAAATTATGACTGAGAGAAACGTGTAATTCTCTTCATTCTTCTCAAGGGCGAAACTAATAACCTCATGATAAATTCGATCACAACATGATAATATTTTTCAATTTGAATCAATGATTAATCGATGATAACTTATCGCTCTTGAGAAATATTTGAGCTTTTTTCCTAGAAGACTTTCCGCTCATTTGAATGCACTGAAGAAATTTGTCAAGATGATTCATATTATATAACACTCATTGAAAGATATTGTAGACTATGGCCTGAATATGCGGCTTGGAATTTCTTTCGATCGAAGATGGGAATAGCATTTGGAAGAGACATCTTTTGATATCGTAATTTTGCTCAGTTTACAAGTTTTTAACGAGAAACAATCATTTTACCTTGTTCTATGAAGGAAACGTTTTCCAAAGTAATATTTAGTATCTTACACATTTCATAGACATCAAAATGAATCCTAATAAGCTCGAAGTCTTTTCCCAAGGATATACGGTAAGCTTTTCCCCCATTTGCAGATATGAGCATAATCAATTGGAAATTTAATTCATACCGTGATTGAAATTGTTCATACAACAATTTCCTTTTTCTCACTGATTTTCGAGGGCCCCATACTGTATTTTATCTATCAAAATAGAATATATCCTTTCAGCAATTTGCAACAGAAGGAAATTCTGGTTGCCTTAGCCATCATGATAATGAAGAAGTAGATCCAATATTTCCGTGTTCTTCTACGGGCTTATCCAACCCTTATTTTCTAAGCATATTTCGTCCAACTTTTATTTTCTAAGCATATTTTGAGAGAGCCTGTGAGATCTTTTTCTTCTGTCTTCGAAAAGAAAAACTTAAGTTTCAAAAATTTTAAATATTTGAATGCTCCTTTGTATGCAATTAGTAAAAATTTGAAAAATATAAACCTTATCTATCATGGACGGAAGAATTCCAACTGGTCAAAAGAGGCTCGCTACAGGAGCTGGAGGCATCGCCCGCCCAATCGGGACAGCCATGAGAGTAACACACACACACCCACTGCTACCCATCTCACCTGCCTTGCCTATCCATAGGGAGATCCGAATTTCAAGAGCATTGGTATGGTTACCTCCGACACCTTAAACATCGTAAATCGCCCTGCGACCAAGCAGGAACACGGTCTTGTCGGCTTAAGAACCAAAACACAGAGTAACCCTGAGAAATAGTTCATGTATTTAAATATTCTTTAGCTCATGAAAGACAAATCTACGATAGAAACTACTATTTAACCCAGTTGGTCAACAAATCCAATGAAATGGCCAGAGAAATTGAAAAATTCACGAAGCAAGCTGAGGAGATCACCAAGGATAACCAGGCCTTTTTCCAAATGGAAAAAAAGTGAAAAAATCAAATCATCTTGGGTTGGAATACTTATCCGATTTTTCAGATATGAAACCCTGACGAAGGAAGTCCGCAAGCTGGAAGGCGAGCTCGCCGATTATAACCTCACCTTCGATAAATTGAGAGCAGGAGCGCGACCAGAAGACATTCTGAATATGTACGAGCACGTTAGGGTATTTTCCTTTTTACGAGTACGAGGGATGCTGAAGCTTTTTATTAGATGTCCAACGAGAGACTCAGAGCTCAGCTGGACGAATTTTTTATCGAGAGAAAAACCCAAGAAGACCAGATCAATGCGTTCGAGGCTCAATTGAACGAGATTCACCAGGTAGGCTAAAACACCGCAGGAAAAAGAATTTAACTTTGGTGGTAACTAGGCTGCTGAGCTTAAAATCAATGAATTGGATCCTGACCAGCGAGCTGATTACGAAAGCATGATCAATGAAAACAGACAATTGATCGCCAATATCAATGCGCAAAGAGCCGAGCTTGAAGAGCTGAATCAGATTTTGGGCCAAGCTGACGCGAAGTTGAGGATGGATGACAAGAAGCAGAAGTACAAGATCCTCAAAGAGCAAGTCACGACTCTCGAGAAGAAGAAAGAAGAGTTAGAAATCCAAACAAATGAGGTAAGTTCGGCTATTGACGGAAAATTAATAATGAGGATAGAACAATTTGAGTTTCCCAGAGGCCAGAGACAGACTGCTCGCGAGAGTGAAGGATGACAATAACATTATTAAAAACATCGACAAAAAAATCATGGACGTCCGAAAAACCATCGAAAACTACGAAAAGCAGCTCAAGGACATGCGAATGGACTTGGAGGTACTCATTCAGATTGTTCAAGAGCAATGTACTGACGAAACTGACGATTTGTAGGAGAAAAAATCTGAGGAGCAAGACAAGCAAAAGTATGAGGTTCTCTATCAAAGAGACAGAGAAATGACCGAGTTCATTGAAAATTACGAAGAGAATCGACGAAATGTACTCACATAAAATGTTGTTCGAGCTAATTTTCCCAGGAAATGCAAGGAATCAATCGAACTCAACATAGCATTGTCGAGGCTCTCGAACAAGCAAGCAAGATTTTGCTGATGAACACTGAATTGCCTAATAAGGATCAATACTTGCAGCTCCAGAACGAATTAGACCATAAGGTAAACTCTCGATTTTCCTTCCCTTGACCAAGCGTTCTTGGAAATAGAAAACTCATCAAGAGAACGCTGAAGTCACTTTGCAGAGACTCAAGATTGAGTACGAGCAAAGAGCGAACGAAATAAAAAACTTTGATCAATTCGAAGAGCGTATGACGACCGAAGCTAACAGCTTGAAGGAGAGACTTGCGAAGATGGATGACGAGATTAAGAATAAGTTCAACAGAATCAACGACTACAGAAGAGAGAGCGAAGAAAAGCGAACTAAATTGCTCCGCAGCAAAGAAGCGCTTGCTCAGCAATTACAAAAGGCTAAGGAAGAAGTAAATGAAATTTTCTATTGAAAAATGACTTATCTCGCGATGTAGTTGAATACCGTGAATCTTGATCACGAGAGAAGGAAGCAGAAGCTGAATCTCCATGACCAATACAAGAATCTGTCAGGATTGGAAAAGACTTTCGGACAGAACGAAGGACAAATCTGCAACCTGAGAACGTTCATCAAATCCAGAGCGGTTGATATGGACTACAAGAATCTCATTAACGAGTGCAATTCGATGACCGAAAACTTGAATAAGATGCTTTTGGCTGGAGGCAAGTAAATGGGCGCATGCGAGCATACCGGTGACAGGTGCTTTGTTATTTTATCACTTGAATTAAGATTTATCCGTGGCGCTGTCTTCTCAAATTGATATATTATGCACATTACGGATTAGAAACTGAACATACTAAAATCACAATGATAATTGAGTCATAAAAAAATTGAAAGAAATTGCTGTTATTTGACCATTTGGCTTCGCAACACCACTTTCAGACGACCTAGTTCGTAGATTGCCAACTAGAGCTCTGTCATAAATAAATTATTTGTGTTTCTCGAAGTATTGAGAGTACTTTAATAAGCTTTGCTAGGTTAATTTAGCTCTTGCAATTCCAGTTTATGTAAAATTATTTATCGAAACGAAATTCCTTGAAAAGAAAATTTTGGTAGCAGCATCACTAAAGCTCTCTATCCAAGAGTCTACGCTTTAGATCACGCTAGGATAGCCAAACGGTAGCTGATTAGAGCAATTGTCTTTCGCAACAAACTAATATATCTCCGGAAATGCTCTCTTGAAGCTCTCAATGAGGTGTAGTTGATACAAATTATAAGATTCAGGACATATAAGCGAGAAAGGCATGATATCTGAGCATTCTAGCCAAGATTCTCATCACTATTAAGCCCAGGACCACGACAGTGAATACGGATCCGCTATTTAGGATTAGTATCTTTGAAATAATGGCAGGACCTATGAAATAGCTTTTAAAAAGGCAGAGATACTTTAAGGTATTGTCGATGTAGCTGATTACTGAACTGGCAACAAAAAGAATACATTCGACAAAGTATATTACCAACAGAACAATGAAGTTTTTGCATTCATTACTCTATTATGAAAAATATTTATTGAATGTCTACGATGCCAAGGTGTATTACGAGCTAAAAGATAAAATCTCCTACTCAAGAGTCCTACTGGTAAGCTGGCTGTTGGCCATACATTGGTTGTTGTTGACCATACGCTGGTTGTTGCATAGGTTGGGCAGTGTTGCTCATGACAGTGGTGGAGTTAGCTGTGATGACGGTTCTTTTCTTTCTGCCTTTCATGATGCAGCAGATAATACAGGTAATGCAGATCAGGACGATAACAATTGGAATGACGATGACAACAACCAAGAGCCAAGTGGCCAAAGCAGTAGCAGAGGCCACTGCTGCACCAGATCCGTCCCACCAGCAATAGCCTAACGAGAGATAGTAACCACTTTCGCAGCTATCGCAAACGGTGCCGTCGCATGAAGCACAGTTTGAATAGCCGGTGCTGCAGGTCAAGGAGTAGGCGCTAGCAACCATGAGAGCGCAGAGGATTGCGAAATATGTGAAGTTCTTCATCTTTGGCTTTTTCGGTGGAGTTTTAGAAATAATTATAAATGTTATATAATCTCGATTCTTAAATAGGAAAAAAATTATAATAGGGCTGCAATTAAGAAAGTTATGACGAAATCAGTTTTAATGTTACGGCTCTTGAGGCTCAATTTTGTAACTGAACTCGAAAATGTTTTGTTGTTAAAAAAAAAGAGTAGAACAGCTCAAAACGAGGACGTAGCTTGGAGGCCTAGACTCCAAATGATGCGACGAACTCTCTTTTCCAGCATACAACGATTGGTCTGGTGGAAATAATGCTTTTTCATCTGATACAGCCTAATCGAGTTAATATTTGCGAAGCAACGCATGATAATCCTTCCTACTGACGGCCGAAGAAAAATAAGAGCAATTTTCAGAGTTGATCAGCATCAATTCATTGTCTCGTACTATCATTAACTAGTCACCTTAAATAGATCCGTCATCTTCCAAGAAATATCACTAATTACACCATGTCTTAACTTCTGAGTTTCATACTTCCTTGCTAATTCAGAAATAAAACCTAGGAGCTGGAGATTAGGCTTGCTAGCTAACATTTTCTGATTTTCGATGCGAAATATTTCTTCGAGGATTACATACAGAATCATAGAGAGATTCAAACTAGTTTTTCTCTACGAAAAAAATGCAAAGTAGCGCAAAGAACTAACGGAAACTTCGTTACAGCCCCCATATTATATGAAGGGCATTCATTTATTTTGTCTCTTGATTGATTTCGCCACAAAGCCTAGTAGAGACTTAAGTAGTCAAAATTGCCAAATAAGAGTTAACGATAGAAAAATGCTTATTTTGTTATTTGCTTAACGGTATTTCTTGAACTAACGTTTTATTTAAGTAAATTTTATTGCAGTTCTCAATTCTGAATTAGCTATTTGCAACGACAGAAATCAGTTTCAAAGCTTGGCATTAAAATAAACTATAATTTTCCAGAATATTCGGACTCGCTCCCAAGCGCGTTTCTTCAAAGTATAAGCGCAGAAAGCACGCAAAGGAACAACGGCCCAAGCAATATTTGCGTTTTGGAAATGAATTTTACCTGAATAGAAGATGATGTTACGACATTATGATTTGAATTACAAATCAGATTCATCGCAATTAAATGCGTAAATGTGGTAAATAGTGGTCGTTCATGCCTTTAAAGCCACGTAGCTCTTTTTCTGGACACTAGATAATGGAAATTTACTTGGCGCATTGAGATGAATTTTTAATCAACTCTGGATTTTTAATTCGTTAATTAGCTTCCATTGCTTAAAATTACATCTAAATGGTGTCCAAACAAAAGATATTTGAGCCTGGACAGTGAAGTCAGGTAGTAAGAGCGGCTCATATACCAAAAACAACCAGAAACAAAGTCAGTGGGGATGTTGTCAGTTTTGGATCGAATTTCTAAAGTTGAACCGTTTCAAAATTTTAATTTCAGAATTGATGTGTGTTTGAGATTGCTTAATGGTCTTTATTTTAACGAAACCTTTGCTTCAAATAACTTCAAGTAAGAGTTGAAAAAAGGAGAGAATTATAGATGCTGGTGTTCCAGACGCATAGTATACATTTAAATGTTGTTTGTTGATACTCAAGCAATTGTGTTAGAGAAAAAAGAGATCGTTAACAAATTTTTGATAGTTTCTTGCATTTATAGAAGTATAGTGTCAAATTTGAATGAGAAATGCCTTCCTGGGGCTCTAGAGTTGCCACCCACGTACGACTCTTGCTGATCGCCTTTGATTTGATCCTGAAATAGCAGGAATGATCAAGAAAAATGGGAAATTATGGAAAATTTTTCGCTTCTCATCTAACTTTAGGAGATATTCGCAGAGATAACTGGAGAGGCTAAACTGAACTCCCACCGATGATCACATACGACGACAATTATAAAATATCGATTTAAAATCTATGATTAGGAATATTTTCTCTCGGGTGATAAATCGTGAATAATGCCGCTGATGGTCCTTAATGCAAGATTTTGAATATGTTTTCTTCGCTCTAAAGTGCATTCATGCGTGTTATTTCATTGAAAATTTGAAAAGTGATCATCGAATGTTCTAATGTACGATGAATAACCCGAAATGTGAGGAAAATGGATTGAGATTCTCATGGATCTTCGTGGTACACGTAATATCGTCGCTAGGAGAATGCTGAAACTGGTTTCGATTGGAATAGTCAAATTGATTCGCTCTCGCAAAATTCTTCTTTTTGTTTTCCTCTCGAGATACGGTCGAAGGCAGCTGATGAAGTCCACGAGACAATTTCGGATGTATCGCTTCACTTAGAGAAGTTTTTCATCAAAGATAACATAAAAAGGCAAATCCATAAAACAGCCTAGCCTGATGAATTGCTGGCGACATTGAATCACATCCTGAGACTAAGGACACCAATAAATTCAGGAGAGCAGACAGGCGGGGTTTTTTTTTTTAGTCACGGCCTTTACGAGCGACGGTATAAATAATTACGTTAGAGGCATAAAGCCGAGAAAAATTTTATCAGATAAAGGAGATTTGAAAACTAAGTCTTAATATCCTATGACAAAACAACTAAGATATTTTAAGCCTAAGCACACCAATCTTCAAATGGATCTATGAACACAAGTTAGCAGTACGATATTTAATTCCTTTTGTTTGACCAGATTAAGTAAGAAAGCAAATTAATGTTGAATCGAAATAAATTTAGTTAGCAGCTACCAAAGGCGGCTGCTGTAAAATTCATCTAAGCGAGCATAATAGCTTTTAAAATAATGTTACAATGTCGAAATAGAATGCTTTCTCAAGGAATTTGCTCCTCGCGTCCTCTTATCCTGATCTCAGACAATGAAGTCTGACGTCTTTTGGGAAGTAAATATGTTAGGAACCGAGATTATTATCTCTCAAAGTGGAAAAAAATTATTGTCGCCTCCGGCTAGGGCATGTAAGCTTCAATTAACTCTATGAAGTGAGTATAGAGCTACCTAGATAGATGTTCTCTATGATCTCCTTAGAGAATAAGAAAAAAAAAAATATTGAAGAGAGTTGGTGATTACTTTCCACTTTAAATATGTAACAAATTACGTTAACTCATTACATACATTTTCTACTCGGAGACAAGCCAAGAGCTGAAGAGGAAATACCAGATCTCTTATTCTAAAACGGCCCTACTGATACATGGGTTGCTGACTATACACTGGCTGTTGCTGAATTGACATTGGTTGAGCAGTGTTATTTATGGGGTTGGAACTGAGACGGATGTTGACTGGATGGTTTTTCTTTTCTTCTGGCTTGCATGATGCAGCAGATAATACAGGTAATGCAGATCAGGACGACAACAATTGGAATGACGATGACGACAACCAAGAGCTAATTGGCAAGAGCAATACTAGAGCTTACGACAGCAGCTCCACCTGAGGTTGTCCAGACGGTGCCGTGGGTGCAACCGCCGCTAGAGTCGAGATTGTATCCACTCACACAACCTGCGCACTTATCACCGGCTGTAGTGCATGAACTGCAGAAATAATAGAATCCGCAGGTAACTTCGGAGTAGGCTGAAACGGCCATGAGGGCAAAGATGATCGCGAAATATGCGAAGGACTTCATACTATGCTTTTCAGGTGAGATTTCAAGATAATTATAATAATTTTCAAAACCTGAACCTTCAATCGCACAATCACCAGTTAACACATCAGTTACTAAAGCGTAATTATTAATCGATGGCATTTTTAGCAGCTTCTTTTATAACTCGTCCAGACTTTCGCAAAAACAGCATTTTTTCCCCCTGCTTTCACTCTTTCAGATTTGCAGAGAGCGCCGGTCCCCCATTTGGAACTTAACACAAATTTTGGATGAAATGAATTAGATTTTTATTACGATAAGAATGAAATATGAATGACAAAGCTTATATTTCCTATCCTCTATTACGTATGAAAGAGCTATTAACTATTAAGATAAGGTTTAGAAATTAACAAAAATTAGAGCGCTGGAATCGATTCAATGATATTGAAATCGATTCGATCTTAGTTCGTTCTCCTCTCTAGATTCGGACGAAGCCACCGTCGATTAGCAGCTGATGAAATCGAATTATTAATTTTTCAATAAGATTGACACAAAAGTACAAATCCATAGACAGCATAGACAGCCTAGCTTTATAAATTGCTGACGAAACCGGAAAGCATCTGCGACTAAAGGCTCCAATAAATTTTAGATAAGAATGGTAGGGTAATTTTCTCCTTACAGCCTTTGTGAGCATGGGAATTAAATTAATTGAATTAGAGGTTCAAATTATCAAATGAGAATCAAGAGGTTTAAAACAGTCCTAAATATTCTACAATTCCAAACAAATCAGATACGGCATGGCATCTAACTCGATTTCTTTTTTATCTCTCTTTCTCTCATGTTTTGAGTGAAATAAGTAAGACCTCAAACCTAATGTTTAATCAAATAAAATTAAACCAATAGTTTCCAAAGAAGAGCAATTCATTACATGAGCATAATAGCTCTTCGCGGACTGGGAAAATTGGGAAAATAGAACGCTTTCCGGGAGGAAGTATTCCTATCAGACCCTAATACTGATCTCAGACTGCGAGATCGAGCGAAATTTGGGAAAAAATATCTAAAATACCGCGATTTTATCTATATCAAACCAAAAACACCATTGTCGACCAGCAGTTGGGTAGCAATCTACTCATTAGACCTCTATTAAGGAGCCATCTCTAAGGAAAATCTGTTTGCGAAATATTTTTGTAAAAAATGAAAGAGACTCCATAAGTGATATTCACTTTAAATTGCGTAACGAACTACGTTAATTCACTACGCAAACTTCTAAAATTATTCGATTGGATAACAAGCTAACATATAATGGAAATACGAAATTGCTGATTCTATAAAGGACCTTACTGGTATACTGGTTGCTGGCCATACACTGGCTGTTGACCGTACATTTGTGTTTGGCCGTACATTTGAGGTTGGCCGTACACTGGTTGCTGTTGAATTGCCACTGTTGCTGTAGTGTTGGGGCTTGACATTGACACAACGGAAGTTGACTTCACGGTACTTCTTTTTCTTCTGCCTTGCATGATGCAGTAGACAATGCAAATAATGCAGATCAGAACGACAACAATTGGAATGACGATGACGACAACCAAGAGCCAAGTGGCAAGAGCAACACCAGCGTTCACAGCTGTAGTGACTGTATATCCAACGTAGGTGCAATAGCCTGAGGATAGAGTGTAGCCAGACAGGCAGCTACCGCACTTAGTTCCATCGCAGGTATCACAGTTGTAGTAGAAGGTACTGCATGAAGTAGAATAGGCTGAAGCAGCCATAAGAGCGAAGATAAGTGCGGAGAATACGAAGTTCCTCATGTTTAACTTTACTTGTTCTATTGAGTTTTGTGTAATAATTATTTTGAATAAGGTTCAAAGCCTGAACCTTAAATAGCAAAATTATCTAAATAATGCAGTGGTCACGTTTTTAAAGTATCCTTTGACGGCAATTTTAGCTACCATATTTATAAGTCGCCAAGACCCATGTGAAAATAGCATTCCCACTGTCTCATGGCTGGTAAAGAGATTTAAAGATAGCATTTTTCCTCGAAGAAACCGAGGTTATACGAACTCCTGATTTAGAATTGAACTCAAAATCGGTGTTAGGTTTTTTTAATACGATGTCATACAAAAATGTCCACGAAAGAAGTCGTTGATGTATTTTTTGTCCTATATTGCCCTTAATAGGCAAAAACTGTTGAAGAAACTACTGAAAAAGCGAAATTCTTTGGTTTTCTGTTGATTATTAGATAGCTAGATATATGATAAACAACATTTAAATATGGAAAAATAGGTCTCAAGCCTCTCAAAGATTGTTTTCCATTACATTTTATACTCCGGTTGTGGGAGGAAAGATTTCGGTTGTTCCTCGCCAACGATGAAAAAGTGTAACGATCGGGTGATTCAGGGCTTCTCATGCGCAATAAAATTTAATCAAATGAATGTTGGAAGTTCCGATTACGTCATCTCACCTTAAACTTGTTCTTGAATTGTAATCTAATTAATTAGAAGAATCATATAATACAAATTTTTAGGAGCTTCCGTTTTCGCAGCTAATTCCAATATTAATCGCAAAGGACATCTAATCGTTCAAAAACCCTCTCCGAATAAAAAAAATGAATTCCTGAAACGCCTGGAAATATTCACATTTCTAATAATAATAAAGAAAAATGGTTTAGATTAGATAAGAGTCAATACTCAAAGGCTTAATGAATCCACGGAACACTGAGCACAACGTTAGAGTTGATCGTCTAACAATTTTTTGACTTTGCATTTTTCTCTGAAGTATAACCAAGACGCTCTATGTGTATGTTCAACCTTACAACTGCCATTTCGTAGAATTAGTTGCTTAGGGTCGCTTGACATCAGCGTCCTGAACCGTGAGATTGTGGGTCTGAATGTATTGGGAAGAGATGCGAGATGTCCGCTTCTATTGGAACTAAAAAAAACCAAGGACCAAAATTCGAGAAGTTTCTATTCGTTTAACTCTATTATTTAAGTAGGATCCTAATAATTTGACGGTTTCACAGATTAATGCTATCACCGAAACTCAATTAAAAAACAAGGCTTTCGAGTTTAGCGTTCTTTGGTTCTAAAAAGGAATCCGTGCTTTGCTAGGGCTAAGTGAATAATGATCGTTTCACCAAACTTTAAGATATAGCTTCTTACAATAGGTTTTTTTAAGTTTAGGTATGAACTACCAAGACTAAGTCCTAATCAATATAAATGAACCAGATTATCAAGTCCCGCCAGGAAAATATTCTTCAAGGTTTCAGCCAATATAGAGCTGCGACCTATTTGAAAAGTAGTCGGATGTTGTTTTGAATATCTATTTTGATTTAGTTAAACGGAAACAATTTAATAAAGACATCATGATAAAGCTCAGGAGTTAATCGATAAATATGTCAACGACGTCATACGATATAAATAGAGCAAAAAGATACACTACGAGAAAGTATTGGTAGAAGAACGAAAACATGATAATCTCTCTGGAATTCTCTAAAAAAATTTCTACTACTTATTATTGAGAGAGTTCTGCATGAGATGCATCAGGAGAACTTAAACAGTATGAAAGACATTGCAATTAATATACAGGAATTACCTACAGAGCATAGTTCTTGGAATTATGAGTTTAAATTGAAGAATTCGCTTGTTTTCTGGAGTTGACGAGGGAGAGGGTTCATTTTATGGTTTCATTTGAATTTAGAGTACTGGCTTGTGTTGTTAATCTACCATTTGTTGAATTAATCATAATAGAAATCATTTTGAAGGTGGTTTCTGAAACTCACGGCTGATAAGTTTTAAAGAAAAAAGGAAGCGAGGAGCGGAGAGGATTTTATCTGCTGGTGTTCAATGAATAACCACACTTCAGATGCGAACCTGGGAAGCAGCCTTCAGAAAATTTAAGATTTGCGATTTTCCAAAACAATTTTCTCATTGTACATGTCAGCAATTTTTCAACGGGATAGCACATACATTTACTTAACCAAGCTCTCGAAAACTGAAAACCTGCTGCCTCTCGCAATGGCAGATGACATAAAGTATCGAAACAGGCAATTTTTTTCAGGCAAGAGAAATTAGACTGTTGCTTCAACAACATTAGTTTCCATTCGCAAATCTACCAAATATTATAATGGACAATACTCTGAATATAGCATGCAATAGATTATTATGGCTTACATTTCTCATACGATTTCGAAATATCAAAAGAAAGCAAGATCAGTAATTTCCTTTTTATGCTGCTTTACGTCAAACAAAATTTAAATCATTGTGAGAATTTGCCTCTCGATAGAGAAGTTATTGTGATAAAAACTACTAAAAAGAACCGAAAATCATCCGCTTAGAGAACAAAGGAGAGTTTCCTCTTTTTTTTTTACTTTATTCATTGATTTTGGAATTCTAATCTCTTGACGACAAAATGAACAGTTTTTTCTAACTATCGTACCTTGAAAGTACAGTGAAAGCATACCAGACTCTGAGGTGAATAGTTATTACCAATTCTCACCTAATTTCTGACATTTCAGTGAGAAAATGAGATCCATTTCTCAATCTTTTGCGATGCAAGAAATAATTCTCCTATTTACCCGAATTCCCATTTAGCTTGCATGCCTCCGCCTCGCTTTCTGTTATTTTTCTGGGTATGGCTGAGCAAATCAATTTTTTCTGGATATCTACTTCAGAACGATCAAAAAAGCTCCAATTTGAAGAGAAAAATCACCTATCCTCTGCCCTGAGAGCCCAGGCTTGGCCTTTTCAACTTCTTCTCTTACCAACAAACGGCTCACTGCTGGTGTTTTCCAGCAAAAGCTTGACATCCGTTATTCCCAAAATATCTAGCTCTCATGTGATTTCGGCAATGCACCCAGTTTTTAATAATTTATTCCTGAAGTCCAAGTTTATTCTAGCAGATGGCATCAGCAAGCAAGTTAATCCAGATCCAAATTCTATTCCCAGAGAATAAGGAGAAGAAGGTGAAGCTAGAAGTAGAGTTAGATGCTCCAATTCAAGACTTAATGGAGTCTCTCAATGATTATTTCAGCTTGCCAGAAACCGAAACTATAATCCTCTACAAAGAAGCTGAGAGAGACCCAAAGGAAAGGATAAGTCGCCTTCAAACAGGTGCACAGCTTGAGTGGAAGAATGGAGACACTGTCTACGCATTTGTTGAAGACGCGAACCTTAAAGTGACCTTTGAACATCTGAATACAAAAAAAGTTGTCACTTTAGAAGTTAATAAAGACATGAAATTTTCGGAACTCAGAATGTCCGCCAGCCAGCAACTGGGCATTGGCCAAGATGAACTTGTCGCTTTTGAAAACCAGCGGGATAATAAAGAGATTACAGACGAGGTATTAGCAAGCTCTTTAAAGCCAGGTGACAAAATTAGTATTAGATCGGTAGCCCTCTCCGGGGCGGCACAAATTTGAGAAAAAAAATGATGCTCAATTGAATGCTTTTAAAAAAGTATTTGTTACTGTTCTGTGTGTAATTCTTAGAATTTAAGTTTCAAAGAATGGAAATTTAGCATTGTAAAATGAGAAACTTTTCATATTTCGAGGTTGATCTTTTTCGTATAATGGATATTGAGCATCTTTGTGTGAAACTTTAAGACTGCGATTTCATCATGGTGAAAATGAAAACGAAAGGTTTTAATTCAAATTTTTTATGCGACCCTCCTTCAGGTCATTCAAATGCGAATATCTAAATCCGTCGAAGGAATCTTCGATCTGCTCTTTATTAATGTACTGGAGACCAGATTGAAAAAGCATTTAGCTCAATCGAGAGCTTTTGGTTTTTACCAGAAAAAGAAAAATGCTCTAATTTCAAGCTCTTGTCTGCAATCAAGTAATTTTTACACCAAACCAAATAAAGAACGAATTAACATCAATTAATTTGGTTTGAAATTCACATATGATTTTGAACTATTGAAGGGAAGTTGGACCAGCCAATTTTTCTACGTTGCTGTACGTCAAGCAAAACTCGAACCTCTGTGAAAATTTGCCTCGAGACTATTGTGTGTTCGAAAATAACTGCGAAAAGGAGCATTTGCTTAGAGAACACAGAAAATTTCCCTCTTATTGCTAGCTTTATTCATTGATTTCCAATTCTCCAGAACTTCTTGTCGACAAAGCAAATAAACAATTTTTTCAAACAAAAGTACTTTGATATTATAGGGATACACATATCAGACTCTGATGTTGAGAGTTATGGCTAAATTCTCCTCTAATTTCCGGTATTTGAGTGAGGGAAATTTGATTGGTCACCTAAATCTCTCGCGAAATAAGAAACCCTGTCCTCGTTTGCCCAAATTTCGGTTCAATTTGACTACAATGCTGAAATTTCTGTCATTTTTCTGCTTTATATAAGAGAAAATCATTTTTTCTCGGTATCTACTTCAATATCATCAGACAGCTTCATTTTGAATTGAAATATACTTCAATTTCTTCTCTCAATGTGAACCGACCACCACTACTGACCTTCGATAAAAAGCTTGATATCAGTAATTTCAAAATTTCTAGCTCTCATGATATATCACCTAAGCACCGTTTTTTAATAATTTATTCCTGAAACCAAAATAAATCTAAGAGATATTTCCTGGAGAAAGCACAACTCAAATGCTCTCAAAAAGCGATCCAATCAAGATTCAAGTAGAATTCCCAGAGACTAAGAAGAAGGTGGAGCTAGAAGTAGAGTTAGATACTCCAATTAAAGACTTAATCGAGACTCTCGTTGAATATTTCACCTTACCAGAAACCGAAACTATAATCCTCTACAAAAAAGCTGAGAGAGACCCAAAGATGGTGATAAGTGACTCTCAAACAGGTGCAATGATGGGTTGGAAGGAAGAAGATACTGTCTATGCGTACATTAATCCGAGAATTAAATTGATTTTCGATTATCGAGATATGAGCAAAAAGGTCAATTTAGAAGTTGAGAAAGACATGAAATTGTCAGATCTCAGAGAGACTATCAGCTTCCATTTTGATATCGGTCCTAATGACCATTTCATTTTTGAAAATGCAAAGACTGAGACAGTGATTCCAGACGAAACCAAAGCAGGCTCTTTCGAGCCAAACGAAACAATTCGAATCAAGACAAGTGCTGTGGGAGGAACTGCTTAGATTTGAGAAAAAAATGATACTCCATTAAACTTTTTCTGAAAATATCTAGTGTTGTTGCATGAAATTTATGAGTTTTGAGTGTCAAAAAAAAAAAGAAATCTCGCATTGTAAATCACAAAACTTGAATATTTCAACGTTATCTTTATCCAGTGAATATTCTTTGGGTGAAAGAGGCAGCAATTGAACCAGAAGTGAAAAAAGTTGAACAATTATCATTTCAGACAATAACCGTTAGCTGTGATTCATGTCCACCAAAATTCTTCAATAAAGTTGAATATTCCTGATTTTTCCTTCGAAAAAACCTCAGTGCCAAGTTCTGTTATAATTCCTCATTCAGACAAGCTACTTATCTAAAAAATGAGCAAATGTTTAAGAAACTTGCGATACCATCTTTAATTTGGAAGAGCTATAATCCAGAATAAAAAAGAAACAAATGAAAAACTGATGAAGCGTATTGTCAGCGATTAAATATGAATTAACCCAGTGTTTGGTTATATTTCAGATTTGATTGTATTTCATTATTTTAGACACAATGAAAAATAAAAATGCATAAATGCAGTGGTTGAATTAATCGGAGGATTTGGTATATAACGATTTTATTTTATTTTGCACCGTTCTGCGCTCTCTAAAAATATGAAGATTCAGTTGTACTTACCAATTGAATACCACTTTATATAAATAAACTTTATGATAAGGTACGATAGGCACACGCACTTTCATTTTGTATTTATTGAAAATTACATGAAGCCTTAACATTTAGCAAAATTAAGGATTAGGGGTAAAGAATAGTTCAATATCTATATGGTCGAAATTTCAGATTTAAGTGTTTTTTTATAGCGTCCAGAGGCTATTCGATCTTCCAAGCAAGCTTCTATGAATGACCAGCGGAAAGTTTCACTGAGTGTCTCGTGCGTTGGTCATTACCTCTTAACAATTGATTGAGAAAAAAATTCATCTGCGCTGCCCGATTTCGTCAGATGAACTCGTTTCACGTTGGAGTTAATATTTAATATCTGCTTTTTCTTTATCCCCCAGATAATCAATAAGTTAATCGTAAAAAAAAAAAAGATCGCCGAACCTAAGAATGAAAGAGCTAGTATATCTGCTATCTTTGGGATCTCCTCTAAAAACAGAGGTTGGAATTTGGATATGAATTAAGGTGATAGATCAAATTTAACGATCGATCCCAATGGTTGAATACTTTGATGATGATGAATTTTTTTCAACGAAATGTAATGATTCGTATGTGAAATAGCATGAATATGGAGGGAGGTGAGATACGACAAACAAAGATTAAATTGTTTATCCTCAAGACTTTTACTGAGCGCCATACACTGGCTACTGACCATACGTCGGCTATGGTTGCATCATTGAACTAGAGGGTTGGTTCCCAATAGCAACCGCAGAGGAGGAAGACGTAGCTATGACTCTTCTTTTTCTTCTTGATGCCATGACGCAGCAGACAATGCCAATTACGCAGAGAAGGACGATAACAATTGGAACGACGATAACGACAACCAAAAGCCAAGTCGCCATCGCAACTCCAGTGCTCACGGCGCTTGATGCTACAGTAGCAGATGAGCCGGGAATACAGTAAGCATTGGCCCAGAGAGTATATCCACTTTCACAGCTAGTGCAGAGCAAGCCGCTTGAGTCGCATGAAGCACAGTCTGGATAGACTCCACAAGTCAGAGAATAGGCAGTAGTGGCCATGAGAGCAAAGACGATTGTTAATAATGCGACGCTTTTCATATTAGCACTATTACTTTTTTCGGAAGAGTTTGAAAAATGATTATATATTGCTTATGATAATGGACCTTAAATAGCCAGCATGAGGCTTTCATAATTTATAAAACTGTCAATTCAGGATGCTGACCCAATTTTTAGACTATTTTCATGACAGTATTTAAAACCAATTGCCAATTCAATTTTATAACTGCACTGCATAGAATAGGTTTTCGACAAAAAAAAAAGAGCTGGCCAATGATGGATTTCACAGACCAGCAATTCGGGCGAGTCCCTCGAGAAATGGGTAAAAAAAAATACAATTTTTTTTTTAGGATTTGACCCGGACAATGCAAATGCAAATTGTTTATCGATGTATAGTTGTTTTACTTTCTCGTGGCTCAGATAAAAGCAGATCCTGTTAGATGCATACTCTCTATATTGCCTAATAAGATGACAAACGAAAAATAACTATCATTGTGCTTATTCTTCACCCATTGCAGTTAGATGCGTGCTTTAAATTGTTATTTATGTTAAAACGAACATAGTCACAAGTCGACGTGTTTTCTTACGCAGCGACATCCTGTTAGAAAAATGCTTTAAATACTACATGCCTTTCTCGCAATCTCAATTGCTAATATCAGTGCTCAATTGCTAATATCAGTGCTCAATTGCCTTATAGTAAGATTGGGCGCCTGAAGCCGTCTAATGACCGACGCGAATTATATAGATACTAACCAAATTGTAGTCAATCCAATTGCTATGAGTCCTGGCTGGACGAGAAAAAAACAATCATAGCGGGAGGACCCTGCTCCAATTTTAGCTTTATCTCAACAGAAAAAAAAAACTATTTTCGGATAAAGTTCATCGGTAAAGTTTCATAAATATTTTAATTTAGCCAGTGAAATTGAACAGGAAAAAAAAAAACTATTTTCGGATAAAGCTCATCGGTAAAGTTTCATAAGTATTTTAATTTAGCCAGTGAAATTGATCAATTAGTTAAATCTGAAAACCGAAATAAGGGACTTACGTCAATGACTCATTTTAGTCAAAAAAAATATCCGAAGAAAAAACTATTCATTCCTAACAAACCAAGGCTACGTGCAGTACTTGGCCAGGGTCTTAAAAAAGAGGTTGGACCTGATTTGCCATACCAGAATGAATTTTCAGTAAGTGAATAAGAGAAATTGATAATTAAAATTTTCTCATGATTAAATTTATTTAATTGAAGACTATGAGTTTGGTAACATTTTGATGTTTCTATTGTTGAGAAAGGAAGGTTCTGAAGTTAAGCGATCAGATTGTGGAGTCCTAGGCTGGGTTAAGCAGGCTCAAATGAAAGGAAATATGGCGCACCAATCCATCATTTATTCCGAAAATCGGAATTTCGATCGTTCAAATATATTCCTGAAGACAAATGAAATTTTAATGAGTAGAGGAGAGCAAGGAGAAGTATATTTACTATACATTCTTTAACATCCAGGATTTGAGAGCGGTTTAGAGAGTTCTAAGCTCTCTTAAAATAATTATTGTCCAAAACCAAAATGAAGTTTTGTTCTATTTTGGCTTGCCAATGGCAATGGAAAAGCCTGCTGAATTCATTTTTATATGCTTTTGAGCGATTTCTAAGCTGTTTTTGGCTCACGAGGCATTATATAAAAATTTCCGACTTCTAATTGTTATCAAAGAAGAATTAGCATTATGTCTTTTCGATCTAAGAAAAAGCCGCGAACTGCAATTGCTATCATCAAGAGTAAGTGACTCCTCATGAAGGATTGTCATTAGCAACAAATTTTTCTCGATAGCAGCTCTCTCGATCAGTTCTTCTTTTATTTACCCACAACAGTTCCGAATTGAATCATTTTCTATAGAACGAAGGTTAGTACATAGTCTGTTTAGCATGGAGTACTTTCTCGTTAATTAAAATTGCTGTTTTTCTTTAATTGAACTTTTGTTCAATTGTAAGGTGCCTTCAGTCATAATCAAACAAATCGAAGAAGGTTTCAAAATAAAATAGAGCTATCAATAAAAGAGAAAATGGAAGATTATATAAACACTGCAATCTTGTAATAATGTTCATATCTTCTACTAAGTCATGACATGGTTTCGGAACACCGAAATTTTTTCTGATTATACGAATATATCCACTTTGGGGTTATCATCCCAATATAATATAAAAAAACAATATAAGAATTAACCAGTTGCGATATACTCAGATAGAGATCACAGGCAGGCAAACATGTCAATTTGGAATGGAGGCAACTGGAACTGTAGACTCCGAATCGACAGGGAATAAGTTCAGACGTCGGATACTATCCTCATCATGATAAATAAATGCCGTGAGCTATAACCTTTCCGCAAATTCCAATGACACTGCTTAATGAAAGCCACCGATAATATACTATCTCTCTTGTTACAAATAGCCCCCAACGAAGTTAGTTTCATGCTCAAAGAGAAATCAACAATATATTTTTACTTTTTCAATAATTCTTTCCAGTATTCATTCTTAATACACACACCTCGTAACATCTCAAATAATTTAGAATATGAGCAGTAAAATTTTCAATTATTAACAATCTTATAATATACACAACATAAAAGTTTGATTTGTAGTGACCGAATGAATTCTTTCCGAGTTTGATGATAAGTTAAATTCTGCTGTTCTTTCTCCAGCAAGAGCTTATCATCAAGATAGAAGGATGAAAAGAGCTATCTGCTGTCTTTAACAATTCATCTAAAACCGAAGATTGGACTTTGAATATGGGGTTAAAATAATGCATAAAATTGAACGATTAATCCAAGCGATTGAACGCATTAGATGAACAATTTTATTAACGAGAAAATATTATTCTTAGGTGAAATTGCAAGTCAAGATATAAAAAAAAATTAAATTATTTCTCCCAAGCCCTTACTGAGCACCATATACCGGTTGCTGAACGTACACAGGTTGTTGGCCGTACACAGGCTGTTGACCATATACAGGCTGCTGGCCGTAAGCTGGTTGACCAAACGATGGTTGCATGATTGGACCAGAGGATTGGTTTCCAATAGCAACCGGAGTAGGGGACGACACAGTCACAACTCTTCGTTTTCTTCTTTGCTGCATGATGCAGCAGGCAATTCCAACAACGCAGAGAATGAAGATAACGATTGGAACGACGATGATAACAATCATTAGTCCAGTGGCCAGAGCAACTCCGGAGTTTATGGCTTTGTTGTTTGAGCTGGTAACGCAGTAATAGCCATCCCTGAGCACATATCCGCTCACACAGCTAGCGCAGTACAATTCGGTTGAGTCACATGTAGCACAGTTTGTATAGCCGCTGCAACTCATAGAATAGGCCGTAGCGAACATGAGAGCAAAGATGATTGTGAATAATGCCACGTTTTTCATCATAGTGCGATACTTTGGTTGAGTTTTGGAATTGATTTTAATGGTTTTGAATAAAAGTCCCTTAAATAGTTTATCAGTCTTTTTAAATTGATAAACTGCCAATTGAGGCAGCTGACTCAGTATTAGACTTTTTCAAAACGATATTTGAAATTGGCTGCCGATTCTGTCACAGCACTGACTGAAATAGTTTTCCGATAAGAAAATCTGGCCTTAACGTGAGAATCATCATTCTGTGGATCTTGACTGCGATAGTACAAACTGTCCAACTCCCTATCGTCTTAATATCAAGCTTGGCTCAGATGAAAGCAGATCCTTCTGAATGCAGACTCTATTTCCTAATGAAATACCAAATGAAAAATAGCTACTATAGTGCCTATTTTCGAGCCATTACAGTTAGAATCTAACTGTTAAATTTTCTTCTATGTTGAAACGAGCATATTCGCAAGTCGCCGATGCGTTTTTTGTGAGAAAAAACGCTGTTCATACAATTTGTGTTTAATATTCCAGTCTCAATTTTCCAATTACATTTGAACAAGAATGAATGGCTGAAGCCGTCTAATGACCTACACAAATTAAATAGGTACAACCATAGTCAATTCATTTGGACTGGGTCCTGGTTAGGCCAAAAAAAACATTTTAGCGAGTGGAGGACCCCATCCCATTTTTAAAATTGTATTCTTACAGAAATGAAAATAAAGCATATCGGTGGTATTTCTGAAAATATAATGAGTCAGTGGGAAATTGAACGATGAGTTAAATCCGACAACTGAAATAAGGGAATGACTCATTTGAGTCGAAAAAAAATTTCGAAGAGAAAGCTACTCATTCCTAACTAACCAAAGCTACAAATGGCGCTTGTTCAGGATCATGAAAAGAGGTTGGACCTGATTTGTCATTTCGAAATGAATTTTCGATAAGTCAGTAAGTTCAATAACATGTTTTGATGTTACCATTGGTTGGAACGGAAGGCTCTGATATTAAGCGATCAGATTATGGGGTTCGAGGCTGAGTTAAGCAGACTCAAATATGCTAATGAGAAGAGGAACGCGAAGGAAAAGTATCTATACTATTAATTCTTTAACGATTCCAATTTGAGAGCACCCCTGAGAGCTCTAAGTTCTCTCAAAATAATCATTATCCAAGATCAATGGCAATTGAAAAGTCTGTTGGATTCATTTTTATATGCTTTTCAGCGATTTCTAAGCTGTTTTTTTGGCTCATGAGGTGTTATATAAAACTTTCCGGCTTCTAATTGCTATCAAATAAGTAATAGTTTACTGTTTCTTTTCGATATAAGATATAGCCATGAACTGCAATTGCTATAATCAAGAGTAAGTGATTCCTCCTGAAGGATTGCAATTAGCAACAACTGTTCCTCGAGAATAGCTCCCTCAACCATTTCTCCTTTTATTTACCTACAACAGTTCCGAATTGAATCATTTTCTATCGAATGCAAGGTTTGTACATTCACTCATTCTGACTCTGGAGTACTTTTTTATTAATTAAATTTCTGTTTTTTTTTAATTGAGCTTTTGATCAATTTATGGGCGCGATCTTTAATTAGATTCATCTGCACTCGTAAAGAAGGTATCATTGGAATATCTATCAGTCTTTTTGTTTTATCTATGGCTCCTTTATAGTCTTGTCTGTCATCTATGAAAACTAAACTAATTATGCTCCAGCGTAGCTGTTCCGTCCTGACTTGGACCTTAAAATCTCTGCTTGAATTAATTCTTCTGTATAATTCGAGTATTTCAGAAGTTGGGTTCTCGAAATAGACCCTGCTGACGGAAATAACCATAACTCTTCAATAATGGAAAAAAAGAAAAAAAGAGAAGGAGAAACTGAAATTAAAGTTCGTGGTCCTCTGTAAATAGAGTAACATTTAATTCTCTTGAAAATCTGAAAAGATAAAATCTAAAGGAATACAGTTGAACGGTTCACCAACTATCAGCAATAAAAACAATACGGATATTGATAGAGGAATATCACTCTCATTCAGCCACTCTGACTGAAATTTTCGTGGAATTTCTTGTCTATTCAGAGTTTCTCGCAGCAATCAGAACCACATTTTGAAAAATTCGGATTAATGGCTGCAGAAAAAAATGCGAGTGTTGCAGCTGAGGGGCGATACCCACCTCTTTTATCCAAGATAACACTATTTTCTTGACGAGAAAGCCTTTTCTTAGGTTCAACAACCCAAATAGAAGACTGCGAAACAATATATATCGAAATTTCCCTTCAAACTGAATGGAAACTGTAAATAGATGGCCCTAACGTTAGATGAATTTTTAAGATCAACAAAATTCGATAGAGTTCTCAACCGGATAATCGCTGAAAGAATTCTTAAACGCAAAGCTAATTGCGATTCTCAAAGCAAAGATGATAAGAAACCACTCGCCTTGAAATCAATTTAGTTGGTAGTAGCCCTTCAACATTAAATAGCTACATTAATGGAAAACCCCTTGAAAAAGTCTGTATTGTTTCAATTATTTGGTAATCTACTCAATTGAAACAACTATCGTCGACATATATCAATTTGAAAGTGAACTCCACATTTTAGTGAGTTTAGTGTTAAGAATAACGAGCAACTAAGATTTTATTGCGAAGCAAACTGGAAACGGGTAAATAATTAATTTTGTCTAAAGTTTTCTTTATCCGAGTCTCAGCTCTGCTACCTCCTAATATAATCAACACATTTTATTAATCGTACTTGGTGATTCGGAGTATCTGTCGCTGAGAGGAACTATCTAGTTGTTACTTTTACTTGAGCTCAGAAAATAACCTTCTCAGATCGTAAATAACAGGTAATTGCTAAATTTTCCATAATTACTGGCTTAAGAAATCTAAAAACCCTAAATCATAAAAAAAAGCAGAGTTAAAGCGCTGTTTTAAGACAAGAACTTCCTTTGATGTGTATCGAAAAAGTAGCAATCCAACCTAATAACTGCAAACAGCGAATTATGAAAGCTGCATTTGTTTAGGCTCTGTTTGGAACACGACTCTTACAGTAAGCCTTTTCTAAAGTTTCCTAAGTGCCGCTAGCAATAGTACAATTACGAATATTTTCTGTAATGATACGCAATATACATAACTTCAATATCCCTCATCAGCATGCATTCTACTTCTGAGATTGGGATTGAAATTGATGCTTCATTCTCCTATTGGATGGGATTTGATAAAGCCAAGGCAGCTCATTGTTCTGTCGTAGTTGGGGCAATGAGAGTGTTTTCGAAGTTTCTGGTAGAAAAATCGCTACATGACTAATTTCTTTCTATTTGTGTAGCTAAGTGAAAACACGCTAGCAGGGTTTTTCTAACATTGTAAATCAAAGCTCACAATTTTAATGAATTATTAAAGTTCCCGATCTTCTTCTATTTTAGCCTAAAACTTCCAATACAAGATCTTTTTACTGAAATTTTAGGGCTACTTTAATTTAAAACCAACCAGAAAAGCTCTTTGCTTAGCTGCCAGAGCAGATTCTTCATCAATTCGTCCTCCAGATGAGAGAAATACTCTCTCTTCTGTAACTTCTGCCATGTGCCATCTCTCTCTTCTGTAACTTCTCCATCACGTGATGACATGAAAAATGGAAATTCCAGCTGGAAGAGGCGGGCATTTAATTTATCTCAATTTTAGTTCAGAAAATTCTTTTTGTTCATTATGCTGTTCATTTCTGGAACAATTTTAAATAAATTAATTACCACCACAAGGGAGATTATTCTAATTTGCCTGCTCTCGTCGTGTATTCCAGAAATAATTAAAACATTTTAAAAATGAATCAAGTACAAGAACCACGCGAGGTCCACATTCAAGAGGAAGAGGCAGAAGAAAGCCCAAAGGTGGCAAAGTTCATAGAGAAAACATTTTCTTTTCTCAAGGTAAGCATTCTCTGAATAAAACTCCATTTCATCCTTTCTCATTAGGAAAGCTCTCTATTCGAGATAGTTTCGTGGAAGCCTGACGGGAAGAGCTTCGTAATCAAACGGGTCAAGGAATTTACCGAGGAAGTTCTTAGAGAGTACTTCGGACATCAAAATCTTACTTCTTTTACTCGACAAGTAAGAGTTATCTGTTTAGTTTTTCACTGAAAGCTCTTTTAGCTTCATCTGTATGGATTTCAACGTTGCGCGTGTGAAACAAACCAACACGCGTTTACACATTCTTTATTTAAGCGAACCAGTAGGTAAGATAATTGCTCATTAAGATTGAGACATCATGTGTTTTTTGCCAGCCGAAAGCAACTCGCAACACTTAAAAGGAAGAAAAAAAGAGAAGGGCAGGGTAAAACTACAAGCGGCAGCAACAAGGAAGAAGTATAAATCATAATTGATTGATTGACTTTGAACCTTTTATTAGCAACGTCTCAAAAGTCTGTATTCATCCGCATCGTGTGTTCAAGAACCAGTACTAGATAAAATGGAAACACATGAGTATTCTCACATGATGATGCGGTATTTTATCCATTGTGAAAAATCTGATTTCTTTGTGTTAGTTCCCAGGAATCGACGGCATATTTTAATGAACCTATTCAACAACCTCAACTGAGCAACGTTCAAGACATAGAGCCATTAGAATCAAACTATTTTTCTGCAATCGGGGTTATCAATGAGCTGAGGGCGTTGAGACTATGGCTACAAAAAGAAAACGAAAAAGAAAGTGAAATTGATGAATTTTTGAATTTTTTCATGGTTAACCAGGCCCATAATGGTGATGTATTATGAATATACTTTTAAAATGTGCATCTTCTATCCTTTATCTGAATGAAATCTGTTTTCGGTGAGTCTCACGTTGGTTTTTTCTGGAAATCCGAAAGAACGCGTGAATACAAGCCGATTTCTCGATGTATTTTGTAAATAGCTTCGAACAGTATATGTAATTCGATTGTAAAGAAAATGTTTAAAGTCAGATAATATCCATTGTTCTTCGAGTTCGAGAGAGCATAACCACTTTCTGTTTTTGTTTTCACAAGTTAGTCAAGCTAAGGTGCTTATAAATATATGATGAGATGGGTTTTTCAAAACATTTTTGTTTCAAAGCGTAAAATAAATTTCGTTGATTCGCTCGATTCAGAGCCTAAGCTTTTACGATGGAGATGATCAGGAAAATTCACAACCATTCTAATGCTTTTGACCTTGCCATTATTCATTTCAATTTGCAATAATGAAGCAAAGTTATCCTCAAGACGATTAAAATATCTCCGAGAGAAATGTAAAAAGGTATCGCTCATCAATAAGAACCTAAACGAAGTGAATCTTTGTTATCACCCAGGATCAGGGATCTAAACTAGAACTGAGCAATATTACAATTTCTTCATTGAAAACTGGCAATAACGACAAGTAGATGTATTTTGTTTTTAGCGTTTTACTAATTTATCGAAACACCGTTAGGAACCGAGAAAAAACCAACTTGGAGCAGCCGGATCAGAAAGAACCTTCAGAGTTCAATGAAAATGGCCGAGAAAAGCCAAGTAGTTTTACGAGCCTTGTAGAAATTGCGCGTCCAGCTTCGGCTTCTCTCCGAATTCAGACTGAAGAGGATATAGTGCGATGTGATGCTGATGAGTCGCTGAAGGAAGAACGCGGTTCCGTAATCAGTAGTCGGGCAGAGTATTTTCGCAAATATAAGTATAAATTCAGCAGTTAGATCAAGAGTTGCTGTAGTATTGTTCTTAATCTTGAATGGTTGAATTAATTATTGGCTTTAACTTAATTATATTCGAATTTTCGATCTTCTTATTCGTGTTATTATTGACAATGCGATATCAGAAAGGTCTGGATATATTAATGATCATAAGAGGCTTGAAATAATCTCTTGGGCTTTTTAAGATGTACCTTGCTCAAATTATCGTAATTCAAGAAGAGTCTCCTCAAATCAAGAAACAAATTGAAAGATCTACATATATTTGATTCCAAACATAGAACACATTTGAAAGGCTTTGTACGCAGATCAGTTAATTCGTTAGAACCTTTGGTATGTATTGCCTACTAGGACTCACTCTTTCTTTTTAAGGCACAAAATCTCCTTTTCAAGGATAACGGAAAAGAGTTCACTCAATTTTCA
>ENA-UOUE01000270-UOUE01000270.1-compost-metagenome-genome-assembly--contig:-NODE-270-length-44207-cov-17.931860_pt1 | contig 44207 bp, 26 predicted proteins | sample MGYA00238146_ERZ747223 | MGnify/ENA primary metagenome ERZ747223 (study PRJEB28781, sample SAMN06268865) | compost metagenome | isolation source: single cell | place: USA: California, Emeryville, Joint...
CGAACCAAGAGACTTTAGTGCGATCGATCCCGCTCGGTTTAATTAACTTCTTGGGGACAATAGTCGCTGTTTTTTACACTGATAAGTAATGAAATAACGCAGTTTTCATGCAATAATAGTTTGTTTCTAGGCTTGGACGTCGTTGGATGATGCTGAGATGTTTGCCGCTACTCGCGCTCTGTATGTCTGGATTATCATTGGGCATGTATTTCAATTACTTCCTTGATCAAAAAGGAACAGGCACCGTTATCAGCGTCGCGAGTCTTTTCCTCTACCTTGCGTTCTTTTCACCAGGCATGGGTCCTCAGCCTTGGACTGTAAATTCGGAGATTTATCCTCTGCATCTCAGAGCGACCGGTGTCAGTATATCGACGACTGCTAACTGGCTCACGAATTATGTTGTCAGTGCGCTTTTCCTCACATCGACGGAAACAAGTCTCGGAAAAGTTATTACTTATCTGCTGCTCGGATGCTTCTGTTTAATGGCTTTCGCGTTTATTTACTATATGCTCCCTGAGACCAAGGGAAAGCCGCTTGATGAGATTATTATGCTTTTTAAGCCTAAAAAATCGGCAGTAGAGCCTCAGGTGAGCGAGGAGAACATGGACAGCTCGCTTGATACGGGCAGAAATAGTGGTCTTAACAGTAAGAAACCTTCGTCAACTAATCTGTAGACAGAACGTTACCTAAATATTTAAAGTATTGGTGCTTATCTTGTTCTTATTGTTTGAATTGAAAATACAAAGTTAATGATGAAAGTTCACAGAATAAGAATGATTGTTCCTCCCATCAAATCGTTTCTGAACGTAAAATAAGAAAAATAGGTCAGGACTCAATACTTTAGCAATGCTTTCTAGAGATGAAAAGTGGTCGGGGGATATTTTAGAAAGAAATTCAAGGTCTTCTCAAATTCTATCCTTGATTGCAAGTGATTATAAAGTGAGCTCCTTTTTCTTATAAATGATTTAGAAATTTTGATTTGCTTCAAGTTTACGAAACTAGAATTGAAATAGCTCCCTGATAATTTTCTATAGAAATTTTCAAACAAAGGCGTTCCTTGCTTTCATAAGACACAAGAAAAACGTTTATAAATCGCGAAATTTTTCAGCAGCTTAATATATATATGCATTTTATTTTCATATCAGAGAGGTTATTCGAAAATAAATAAAAAGAATCCAAATAACAACAAAACACCTGAATTTCTTTGTTAAAAAATAAGAAATTTCATACCCACTTCACCTCAAGATCTTTCAAAAATCGATAAATTATATAGTCTCCATTTTTCATCTTCTTAAAGATTTCATTTCTTCTGTTGTAGGAGATACTGAATTCTGCCAGCAACTGTTTGGTTGCCGATTCTTATCACCACACAGGTGGCTTGCCCACTCACACATCTTGCCCTCATAAAAGCAACATTTGACACTTTTGTGCCATCAGAAAGGCTTTCACAGACTTCAGATAATCTTACTGGGTCAGCTTCCATTGTTACATCTTTGTTATCAACAACGCACCCAGTGGAAGCAATAACTCTCACATCCGCAGGGATCTTATCGTCTTGATTTATTAGAATAATATCGCCGACAGTAAGCTAAGTAGATTGAATAAATGGTTATCAAGAGATCATTTACATCAGCTGCAGGGACAGAGAATCTTATCCTATCTCTTTTGGTGACGATGAGACTTTCGCTTTCAGCGATTAGGTCTTGTTTTTTCTTCTTTTTGTCTTCTCTTGCTTTGCTGGAAAAGAGGGTAATGCAGCATCCTCCTTTAATTTCCTTTGGCGTGCTTAGGATATTGAGTCCGTATATTTTGTTTCTTTTAACGGCTTCTTCCTGCGAAAGACCAACTTGAGGATCGACTTTTAAACGAGTGAACAGCTCTTCAAGTGGGATTTCATGTTCATCCTGCAAATGATGAAGTATTTGCTATTGGAAATTAAGGAATGTTATATTTTACTGTTTCGCTTGACAGGTCTGCCAAGACTGTGTCTACAGCGGCTTTGTAAGCTTGTTGTGCTTTTTCCATTTTAGCCGTTGGTTTTTCTACCATTTCAGTTTTTGTTGGAGATTTTATTTATCGTCTTATCAGATCTACTGTTCTGATAAGTACGATATGTAAATTTCTGAAGTCCGATATTGTCACTTTGAAGAGGCATATTACTAACCGATAACTAGTACATCTGATCTCTTTCAACGTTATTCTCATTTCTACATTAGTTATTACTATTTTATTGGGGATTTTGAATCATTCGTGTTCTATTATATCTTGAATACCACGCGTAGCAGTTTCGCACTCTATTCTTATATCAGCATATTCAAGATCTCTTTATCATCTTTCTAATGAACATTCAATGCCTTTTCTCTGTGAATACACAAAAATTTCATTAAAAAAAATTTCATAATACAACTATTCAATCTGGCTTTTTTCAATCTAAATTTCAAACCTCATTGTACATCATCGACACCCCTTTGAGACGTATCTATTCGTTTGCACTTGCATTTTTACATTAAACTTTCCTGTCTACATCTTTAACCCCTTTGCCTCCCCTTTTTCCTTTTTGATTTTGTTGGCTATGCTCAAATACATATTGAATTCGACCGGTAACAGTTTCATTTCCAACTCTCACAACAACACCCTCAGCCCTCCCACTTACACATTTTCCCTTCATAAAAGCAACATTCGATGCTTTGGAGAGGTCAGAAGCTGCTGTATCATCTGCCGACAATTTCACATGCTCGTGGGCCTGGGTTATATCAACATTATCAACAACAAATTCTTGTGAAGAAATGAGTCTGACGTCTGCAGGAATCCTTTCGCCTTGGCTAATTTGAATAATATCCCCTACCGTGAGCTATTTACGGATAATTGAAACTTATTTGGTAGTTTCATTTTTCATAAATTACATCTGAGGCTGCAATAACCACCTGATTTCCATCTCTTTTGGTTACAACAGGGACTTTGACGTATCTTTCGATATCTTCTATCATTTTTTCTTGCTTTGCTTTTTTCGAGAGGAAAACGAAGCAACCTCCTGACTTCTTTTTCTTAGGTTTGGTTAGGATGTTGGCTCCGTATATCGCATTTCTTTTGGTTGCTTCTTCTTGAGAGAGACCAATTTGGGGATCGACTTTTAAACGAGTAAAAAGCTCTTCGAGAGGCACTTTATGCTCATCCTATCAGATATGGAGTCATTTCGGTCATGTTTAGTGCTGTACTGTTTTGATTGAAAGTTCCGCGAAGGCTGTTTCTTGGGCGATTTTGTATTCTTGATAGGTTTTTTCGTTGTAGGTTTTTTGTTTTTCTACCATTCTGATGTTGAGTGACGAACTGGTTTATTGCTGAATCAATTTATTCAATTTATTTATTAATCGTGTTAATCAATCAAATACCTGAATTAAAAGATTCAGGATTCTGAAAAACCTCCTTACTTTGACAGGATCACATTGTGCTTCTTAGAACGAACTAACAAAACTTTTGCAGAGCAACTTATTTTATTCTGTGGAGGATATTTGTCATTGACGGTTGCCTCTCGAATTTAGTATTGAGAATTTGTTAGGAAGCCAGACATTATGACAAGACGCCGTTTTCATGAACCTAATTCGCTGAGTTCTAATGGCAGCTAGCTTCCAAATAGACATGCAACTGACGCCTGGGGGGGGGGGGAAAAACCAAGTTGAACGAAACTAGCAATTATTTTTTTGAACATTATGAGAATGAGCGCAGGTGCTTTCTCTTCAAAAAATCACGATGATGAATTAATAAACTTTGACTTCATAATTGATGGTTCGATTCTATGAGCATTAAGTGAGACATGATAATTTCATATACTCAAGTGAAAATGTCGCCTCTCGATATAGAGGATAACCTTTTCGCGCATTACATCTTTCTTCAGTTAATTTTTGATTGCCTGTCAAATCAATATTTGAAATTTTTGTCCAACTAGAATTTAGACCCACAGAGAGTAGACTCCTCCATCCAATTTCATTACTGGATAGGGATAAATGTTGAAGCTGCTTCCAGATCACATTCCTTCCCAAAGCAACGCCACCTTCATCACCGATCCCACACTCCCCTAGGTCAAGGTGTCTCAGATTCACCCAAGTACTATTGTTCGCTAGTGCAACTGCACCTCTGCTGCCGATGCTGTTACTTGCTAAGAAGAGATCTTCGAGCTTCCTCCAAGTCTTATTTTGTGCAATAGACACAGCTCCTTCCTCCTCAATCCCACTCTCTTCTAAATTAATAAGCGAGAGATTAGTCCATACAGTATTACTTCCTATGGCACAAGCCCCTTTATCACCAATGTTATTCTTGGATAGCGTTAAAGAATCAAGATTTTTCCAAGTGATATTTCGTCCTATTGCAACTCCACCTTCATTTCCGATGTTATTATTTGACAAATTTAGCTCCTTGAGGTTTTTCCAAATGGAATTAGTCGCGAGAACAGAAGCTCCCTTATCTCCAATTTTATTGGCCATTAAGAGTAGAATTTCAAGATTCTTCCAAGTATTGCAAGTTGCTAACAAAGCAGCTCCCACATGGCCAATACTGTTGCTATTTAGGTCCAACCTTCGAAGTTCAACCCAGCTTTCATTTTGAGTAAGCTCACCCACACAGCCATCGTCAATGTTGGCCTTGTTGAGATAAAGGATTTTCAAATTTTTCCAAGTTTGATTGCGAGCTAGGCTCAGACATCCTTCCTTTCCGACGTTATTAAGTGACAAATCTAACAAGTGTAACTTTGGCCATTTAGAGTCATTGCTAATTGCTTCAATTCCTTTGTGCTCGAGGAAGCAACAACTTAAGTCAAGCACTTCTAGTCCATTTAATCCGCACCCTAGCAAAAAAGTGAGCTCTTTATCCCAACAATATGTGTTTTGAAGGTTAAGACATTTGATTATACCTTCGTCATCACTCCCTCGAAATATCTCATCTAACTTTTGTTTGTAGCAGTTTTTTCTCCAATCGTTGATTTTAGAAAGGTTCTCCTCTGAAATTAAACGAGCTGAATTTTTGCTGACACATATTCCTATTACATAGAATTCATCCTGATAGGGCTGAAAAAACACCCCACTTCCGGCTAGAACAGTTGTTTCACTCACGTCCATCTCAAAGGAAAGAAGTCCTTTTTCTTGGTCAAATGTCGTGCTTCTTCCTTTCACAATCCATGGCTGAAATTCTCCGTCTTTTCTCTCACCCTCAGAGTCTCCCATCATTGAAATCTCTCTTATCTCTTCAATAAAATACGGAATTCCTTCTACAAATGAGCGCAATCCGAAATAGCCAATCTTGTCACCTATCCGTTTATTAAGCTTTAGCAGAGCATAGTCATAGATATTCTCTTCATCTCCTCCAGTGTTGTTATTGAGATAGTTCTCAGAAACAAACACGTCATCAACCTCGATCTCTCCAAATGGTGCTTCACCTCCGTTAGCTCCTGGAATGAATCTAATATATGGATATTTCTTTCGAATTGGCTTTCCATTATCGTAGACATTATAAGCAGCTGTGAAAACGATGTCAGGTCCAACAAGAATACCCGAACCCTTTCTTGGTATTTCATTTTCGAATGTTTTGAAGATGATGACACCAAGGGCAGATTGAGGGAAACAACTCGTATTACTACTTCTTTTCACTTTATTTTCATTCAAAGATGCTTCTTTTTTCTCCTTCTCCTCCTCTTTCTCGGGTTGTTGAGATTGATCATTGCCGAATCCTTGTGGAGTGGCTTCAAACTCGCTGGATTCAGATGGGTCGAAGCAGCACGTTCTATTTCCAGACACCAAACCAATAAGCGTGTCTCGGATAGCATCTTTAATCCTTTCAATCTGTGAGTTTTGCATTGCACTGGGTAAGATATACCAAACCTGATGAGTTATCTAAGAATTAATTAAAGATTAATTTATTTTTTATAATGCTGAGGGCGCTAATAAGATCGTACATCAGTACCCGAATTCATGAATTTTAATAGCACAGTCATTATGACAATCCTTCTAAATCCAAACTCCAAAACAAAAGGGATATCATTCCTTCCCAATCCCCGTCTATAAAATGAGCTGTTTTTTTCAAGATTTGCAGACCCACTCAATATAGTAGCACATGATCTGCCTTGAATGTCAATAGAGAATGCACCATAACTAAGTAGACAGTATTTTAGGGGTACTCCTGAAATTTCTGATAGAGAAAGAAACAAATTTGAAGAAATATCATAAACTCAAGAAGAATACATGCTCGATATTAGAAACAGACTACAGCGAATGAACTTATATCGGTATAGAGGCGCAACTAATCGAATCTCCTTCGAAAAACTGAAAGTTCAAATAATTTCGCTCTCATCACCCTCAACTCGTCCTCAAAACGTTTTTTCCTCCAATTTTTCATTAAATGTTTCCTGGAGAGCAGCCTTAATCCTGTTACTAGCAATCGCTGAGCAAACGTACAGCAAGCTCTATTCGATACCCTCATAATAAAGAATCAGAAATTTTTATCCAATCATCAGAAAGGACAAATTGCTGAGTTTGTAAATTTTTGATCCCAGGCAGCGTTTAAATTATGAACCGAATTTATAACTGCTAATTTTTGAATAACGCTTCAGTGCAACTTACAATAGAAAATTTCGACAGAATCGCTTGATTAGATTAGAGATTCCGCTCTCGTCACCAGGACCTCAAGCATCAGTCTTCATCTTGACTTAATTTCTATAATTTCCCAAATCAACGCTCCAATAGGAGGGCTGCTGTATATGTGAAGGCAGCCATGCATTGATGTGCTTCTTAATAAGAAACCAACAGTTCTAAGGGCTTCTTACTTCTGCAGGCTCATCGAAGAATGCAAATTTTTAAATAAAAAATTGAATTGTTTGAATAGACAACAAAATATAATTCATCATGAACGGCGATACGGACATTACTTCTCAAAGAGACTTGATTTTCAACTTTCTCGCTCGACGCTTGGACCGCAGATTAACCAAACTGCAAGCTCTGCAATTTAGCAATGCTCGCACAGTCGATTATATTAAAGAGAAAATTGAAATTTTTAGTCAAGAACTCAACGTCAAGGATATCTATGCGCCATTACCAAATCATGCAACTCTAATAGACGAACTGAGAGAGTATTGCCAGGACCTGCGGGAAGGAAAACCTCTTAAAAGCGGCCACTCTGACGATGAAAATAACGAAGTCAATCAATCTGTTTCAGAACACGCACCTGAGGAGAACGCTCGTAAACCCAAGATGACTAAAAATAAAAGTACTGCGCATATAGGAAGCGAAAAAGCACCTGCTGGCGGGTTAAGGAAGGATAAATCGGCCATTTCAATACATGATGATGCAGCAAAACATGCTAATGAAAACGCTGCAAAGAAAGGTGTTTCAAAAGGAAAAAATACAGCACCCGTACAAAAGTCTGAGAACGAAGAAACCAAAACCAACCCTAAAAAAGTGCAAAAAGTTGATGGAAAAGCTAATGGGGAGCCTGAGCGCAGCTCAGGTAGAGTCAACGTCCGGAAAGGCGAAGGGTCAAGTCGTATTAGCTCTCCAAATAAAGTCCCTAAAAAAACAGGTGCAAATCCTTCAGGTGATGGAGAACTTCAACTTGAATCTGCAGATCAAAAACCAAAAGTCACGAGACCTGGGAAGTCTATTGACCGCACTGCAGGCAGAGTAGTTAGGAAACCTCAGGTTGAGGCTAATGGTGAAGGAGAGAACGAACCAGGAAGTAAATCAGATAGATCGCCTCCAAAGAGACCACCGAAAGGAAGGATCGGGACTCAGAAAGTTGATGGAGTAAATGGAAATGCAGCAGAAGAAGTGAAGGAGAATCTGAAAAAGAAACCGGAGAGGTCAAGGACTCCTATTCCTACACGCAGAGGCACGGAAAATGAAATTCAAGAAGCCCCGAAGGTCAAAAAGAAAAGAGATACTGGGGAACAGGTTGAAAACGCGAAAGAAAACGTAAAAACAACTAAGCCGGAAAACAAAAAACCCGAGCCTATAAAGCCAAAGACTAAAGACCGTGAGACCGAAAAACCAACTGAGCGAAAAGGATCCAAGCTTCCAACCGAGAAAGAACTAAAGAAAGGGAAGGGGAAACCTGCAGAGAACCCAGCTGGGGAAACGGTGGTGCAATCGGTGCACGCTGCAAAAGAAACAAAGATCAAAGGAGGCACACATCCAGATATTAAGGAAGCTCCTGTTAAGGTCTCTAAGAAGAGAGACAGAAAGCCTGAGGGCGAAACAGTGCAGTTTAATGAAGTTGGGAAACAAGGGTCAGAAAAGACAACTGAAGTGTCACCCGAGAAAAAAATAAAGCATTTCAGTTCGACATCGAGCAGTAAGAAGCGTAATTTGGAACTGGATGTTGAGGCTATCGAACAAGACGCATTGGAAGGTTGGGAGAAAGGTCCAGATACTCAAGGCGAGAGGGATCAGCACGATGCGCTTGTGAATGGAGATTATGACCCGAATGAGAGAGACGATCATTTAAATAATGAGATTAAGATAAGCGAATCGGGTGGAAATAACGCTGGAGAAGATGATTTTGACCCGAACAATGATGATGACGTGAACGGAGATCCGAACGAGGTTGATCCTAATGAGGCTGATCCTAATGAGGTTGATCCTAATGAGGTTGATCCTAATGAAGTTGAGCATGAGCATGAGCATGAGCATGAGAAGGACCCGAATGAGAATGAGCAGGATCCAAACCACGAAGAACACGATCCTAATAATGATGGTGCAGACCCGAATGAAGTGGATCCAAATGAGGTTGAGGTAGACCCAAATGAAGCTGTGACAGATCCAACAGAGAATGCTCACGATGATGTGAAGGAAAACATGCCTGAGGAGAAAGCAGATGAGAAAGATCCTAATGAACCAAGCCAAGACCCTAACGAGCAAGACCAAAAGCCTAATGAGCAAGACCCTAATCAGCAAAACCATAAAGAGGAGGCTCATGAAGCTGTGGACGAGCATGATCCAAATGCTGATCAGGATCCTAATGAAGTTAAAGAAGAAGTCGAGGAGCATAAACCTGAAGAGAAAAGTGAAAGGCAACTTGAAAGCAATGACAATAAGCAACTCCCTCAAGATAATGAAGTAAAACCTCAAGAAAACGAAGAAAAGCCGCCAGAAATCACCATTGCTGTTTCAAAGGGAGTTGAAGATGACGCTCCAAAGGAAGTTCCTTCACCAGAAAGGAAGGTGAAGCATTTTAGTAACACAACAAGCAGCAAGAAGAGAAATTTAGCATTGGACGTTGAGGCTATCGAGCAAGACGCATTAGAAATTTGGGCACCGAAGCAAAATGAAGAGAATCAAGAAGATGCACCTGCGAATGATCCTAACGCAGAAGAAGAGAACCCAAATAACAATGACCCAAATCAGAACGCAGACGAAGATGACGTCAACGGAGATCATGGAGTCCAAGCTGAGCAGGCTGAAGACGTCAATGAAGATGTTGATGTCAATGATCAGCAACAAAATGAAGAAAAGGAAGCTGAAAAACACCATGAAGACCATGAAGATCCTAATCAAGTCGACGAAGATGTAAATAAAAATATTGATCAGGATCCAAACAATGCTGGTCAGGAAAATCAAGATGCGAATGTGAACGAGGACAATACAGAAGTTGACCCGAACCAAGAAGAGCCTGTTAAAAACGAACAGGAGGCTGACCCTAACGAGGCTGATCCAAATGAGGCTGATCCGGATGAGCAGGGCCCTAATCAAGAAGAGAAAAAGCACGAAGAGCCAATTAAAAACGATCATGAGGCTGATCCAAACGAGGTGGACCCTAACGATGACGTGAATGGCCCAGTTGAAAGCGGGCAGGAGACTCAAACCACTCAACAAGTGGAAGTGGAAGGTGTTACTAATGACCAAGTCGAGGAACAGCAAACAGAAACTCAAGTGAACGCCACCCAAACCGAAGAAAACGGCTCTCCTTCAAAAGAATCTGACCCAAATGAGCCCGCAGCTGATAATAAGGTCACCCAAATCTCAGACACCTCAGCCACAGAAAATGCTCAGGCGACTATCAATACAGAGAAACTATCGGAATGTGGTGCCTCAACAGCTGATGCAGATAACACACCGAGTACCACTCGAGAAGAAAGCAAAGAAATGACTGAGGGAGGTGAAACCGGTGGCGAACAAGAAGGTGAGACTTCCGCTAGTCCGGACAAGAAGAAGGTATATGTGGTCGCGAAATTTAAGTCTGGGAAGAAACCGACGATCATCAAACCTCCAGTGAAGAAGACAAACGATTTAGAATAATGTTTTCATTGTCTTTTTAATCTATTTGGTTGTATACGTTGAGCGAAAACTCTTTTTTCGAGTCATTTTTAGCTGTTCATACACAGAAAAAAAATTGTATTGTTTCTGTCTCTTAGTTATATCAAAGCTATAGATCATTAGAGGAAAAAAATAATCAGGACTTGAGGTTGCTGAGTTCGTTTGGAATTCTCAAAAAAATAAAACAAGAGATGATAGGATAAATTAGAATATAAAAAAAACAAGTGAGAGAATACAGCCATTGCATATATAGTAGCAGACAGGAAAAATGAATTATTGATCAGTTAACGAGGCCTAATTTGGATAAGTTATCGCAATAATGCGGTTAGGTTACTTGGAAAATTGTTTGATTTGCTTTGAATATCATACCATTATACACCGTTTGTTCTTCGCCTATATAAAGCCTAGAAAATAGTTGTTTTTCGTGATCAAAATTGAAAATTTTACCATGTTCCATTGGTGCTTGGTTTTCCACCTCCTCCATCCCGCAGGATCCATCCAACATTCGATTTGAATTCAATTTCGCATTGCAGTTTCGATAGCAACTTGTCAACGATGTAGATGTCGCAATCCCCTCTCCGTCCAATTTGTATCGTTCCTTCTTTAGGCTCCAACGTCCTATTAACATTATATTTTCCCATTTCAAGGAGTTTTCACCTCATATCCCCATTGCAAGGCCCTCCATAGAATTTAAGACATAGAAGCGGACGATTGGCATTCGGAGAATCTTCTCTTGAACCTTTCTTCTCGGTTATGAGATTGACCACCATGAAGACTGAGCCAAGGCTAAAAAGGTGGTTATCTTTCAAAGCCTTTGAATGTTATGGATTAAACTTTAACAAAGCAAAGACAAATTACAAGAGGGAAATCCAACTTATAGAAGGTCCCGAACCCGGTTCCCAGATCCTTAATGCGGTAAGAATTCGAGGAGATATGGTATTCTATTTGAAAATGCTGTCCTCGGTGCTGCTTGGCGACTTCTGGATTGGAGGAAGGAATGATATAGTCGTTGATAATCTCATTTTTCTTTAAATAATGGATCATATTGTCAAAAAGCACATGGTAGACACAATTACTGGGGCTTGCTTAGTAGCTCTCTTAAGCCGCTCTCGACATCCAAAATAAGTCACTCCATCTTTCCTCCCCCGGAGAGAGTCGCTCACTCCTTGCGCGTTTATTGTGATTACATGGCCTTTCGGTATAGTAGACGACTTGATGACCTTTGAGGCATTTCAAATCAACAATTGCCGCAAACGCTTACTTTGAGCTTTAAAATTGGCGCGTATGGCGCAATCTCTGCCAGCTTTCTTATTCTATCGTCAATATCTCCTGGAGACTTCGTTGAAAAGCTTCCTTGAGAAATCGAACTCGAGAGAGTGGTAGCCCTGTATATATTCTTCGGGTGAGTTGGGCTATTTTCTCGTTGTCGTGGCGTTTGTAGCTATCGAAATACGTGTTATCTTCCTCCCCAAAAAAGCAGGATTACCTTCCCGGTTGACCTCGTTTGCTCGATTCTCTCTTCGATGAAGTGCTCACTGAACCTCTAAGATACCAGCAGTTGATATTAGAGTTATTTTTGATTCATACGTTATAAATTCCGGTTTCGTGGTGATCCTCAACGTCAATTTCTGTCTCAAGAGTGACAGTGGTCGCGCTACAGCAGCTCGTCTAGTCATGAAGTTAAATGCTACTTTCAAGAGAATAGCTCTGATGTTTGTACTTTCTGTCCCATTCTGCTTTCGAAAATCTAATGATACTGAATAATTTTTAATTTTAGGACACTATAGAGCCAGTAAACACAATTTGCGTAGAAAAACCCTACTATTTACTCGATTCACTATACTCAGGTGACAACAATCACACTCTATTAATTTGAAACTATTACGGAGAATGAAACGGAGCAGGAAAAGAATTACTTCATCGATCAAGAGGTCTCTAATCTAAGAGTCTAAAAACACAAAAAAATTATAATACAGACCAGATGCACGCAACAAATTCATAAATCTAGCATGACTCATGACTAATCAGACTATTTCATTGCCTCGCTTGCGCCATTCATTTGCCATTTCCGCAACAGTGCACAATTTTGATATTACAGTAACTCGATTCTCAAAATTTTAAAGAAGGATATGAGCTCCTGACTGCATTGAGGCTTTCATCATTCGCTTTTCAGTTATTTTTTGCCTTTTTTCTTTCGTTTCGCATTGCCTTTTGTATCATACTCGTCGTTTTTCTTCGGAGAGCTTTCTGTTTCCATATGGATATTATTCTCTGATTCATGCTGCTTGAGATAATTGCTGAAAATCAGTTCTCTTTTCTCCTTATTTCCAATTTCGCCTTTTTCCTGCCCCTCTACCGCCATTTGATGCTGGCTAATCCCATTTGATCCCTGATTATGCGCGGGTTCTTTTTTCGCTTTCTCGTCCTTTCGGTCATCAAGGAAATCTTCAAATGTATTGTAAGGCTCAAGTTCCTTAACGACTTCTGTCTCAATGTCCATATCACCTTTTTGAAGCGCTTCACTCCCGCTCTCAGTCATCACAAATAATTTATCGCCTGGCATGAGATCAGTGCTGGTAAGCTCGCTAAAATCTTTCAGAACTTCTACTGAAGACGCACCTAACTGCTCTTTTAGGTTCTGCTCCACCTCGGACACTTGAAATACGAGATTAAATAAATCATGGTTTTGAAGAGCGAAACTTACTATCGTGGCGAGCACAGGAGCAACCGTACATCTCAAACCGTCTGCCTTTTATCGGAATTTTAAGCTTTTTCAGGTCTTTTGATTTGAAGGCGCATTCATAATGGAAATATTTCTCGCAATTTCTGTAGAGAGGATAACACTGTTATGAAACATGCGTTGGTATGCTTAGGTTTACTTCATGGCGCAAGGGATCATACATTGCATCGGATGGCTCCGATTACAGATGCTGCAGTCTTCTAAGTAGCAGTCTTTTTTGATTTTACGCATGCCAATAGCCACCGCGGTATTCTTTTTGGATTTTGAATCATAAAAGGTGATGATTTCAGCCTCACGATGAAAAAACATGCACATCAGGTGGCCCTGAGTGAACATTCCTGGGTTGCTATTTACTAGATCAGGCGAAAATTCTTTCGGCTCGCCCTGAAAGCAATTGATTAGTTTGCTAAACGGGGTTTTGTTGTAGCATGCAAAGCATGGCTTCGAACTTGAATTGTCTGAGGAATTCCCAATCATTTTCCAATAGATAGGTCGCAATGAAAGCTCAAATTAATTGGACATAATTTTGAATAGATTTTAATGTAATTAGATCTTGGGCTTACTCATTGAATGATTTCGCGCGAACTTACTTTAAATTTAACGCATCGAAATCTCGAGATTCCGTTGCTATAGCTACCACCACTGGGGAGATTGAGCTAGAGAGCAACTTGTCTTCAAAGCCTGAATAAGGTTTTTAAACTCTTTTTTACTATTCTTATTAAGCCAATAATAAAGGTCGAAATCTTCAATATTTCCGTCGACTCGGTAAGATAATAGTTTTTTTCGTTCAAACGTTTCTGATCTCTTTAAAGGATTCCTTTACGTGGTTTGGATCGCTTGGCTTCCTCGTAAATGTAACCCTTATGACAAGAGTTCTGATTTCGGAAATAAAAAGAATAAAAAGGTAATTAAACCACGCGAAATTATCCAAGATAAATTCTTCATGAAGTCAGGTGTTATCCCACAGAAATTAAAAGAGACTCTACAACAGACTACATCTCCTTCTTATAAACATCTGAAGTCACCTCAAGGGAGTGCTCAAAAGTATTTTCTCAGCAAAAAACTCAACAAAAACGAATTGAATGGCAATCGAAACGCTTTCCAAAACAATTTCTCAGTTTCCACCAGCGGTTCAAATTTAGAAAATAGATCTACAAGTCAGATTTCTATTGTGGTTGCAGCAATGAACTATTGTTTGAATACTCAATCAATAATGGCAAACGCTATTAGTGAAATCGCTCAGTCTTTGCTTGAAATGAAAGAGGAGCAGACCTCAGCGGCTACATACGCCAGAAATCAATTGATTATGCCGCAGACTGCCAGGGTGAATCTAGCGATCAATCAGATTTCTAATAAGGGCAAAGCTAATACAAGTAAAAAGTGCCCATTGCAGCTGATTCTCAGCAAATTTGAGACCTTAAAAAAAGAAATCACAGCAAAAATCTGCGAGTTAGAGGGTTCCTTGAGTGCGCCTGAATCTAGCGACTTAACTCAATCTAAACTGCTGAATCTGCAACTTGATGAGTTTCCAAAAGATACGCCTCAGAAAGCACAGACTCCAGTTCAAAAATTCTGCAATTCGGGCATTGATAAGCAAATTCAAGGACCACATATCCAGCAAATCCCTCCGTCGCAGAGATTTCACACCCTGCCTTCAGATTTTGAATCGAATTATATTGACCTGCTGAATGATAATTCCAATAAAACGAAATCATTCTTGGACAATCTGAATCAAGAAAGCAGGTCCTTCGCTCAAAAGGATCCCTCTCCTATTCAAAATGCGGATAAATGTTCTCCTCCTTATCATAAAAAAGCTTCTTTGAGCATTCAAGGAAGCAGCGATGCAACCAAAGAGACTATGAAATCTATTAAACCGGACGTCTTATTAAAAGCAGAGGCTAAACCTACAGGATCTGAGGGTAAATCAGGCCAAATCAACATGAGCAAGCTAGAAAAAAAGGTTACGATTCAGGCGTCTTATCAAAGGAATTCCAAGACACCTTTACATACCAGAGTAGTTTTGAACGACAGAGGAGATCAGCAAAGAGAGAAAATGAATAGCTCAATTCGTCAAAGGATTACAAGCTGCGGTGGGTTTACAAAAGAGCTGGATCGAAGCTTAGGACACAAAGAAAACTCAATCAAGCCTGCTCAAATCGTGTTACCGCAGAAACAGATCATGGATGACAGCTTTGCTGATAATGTCGTGGAGTTATCGATTCTCGAAGCGGATAATTTCGAGATCATTGATGACGATTATCCGAAGAGCGTTAGCTTTCTTAAACAACAACAGGGACAATATGGTAGCCGCGAAAGAGTTCATTTTGCCACTGAAGGTGATGAATACCTCGCAAAAGATACGCAAGAGTTTATTAGAAATACGGCGAGTAAAGAAAAAACCATAATTAGAAACCTAATGAAAAAGGCAACTGGAACTGATACCTCAGAAGGTAATTTATTTTTACATTATATTAGCTCATTTATTTGTTCAGGAGGAGGTCAAGAAGGGAATCCCTTAAAGAAGTGTCTGATAAACGCTAAATGGTGGCGCGCTTGGAAAGACTTTGTGAATTTCGACGCTGAAGAGGAGCTTACAACTAAATGTATCATCATTCACCATTGGTATTTGAGAAAAAATAAATATAACTAGCTTCGTTTTACGAATTGGCACTGTATCCAAGACCAGGGCCAATCAATAATAAAGAGCTGCTCTCTCAAGCGAGTCTCAAGAATGGAGCACTTGAACTTGAGTTAAGAGAGAACTTACTCGAACACCACGACTTCGAGGCGATCAACAAGAATGTGTATGATGTACTAGCGAAATGGTACGGCTCTGATTTTGAGATTTGCAGAGCTCTGCGACCTGACCCATTTGATGAGAAGAAACAATACCTAGAACTATATCCAAGTAAGCTCTCTTACCTCTTCTTGAAGCATAATCATGCATGTCATTAAATAGAGAGAAGATTAGCGACGAGAACTAACCCAAAGTCATTTGATGCAAGTATCCCAGGGATGCAAGGCACATTGTTGAAAAATTTACAAAATACAAAATAACGTAAATTTTGAGTATTTCACAAGTTATTATAGATATATATTTATTTTTTGGAGTAATTCACAAATGCATTTTGATTTTCAGATAATAAGGCAATTTCTAATACATATATTCTCTTTATTTTTTGCGAGTTTCTTCTCTCTGTTAATCAATTGGAAAGCGTGGGTACTTTCCTAATTATTCTAAATGCCTTCAGTATTAAGCATTTCCAAAGTTATGACATTGAACACGTCCTGGTGGCGCAATGGTAGCGCATCAGACTTCTAATCTGAGGGTTGTGGGTTCGAGTCCCACCTAGGATGTATTTTTTGCTTTTTTTATTTAATTCACTGACAGGAAAATTCTTCAATTGTTCTTACACGAATCTCCCAAAGTTAATTCGTTAATATTAAGATTTCTTCAACTCATTACGTATAATTCTATGGAGAAATTTGCAACACGTACAAAATTAAAGAACTTCAACACATTTTTTTTCTTAAGATATAGTTAATGTTAAACCAAAAAGCTCTGTCTAAGCGGTTTTGAATGTCTGATAGAATTCTCACTCGGAAAAAAAAGTTTAATTAAACAAAAATGTTCATCCTATCATATTTCTTTCAGTTAGCGTTCTTATTACACCGAGCTCTCTGGCTTATTAGAATCTGCCTTGGTTTGATCCTTTCCTTTGGGGTTTCTCTCTATAGTGGAGATCGTCCTCAAGGAGTAGGTTATTCGTGTCGCTTGGTTTCGAAATCCCCTTGCTGATCCTATCTGAAGAGACAGTTGCTTTACTTGGCTTCAAATATTTCTGGATAACTGGGTTCTGAGCAGGTGAGATGGTCTTGCCAGCACTCTTTTTCTGCAAATACTCCTGGTATAGAGGGTTTTGTGACACGGTATTAGGCGATCTTGATCCCCTTTGTCCACCTCTGTTTGGCCCTCTTGGCACATTACCGGTGATTTCACCTGGTTCTAACGATTCATCCTGCACCTGAGTCGATGCGTTGAATTCTTCTCCTTTAACTTCTTCCTCAGGATCGTATTGTCCTCGTTGAATCGGCTTTTGTCTTGGTCTGTACTCGCCTGATGGCTTTCTAAACTGTTGCTGTGGTGGCTGACTATAGAAACTTCGGCCTTGGAACCCGCCAGGGGAACGGCTTCTTTGGTTTTGGTTCCTGTTTTGGTAGGAATATGGCGACTGGCCTCCGAAATTTCCGCGCTGCGATTGAATTGGCTCATTGTAAGGGTCATTGTACCTGGTTTCAAATCTATGTCTTTGACTGCCTTGGTAGCTGCTGAAGGTGTTGCTATTAGAGTCCATGTTTAAGAACTCAGGCTTGATGTTCACAACAGGGGGCTGTCGAGGACTTTCATATCTTTCGTCCCTCTGAGTGTTGTATCCGCCTCTGAAATCCCTCTGTTGGCCTTGGAAATCCCTCTGTTGGCCTTGGAATTGCTGACTTGAGTGCTGGAAATCTTGGAAAGGTTGTATGATTTGAGGGATGATCTTGTCGAGCAGCGAGACGTCCACGGAAGATTTCGCTGGTTGGTAGATCAAAATGAAGGCTAGTCTTGGGAATGGGCTGTTTGCGCGGACTTTTTTCGTTCTGAAGCCGAATCTCTGGGACCACTGACTTGGGATTTGATCTCTATGCATGAAGAAGATCTTTGCGCAGTCCAGGTACTTTGTCATTCCAACTGAACCTCTATTCAATAACTCTTGCGCGATGAGCTGGCAGTTTGATTGGTAATTTCCCCCTCTTTCATCTTCAATCCACCCGTTGATTGCGGTGGTGCCGCTCATATCAGCCATCAAGAGATCATTCAAGTACGTATCACACTTGTCAGCTGATAAATATCCAAGGATCTTAAACGAGCCATCATAGTCCGTGACGATTCGAGGTAATTGCTCGATCTTATCCAACCGCGCCAGAGTGTAAAATCCGACTCGGCAGTTGTATTGCTCCTCAGGAGTCTTCAAGAAACCATTGAAAATCTATATATAAACAAGTTAAATCGAAAAAAATATAAGGAGGGTGATACCTTAATAATGCCGTTAGGGTTTGGATTGGTGAAATTCGTCGGTGTGCCTCTTTGATACTCATGCTGTCTTCTGTACTCCTTTTGGTTTTCGAATGACAAGTTACCAAGAAGATTGTCTTCATTAGCCACGTGCTGAATCGAGAAGTACTTTTTCGCTGCCATAGGCTTTGGCTCTTGCAATTCGGCTCTCTGACTCAAAATGGGGAGTGTCTGAGTGCTGCCCAGCGGATATCTGTCTGGCTCTCTGTAAGACTCTCTCGTGTATTGATTCGACGTGTCGAGCTGGTTTCTCGCAGTCTCAGTCATTTTCACCTTCTTCGTGGTATCCTCTTCTTCCTTGCTCGTAAACCTAATGATTTTGCGCTTAGTAGGATCTTCAAGTCTTCTATCCATCATTGCCAACTCGCTTGGTGATCTCTTCAGGAGATGTCTGATTTCGCTGATATCGAACTCCAATGAAAGGAGATTTCTCGCGATATTAGAGTACTTTAATATGGCCTTCATTAGAGTAACGAAACGGCCTAGACGTTCAGGGTTTTTCTTGATGATCGGGAAGCCGTTCGCAACTTTCTCTGCGTATTTCTGCGCCTCTCTGTTGCTTAGAAGCAAAGTGTCGTTTTTCTCAAGCAAATCTTTCAAAGTTCCCACAGGGTCATTTGGTCTCACCACGACATCGGTGAGTCTCTTCACTGGCTTAGCTTTTTCTTCCTTCTTTAGCTTTTTATCTCCTTTCTTAGGACTCTTGCTATAGCTGATCGTACCCTCCTCTTCGATGTCCATATCCTTCTTGCTTCCTTTCCTAAGAGCGGCCTTACGCTCGTTAAGTTCCTGTGAGTAATTCACGAATCCGAAGATAATTTTCGGCGTTCTATCGAGCACATCGATGGATTTTATCAGCTTGAGATCCTCGATTCTGTCCTCCACTTTCTTCACAATGCGCTCGGTCCATGCAACAGCCTCATCGAGGTTTCTATTGTCAGTAATATGCTTCAATAGATTCCTACCCTCTTCTGCAAAGCCTTTCAACATCTTATATGTGACAGGAGGTGAAGGTGGGGTGACATCCTCAGTCTCGTATTTCTGCAAATGCTCTATTTTGAGGATATACGCCTGCATTTTCTTCTGAGTTAGCTGGCCGTCGTGGTCCCATTTAATGCCATCGAGCTTCTTGCTCATGTCCAGAATTTCTTCAAAGGTAGCCGACATGTAGTTGCCGATTAAGTCGCAGAGTTCTGTCTGGTAGATCTCATAATTCTTCCTGGATTCCTCGTAACTTTCCTTCAGTTTTTGCACTTCTGGAATTAAAACAGGGCATTTTGCGTACTGCTCAAGCACGGTATCAACGACCTCGAGGTCCACGTCCTTGCCCTTTTGAATACTGCTGGCCAATTTATTCGCGGTGTTGATAACCGCTTCAAGTTTGTCCTCTTCCGCTTTGAATGTAAACGGAGAATGCTTAATCTGGTCCAAAGTCTTCGTGAATTCGATGATGGGTTCTTTCTCCTTGCTCTTGACCAATTGGTTAGCTCGCTGAATCAGTTTCTTGATCTTCGCCGTGAGTTCAAGCAGGAAGGTCTCATCGTCTGGAAGCTTTATGAGACTCTTTCTGATCTGTGTGAGGAGTTTCTCAGCGTCTTCAGGCGTGGTGATTTCGGTTGATTTTTCTTTCTTTCTCAGCCCTTTGACAATTTTATGGAGTTTCTTGGAGTTGGTCATCTCGTCTTTGAGGAATTTCGTGAGGATTTTATTCGGAGTAGGGTCGGCGTCAGGGCGGTCGGTGACGTAAGTGATCAGTCTTTTCCATTCGTCAACCACAGCCTCTTTATTTCTTTTTTTCATCAATCCGTATGTCTTGTACTGCCATTCAAGATCTGTAAGCTTTACCTCATCCTCTGGATTTCGCAGGTCCAATGTAGCTAAATCCAACTTCAAGTGTCCAATTTCTTTGCCAATCTGCTCGTAGTCGTCCAACAGGTCATCCTTCTCTTTCGCCGACTCTAAAAGTCTCGGTCCTTCAGTGTTAACGAGCTCTTCCAGTCTCGCTTGCCATTTTTCATAGGCTTTTAAACTCTTGTTCAAATTGTCGATTTCTTGCTTGAATGCCACAAAGCTCGCTTTATTCTCAAGGTCATTCTTGATTCTAATCGCATCTGCCTGCGAAGGCAACACACGGAGCTTCTCAACGACCTTTTTCGCAGAGTCTTTTCCGACGCTCTTTTGCACGCTTTTCTTAACTTCAGCGATCTTTTCGCTTTCGAACTTTACTCGATAATTTCTCAGCACTTCTGAGGCCACGGCGAACCAGTTCTCTACTGTCTTATAATATTCAAGAGTCTTTGGAACCTGGCATTCCTTAGCTTCGTTATACAGCTGCTCAAGGTCATCGTAGCTGGCGATTTGCTTGCCCTTATTGACGTTTTTCATGGTTTCTTCAACAGTTGAGCACCAAGTAATCCAGTTCAAGTATTTCTGGACCACCGCATTGCTTTTTTCAAGATCGGAATATTTTGACAGATCGACCGTGAACTCTGTCTTGAGTTTCGTAAGTTTCCACTTCAAGTCTGAGACCTTGTCCTTTTTAGTGTCTTTAAGGTCCTTTTCGAGTTTATTGCGAATATAGTCTTCAACGTTCGTTTGGCTCAGCGCTTCGAAGTTTTTCTTCCAGTCTTTGACCTTTTCAGCTTCAGTGTACAGCTTATTTAGTGTCTCCTGATCGAGTTTAGTGAGCAGTTTTTTCGATCCCTCGCTCAAGAAGCGTTCGAGCTCCTTGGTGGTTCTCGAGCGGCTCAGGAACCGCTCGCTTTCATTCAGCCACATTTGTGAAGAGAAGCTATTAAACAGCTTTTCGATCTTGCGATCAGCCATTGGGATATTTTCACCGGTTTCGATGGCTTGCTTCAAAGGAGCCAGTCCTTGTGCGGTCTGTCCTTTATCGTCGAGGAACTCGTTGCAGGCTTCGATAACCTCATCGGTGTTGAAGAAAGGCAGATCGGTGTCGAGCTTCTTCAAGAGGAGCTGCTCGATTTGCTCAGCTTCTTCCTTCTCATCACGAATCAGATGATAAATCTTCAGCAGCCAAGCGAACATTTTCAGGATGTTCCTCAGTCTATCGAGCTCCTCGAAGGTAACCTTCAAGTCCTCGATTTCTTTCACGAGGCTACGGATCTCGTTCACCTCGTGGTAGTAATACTCCTTGTGAGTTGTGCTCAGCAGATTCGCAGCTTGGCGAAGACGGCGTCCTTCAGTCAGCTTCAGTTTAAGCTTATTGTAGTTTTCATTGTCGATTTCGGTAGCATTGTTTGACACATTCTTGAGAAACTCTTCCACTTGCTCGATGCTGGTGGTCTCTTCGATCACATCGATCGCATTCTGGTTTATGACCCTTCGCTTGTGAATCGTCTCGAGCTGAGGCAACTTGACTTTCAAGTATTTGATATCATTCTCATACTCAAGCAGCTTCTTCACGTCGTATAGATCCTGAAGTTCTTCATTAAGTTTCTTCTGAAGGTCCTGTGCCACAGACAGCTTGCCCTTGATGTCTTTGAGTTTCGACTCTTCTGCCGGTTCCAGAGTCAAGCCCGCTGACTCTTCCAACAACTCCTCGAGGTCTCTCATTGTCAGCATATCAGCATAGAACCTCTTGAATTCAGCCATTCCGTCCCCTCCGCTGCTTTTGCTTGGAGTTTTCCAAGATTTCTTCAAAAGTTTTTGAGCGGCAGCAAACTTATTCTTCCATAAGCGGTATCGCATGTATTTATCGAACAGAGACACCATCTCTTCTGTTCTAAGCTCTATTTTCTCGATTCTATTCACCAGATCACCGCCTTTGCTTGGGTTTCTCCCCTCAGCAATCGCTTCATTGTAGTCGTTGATCCACTCTTCGACTTTCTTTATCTGCTCTTCAAGATTAATGATTTCCTGCTCATTGTTCTTGCGGTCTTTTGAGAGTTGGGTTATTTTTTTCTTGGCCTGATCGACGGTCATCTTGGACATCAGAGTCTTCATTTCCTGTCTCAGCACTTCCTCGTACTCTTTCAGTTTCTCCTGCTCAGTCTTCACAGCAGGAACTTCTGGTTCAGGTTTCGCGTCCTTACCAGGCGTTGCCTTCGCAGTGACTTCCTTTTGAGCCGAGGCTTTTTCGCTTTTCGCAACGGAGCCTTTTTCAGATTTTTTGGTCTCAGGCTCTTCAATGTCCATTTTTGTCTCTTCTTCCTTTTTACCCTTGGATCTTCCTCTTCCTTTGCCAGTCGTCTTAGTCTCTTTCGTTTCTTTGGTCTCTTTCGTCTCTTTGCTCTCTTTTGTCTCTTTGATCACCTCCTCGGTGTCTTTGATGTTAAATTCCGTCTTGAGGAACTCAAGCTCATTGTATTCCTCCATACCAGAAATCGCCTTTGCTTCAGTATAGAGCTTTTGAACGCGGTTTTGGGAAATCTTTCCTGATTTTGGAGTCGTCTTGGAGCCAACCTTTGGGTAATTGATATCCTCAACAAAATACTTGTAGATTTTGATCAGAGCATCCAGCTGTTTTTTGTACGTATCGAGTTTTTTGTAAGTTTCCGTGCTAACCATACAGCTCTTATGAAGGTACAATTTGCACAGTAGCGGACAGATCTTTGAAGAGACTACGTTCATCTCATGGGTCTCTTCCTTGAAGCTTTTAAGCACCTTATGGTAGGTTGAATGCGGCATGCAGTTGAGCAGTTCATCCTCAAGCATCAGATCAAGTGCTTTTCCAATCGATTGTTTAGAGAGCAAGTCTGTAAAGTTATTCCCGATAGGCAGAGGGATGTATTTCGCCACCTCCAACAGGTCTTCTAGAGACTCTTGGTCTATAAGTTCCGACTCAGCTAGTGCGATTCTCTTCCCTAGGACAATGCAGATGAGCAGCAGCGTGTACATCGAGCAGTGAGTGATTTTTTCGTTGTCTAACAGCTTGGTAGTGAACTTAATGGACCCATCTTCTTGTTTCTGGTAGAATTCCTGAGGACTGTTAAACTCATTGACTAGTCTTTCTCGAAGCTCTTGCTCTTGCATATTCGTTTCGATTGCGTCTTCGTCCAACTCGTCGGCTTCCTTTGGGGTTAATATGCTATACGATCCACCATACACGGTCTCTTTGCCAGCTTCCTTCTTCTTGCCGGCTTTTCTACCTCTTTTTGGTTTCTCATCCTCAACATCCATATCGCCTTCAGGCGCATTACCTAGCGCCTCTCTGAGGTCCTGCGCGAGCTTCTTCACTTTCTCAGACATCGGCATCTTGACCGGCTCTACGCTCTTTTCTTTCTTCTTCCCTTTTTGCTTTTTCTTTCCCTTTTTCTCCTCCTCCTTTGGCTCATCTCTTCCAAAATAGGTGCGGCGGAATGTCTTATCATCAATTGTATTCAGCGCAGTGTCATATTTATGAATCAGTTCTTGCAACACTCCTTCACTAAAGTCTGTAGGAGTCAACTCCACGGAGTCGTTCTTCTCGATGTCGAGCTTCAATTTGCAGCCGCTGAGGGTCTTTAGCTTCTTTTTCTTTAGGAAAGCTGCGAATTCTTCCTTCACAATATCTTTATAAGCAACTCGGGTCTTCGCATTCCGACCGGTAGCTTTCTTGATTTCGGGTTTGTAGAGTTTAAACACTAAACTGTTCTTAGAAAGCTCGGTCACGAGGAGATTCTTGATGAGAGCTCCATAGAAGTTGAACATCGCTCCGATCTCGTCTTTCTCTTCATCTTGGTCTTCTTCCTCTTCGGAGGCATCGTCTTCATTAACTTTCTGTTGATAAATTTAAGAAGTTAAATTAAAGAGAATTTTTGATAATATTCTGTGTACCTTTTGTATGAGATATTTTTCGATTTCGTGGACAGCCGGTTCGAGGTAACTTGAACAGTCCGCGAAAGACTCAAAGGTATCGGGTAGTTCAATCTTGAACACTTTGACAAGGTTTTCCTCCTCCTTGTTGCATAAAAAAATGAATGTCAGAGTGAATGATTCAATTAGATGCTGAATACCTCATCTGATTGAAGCGCTTGCTCTTGTATCCGGGTATCTTTCTCGCCTTTGGCTTGTTCAGCCTCAGACTCACTTGACTCTCCTAAAAGTTGGTTGGCGGGATATTCAATATAATGCAGTAAATACCAGTAATGCTGGATAGGTTGTCCTCAACCTCGATTTTATCCTTTTTTTTAATTGGAGGCTTTTTTTTGATCGCCTTCACGGAGGATTTACGTTTCCTGGCCATTTTATTAGATCTTATGAATGAATAATGCTGAACTCGAACGCGATTTAATTTCTTTTGAAAAAAGAATTAATTGATTATTGTTAATTATCCCTCGCAATTTGAATTCGAGTCGTCAGACTCTTAATTTGATTAAATTCTGTAGGAAGAGTGTTTTATAATAGCGCTTCACATGAAAGAAGCAGTAAAGCCATTATTTCGAGCAAAAGCTCAAATCCACTTGTTTTTTTGAGTGGGAAAGACCTATCCCTTTAGTTATAGGCTGTAGAAGGATCAATCAATAGTGTCATGAAGGCGTTATAGTTATCAGAAGATAGTTCCCGCTTAACCAATTTTAAATTTCAAATTTGGTGTTTAGAATATCAGAAAATGCGTTTGAAGTTCATATGACGTAATTTTTCTCAATCAATACTTTGCTTACCGATACAGAAGCGCTGCTGTCAAAGCAACGAGTTGTTTTGATGAATCTCTAAAGCTAATCGCTGCATTTACCAAGAGAGAATGATTTGAACTTTTTTTTGTTGCTTAAATCCCAATTATTATTACCGATACCACTAAATTCAATGTAAATTTATTCAGTTTTTTTTAATTATTTATTTATCCAGCTTTTCAGATTGAATTATAATAATTTTGAGAGATTAGTACTAATTAGAAAAAAAAAACACTAATGGTAATACAACGGAAAAGCAACTAAAGATTAGTAGTTAACACGATAGTGTTTCAGTTCTACTAATTAAGTTTAATACTAAATTTTATTGATTTCTTTAAATAAAGAGGTCAAAATACTTTAATAGGATATTGATTTCTCATGTCTGAGGCATAAAATTTAATTCGGATATGTATGGCTCAATTATTGACACGTAATGGTCTCAGGTGTTTCTAATAATAGCTTAGCATCAGAGTATAACCCGCTGTTCTGAAAAAATAGACACATGACCCTTCTTCCTACTGGTTCCAGTGGAATGTCCACTCGGATCGAGCTTGTATGAGATTTCTAAATATAAATATTGAGAGCAGAGCATTTCAAAAACTTGAGAAATTTGGATGTGTTGGTCTATTCATGCATACTCTTAGCTAAGAGAAAGGAGATTTGATATTTTGAGAGAATGATTAAACATGGGAAATTCTTCGTTAATGTTCTTCCTGGTCACAAATAAAATTTTTAGTGAAGTATCGTTCTAAGAATCCGATCACCACTGATTGTTTTAATAATCTGCTTAAATGAATTCTCAAACGAAAGGATACTTGGACACCTTGATCAGTTCTCTTCAAGCACAAGGTGCAGCGACTCAGGACAGCTATCATACAAAACATTGGCTGAACATTTGTGACGAAGAAAAAGAAAAAATCCTTACTATTGATCAAAAATGCATAATCGATGAGTTCTTGCAAGCTCTCAGCGACTTTAATCTCAGAACGCGAGTCTCTCCTATGAAGAAGACTTACCTTTACGTCAGAGAAAACAAACCGAATGTCCTGATTTCGCTCATTCCGCTCTCACAATTAGTTGACAATTTTAATAGTCGGCTATCTAACCCAGTCGCAAGCTCTGCGGTCATTCTAACCATCGAAGACATCGAAAATGAGACCGAAATCATCGAAAAATACCCGAGAATCGAGGAAAGGGACCTCTTGGAATACATCATCAATTTCGAGATGCTAGAGAAACATCGAGCGCTATTCAAAGTGATGGCAGCTCACCTCAATACGGTGTTTAATTCGATAGCAGACGGACAAATACCCGTTGAATATTACAATGAAAGACCGATTCCGAAGGATCAGTACCAAAGTTTTTGCAGTTCAAGCTATCAAAATCTAGCCATGCAAAACTATTCCATTGGATATTACAACCGGAAGGACCCCTCTAACTGTCATCTCAAGCTACATTGCTATATAAATTCGCTTATCTCTCTCCTAGTGAATAATGTAGAGACAACCTTCCCGAATATCCACATGGGAACGCATTGGAATAAAGGGAATTTTATGGTAGATCCTACCACACAAATATTTTATGCAAATCCTTATGGATACTCAGCGGCTTTTAACACCATACAACCGTATTATCAAGGCATTCATATCGGCAAGCTATCTTTCACAATAAAAGCGGAGGAGGTTGAAGAAAGCGAGTATCAGAAGGAGAATACAAACACGCACCAGACAGCTGAAGAATCAAAGAAAGACATGGATCCGCTGCAATTTCTGCTTGGGAAGGACAATCCATTTGTTATTAGAACCCAACAACTGCAGCAACAGCAAGGGCAGTTCTATCAAGCCCAAACTCCGCCAGCTCTGGCTCGAGATAGAACACAATCAGATGACGTGTACAAGGGACCAAGGAGCAATATCAGCAGTCCAATTCTAAAATCTCCTCCTTTGCTAGAAGAAATAATTAATATTTCTCCTCAGTTAACACCAGCAACGAATGCAACGACTCCCAATTCCTTATCTCTTAACTTCATTTTTGAAGGACAAGACAAAGCCTGGAAATCTAACGAAAAAGATTGCAAAAAGAAATTTGACTACAAACCCAATGAGCTGATTCTGTCAGCGGTTTCAAACTTGGAGACCGGGTCTCAACGGATAAGTTTTAAGCTACAAGAAGAACCATTCGGTTCAAAGAAACCAGCAAAGCCTCAAAATTTAAAGTTTAAGTGCAAGCAAAGCGGGAAGATATCCAGCGAGCCTTTCCATCCAGGCGGTAATTTTAATAACCCTCGAGGAAAAGCAAAGCCTCAACATGTTAATGAGTATAACCAGTTCCGCACAATACTCGAAAATTACACTCCTGAACTCTTTCCACCTCTAAACAGCCAGTAAGTCCTTCCGGTGCAAGAGGGAGAGGAGTTTAGATAGCGGAACGTCTTTACGAATTAAAATAGCAAAATTTACCAAAGGTGAACAAGGTAGCCTCAATTTTTAATGGATTTAATATGGCTTTCTTTTTTAAAATAAGTTCCATGAGCTTTTAATCAACACATTGTGTGGGTGACTACAGAATTAGTCTTTTAAGAAACTATTCATAGTTGCGTTTTAGACGTGATTTTACATTCATATTTCTCATGTGGGTTTGTTGGATTCATAATAGATGATTTTAATAATCCATGGCTAAAAGTTAAAGAAGTTTTATGAAACAGAGTGGAAACAGAAAGGACAGTGGTCAAGATATCTACTGAATCATGATGATATCCAAGTGAAAATTTATATATATATTTTGTGGATTGCATGATAAGTAGAAAGTTCAACTATCTGAGATAGAGGCCCAATAATAAGTATCAGATGTACTTGGAGTGTAGTTGTACTAAATGATTTTATTATAATACTTGCATTTGGTTTCATCCATCTTGGCAACTAGTTGGAATAGTGATCTCAAATTAGTGTTTATGTAAGTATAATTATTGTCTTGTCGAAGTATTGCTTGTATATTGGAATTGTTTTTTTATTCATTTTTGAGATATTCTTTCTGTGCGAATAATTAGTGATGAATAAGTGTATTATTGCTGAAGCTACTGCACATCAATAAGTAGTTTAGAATTAACAGGACTTTCTTTTCATTTTTGTTAAATGAATAATAACTGATTGAATATTTAGTTTGTTCAGTCTTTGAAATTGTTAATGAATCTTGAAATACACGTAATTCTTTATTCAGAAGTTCATTATTACAGAATTAACGTTGTCGAAGAGTGTTATGATACAGAAAGAGTACGTTTCGATTTACCTTTACGAATAATTATGACCAAAATTATGAATTTTTCACACCTTTAACCATATGATAGAAATCGAGCGTTGTTAATACCTTGATACCAGAGAGAAAGGAGCTAAAATTGGAAAAGAAAACCAGCAATGTTTTAAAATCTGCATTTGAGAGCCACTTCAAGGAGTAAAAAAATACGGAGACAACTTGCCACATAATAATTCGTTCAAAAAACACTTCTCAAGCCTGCAGATTTTATTGTAGGCTGCTTTGATCGCCTATATTGCTTTTTCAGTCCAAAAGTTGAAGAGAGATAGATATTAGAATTGAGAGTGTATTTTTGAATCAAATATTTTATTTGATTATTAAATCATATCTTCTTTCGAAATTTCAAAGCACAATTCCAATAAGTTTGATAAATTGATTGAGTTCATAATTTCCCACTTAGAGTGACTTCACATATTTTTTTACACAAAATAAGAAGCTAACCACTTCAAGAGTGGTATGAAGAACATCATCACGGTACAAAAAACTACACAGCTCTATGGAACCATGATCAACCAAATAGATTTCGTGTTTTTTTTTCTTTACAAAAAAACTAACTAAAGACTGAAGGTATCGGGTGTAAGAGTTTTCGCTTTCCCTTCCATTTATTACCGGAGCTTTTTCGTCAAACAGTAACTTCTTATGGTTCAATGGACTAACTACCTTTCAGAATTTTCTTATGAATTTTTGGGGCCAGTTGATCCAGCTTGCTTGAGTATAGCTATAGGTTGCTTGCATAGCCCAAACCTTAATAATGTGATTTCTAAAGATTAACGCATGGTGGGTGTTTTTGTCAAATCCACTCAAGTTTTCGGAGCTAATCTTTAAGTAAATTTTATTCATCATCAAGAATCGAGCTATCTAAAATGTAAGCATGACACCTTTCCCCTTCTCATCCTCACGATTTTTCAAGGAAGCCAAAGCAACTCAAGAAACACATCTACCGGGCCGTAGCACTCATATCAACATACATATGCTACACTGCAATGCACGCATCTCGAACGTCATGGTCAAATATAGAAATTGATCTTGCAGAAAACTCCTCTATTTCTCAGCACATGTCTGGAATTATCGACGCTATTTTCCTTGGGTTTTACTGTGTCGGTATGTTCCTCATGGGTTGGATTGGAGACCAAGTCAACCTTCGCTACTTCTTGTTCACTGGATTATTATTGACGGCAATTTTTTATGGAGTTGTCGGTTTGATGGGCGCAAACGGGTATTCAAACATGTTTGTATATTCCATTTTCTTCGCTCTGAATGGCGTGTCTCAATCAATTGTAACCGTTAACCTCAAAATAAGCATTTTAATTTCCCTTTTTGATATTTAGGCCTGGCCTGCCTGTATTGCCTCCATCGGAAATTGGGTTAGCAAAGGAACGAGAGGATTAGTACTTACGGTTTGGTCAACCTGCTCGAATGTTGGAAATATCATGGGACAGCAGTTTGGTATTATTTTTGGGGACGAGAAGAATATCTGGGTAAGCAAACATCCCGAGAGACGCATCGTTTAAGTTATATTTCATTGATAGTATAAAGTAGTGCTTATCTCAGCTGGGTATGTCCTTGCTACAGGAATTTTGGTCGTTCTTGTCCTGAGACCTTACCCAGAAGACGTCGGATGCTCAATCGAAGGAGGAAAGCGAACTTCTATTAAAGAGTCCAGACTGTTTCATGGAGCCGGTGCTGAACCGATTTTCGAGCAAAAGGAGAATCAGGATGAAGAAGTTGTAAACAAAACTGAAGAATCGCGAAACGATTTCGCTGCTGTAAGAAATATTGAGTCCGAGCTTGATGAAAGCCGCAAAATGGTTTCACCAGTGGAACCAGAACCTGCAAAGAAAAAGGGTGTTGGCTTCTTCGAGGCTCTCAAACTCCCTGGGTAGGATATATCTGGCCTTCCTTTGTTGATTTATTGCGGTAGAGTTCTCATGTACTGCGTGATTTACGCTTGCTCAAAGGCCATTGCTTACGGTATCATGTACGGATTTAAAACTCAGGTTGAGCAGAATATCGTCCATGACCCAGTGGTATTATGAATTGAATGTGCGTGGTTTTGTAATGAATATATTAGATTGCGACTAAAATTACTCAATACGGTGATCTGGCCCAGCTGGTCGGTGGTATCCTCTTCGGAGGACTCACTGATGTGTTGCAATCAAGGTAAGATGCTGCTTGTGAAAGGTGTGTAATGGAAATAATATTAGAGCATTGGCTGCTCCAATTATGTTTGCTATAGCCGGTGGTTTCATGTTTATGATGACGGTGGTCCAAAGCAGCATTACAGCGTTCACTTGGATGTTCATTCTGTTCAGTTTCTTCTTTGGAGGACCTTATCTGGTCATCGGAACAGCAATTGCCACCGATTTGGTAACATTATATACCTTTAAAGCGAGTACTTATCAAGTGAAATCAGGCCAAAAATAAAGCCATTGCCGGAAACGAGCGAGCTCTTTCAACTATCTCTGGTACCATCGATGCTTCAGGAAGCTTTGGAGCCATGGTGATGTCGATCCTCGTTCCTCAACTTTCAGTGAATCAAGTATTTTATTGTTTCACGGGTAATTCTGCTCTCCCTCTCATGCATTTTTTCTCACACTTTTTCCTCAACACAGCATTCACCATCATCGTCGGCTGCATGTTCATTACGCCAGCCTACAGAGACTGGTTGGATATCAAACAGAGGAAAATCAGAGCTGACCTCGAGAAAAAACTACTCGCTCCTCAAGACGATTAATTCTTAGGCTCGGATTAATAGGCTATGATTTAATGTTTCTCTCGAATTGAGAACGTTTTTTTTTTGTTTATTCCTAAGAAGTAAAAAAGCAGATCATGCTTATTAAATTCAGGAAAAAATTCACACATTAAAATTCAAAAAATTCCTAGAAACCAACTGAAACGACCCAGTAGTTCAGTTAGAACCGACTTGATCAAAGCCGTTGAATGGGGGGTCACCGATTCTAATTATTGATACCAGTGTATGAGGCTGATAAAATTTATTTATAGTCAGATTTAGAAATCTTCCTTCTTCACAATTCAGCCAAATAGTGTTTTTTACTTGGATCCAAAGTACCAGGTTACTTTATTTGTTTTCCCAATATCCTGATTGGAAATAGGGTCCAATGACGATGAGTGGAGCCGCGAAAAAACACCGAAATGACGGCTCACTTGGGAAAATTGTCGGGAAAAATTACGATGAAAGAATATTTCTTCTGGATCTGTATTCGTTAACCTTTTCGTATGCAAAAAGCGCTTCGTCCAAGCAGAAATATATCCCCATTGAGGTACTATGACTACAGGTTTGAGATAATCATGAGTGGCGTTAGGAAATTACGTTCGTAGACGCTACGTTTATTCCTTCAGATTACAATCATAAAAAATCGAAAGGAGACTTGCCTTTTCCAATCCAGATCTTAACGTTTTATAGAAATTATCTGCTGCTTGTTGAAGATGAAACGTTTTATTTATTCTTGTTGTACGGTTTCGGGCATATTCTTAGTAGGACTACCAATGGGCCTTTACATCGTAAACAGCAAATCGATTCAAACTCTGATAGTATTTAGCGCTGGATGTGAAGACTGTAGCAAGATTCAAGGAAAAAATGTCTTGGCTTTTTGCGGTATTCGAGAAAAAGCCCGGAGATCAAAGCACGCCTGAGTCCTCTGTATCGACGGCCCAAAAAGCGGTGAATGATAAAGACCAGGGGGTTGCTGTTGGAAATGGAAAGATTGCAACTGAAAAAGAATTAGCAAACGAAACGAAAAGAACTAATAATGAGGAGATATCGATGCCCATTCAATCGCAGCGGATAAAAGACTCTCAGGAGATCACAGCAGAAAAAGAAACTCAAGTAAACGAATCTTAGTTCATCTTTTTTTATTTGAAAAATAAAAGAAAAATGTCGAGGGCAATGAGACCAAAAAAGAGCCTGAAAGACTGAAGAAAAAAGAAACTGTATTGGAGATGGATGCAGATCATAATATTAAAGAAAAATGCAAAGAAAGTGAGCAAAAGGTGAGTCTTAAAGAAGAACCTATCGAGGTTTTTGATGGCTCTGATAAGACAAGTTATCCGCAAAAACATCAAGGCAACCAAGGAGTGTCTCGTGCGAAAGATGAGGAAGTTATCAGCATCGATCACAATGTGCACTCCGGTAACTGTGAGATCAAGCAGAGACCGTCATTAGCAATGAGACATATTCTTCGAAGAAGCAGCAATACGCCTCTCGATTTCAATAAAACAGCAGCGATGAATTCTCAAAAAATTGTATTTGCGGAGACCAATCCAGTCAAGAAACAAGAACTCGCCAGAGACTATGTTGAAGATACTCCCATTGAAAATGAAATTATTCGAAGGAAACCGAGAAATGATGATAAAGAAGAAGAGGATGATGATGGTGATCTCGACTTCTTGAAGAAAAAGCTGGACGACGACAAACCAAAAAAGCAGCCCGAAGTAAAATATAACTTCGCTCCTTCAGAGAATGAAAACAGTAGAGTCTATTGGTTGAATTCCCTTCCTAAATTATTATTGAAATAGAAACAGCAATTCAGTTTTCTACTAATCTACGATTTAATCATGACGGCTGGGATAACGAGCCTGAGCGAACGCAAGTAGCAAGTGGAAAGACGAATCAGCAGCCGACAAAGCAGCAGAGCGGCTGGGACTGGGATGACACTGAGTCAAACACGAAATCCGGATGTAAAATTAACTCTTTTTTACTTTTCTCAAACTTTTGTACAAGTGGTCCTTAGCGCATGGGATGAAATGAAAACGGGAACTCGAAGCTCCAAAGTTGAAAATAATGGGTCTGCAGGATTTCAAGAGGTGAGGAAAATAGAAATAAATAGGCAAGAAATGGAGGAAGATTGGGATGAAGATCTTTAATCTCTTGTAAGTAGTGCACTTACAACAGTTGTTGTTGCTCGTTTCCTCAACACTGTTTTTTAATATTATATAGTATCTATATAAAATCTGCATAAACCAGGTTCAAATCTATTGTATCTATGATTCTTTCTATATCTAAATATGAATACGCTGAGACTGCTTTCCTTTCATAATTTGTACAGGACTCTTATTCTCTAAGAAGGAAAAAAAAAAGACGATCGAGAGCATTTTCGGAATTACATCTAACTCAGTTATGATAGTCAGCGTATTTCATTTATTTTGAGGGTTAAAATCTGCAGTGCAGTATAAATCGAGAGAATACAATTATTATTATCATCATCGAACTTAGAAATAAGATTCTGGTGGAAATAACAAAAACCGAATATACGGAGTTGATTTAAGTTTTTATTTCTAAGCAAAACAGTAGCAGCTTAACGTTATTCAGGAAACATCAAAATCAGGCTTGAAATACCTTTTGCACTATCAAATCCACACAAATACTATCAGACTAACGTACTACACATGTCCAAAGATAATAAGTACTGGGTTAATAATCACAACACCAATATCGTGATTATTAACTCAGGAGATGGGAATTACCGCATTGGCGCAGCCAATGAGAACGCAAGCCCAAAGCGAAATGCCTATACACCGAGTAATAAGAACGCAGACCTCAAAACCATTCTCGATTTCCCCTCTCTCGAGGACAGCGAAGATAAAAGCCATCATTCTGCAAAAGAAGTCTCGCCCGACGAGGTGAGTATCTTTCAGCGCTCAGACACCAATAAAATGAAAACAAAAAGCCACTTTGGAACCGAAAAAGAAAAGAAATTGGGTAATTAGCATTCGTCCCTTGATCTATTTGGATATCTTTCTATTATTTTTGGGAAATTATCTAATCGAGCTTTTGTTTAATAGCTGAAGCATTATCCACAGAAACCAAAGGAGGCAGAGCCGAGAAATTCAAACCGCTTACAAATTGGAAAAAACAAACTCTAATTTCAGAGGAAGACCCCGCACCAGAAACCGAGCAGGGTTCGTTTGACTACCAAACAGGCAATATCAAGCCCACGATTCCGTTGCATGAGGGTATGGGGACTGGCAATATAGCTCCTACGCTGGGATTTATCCCGCTGGGAGACAATCGGCCGTCAACTTATAGCATAGGCGATGAATATAAACTGAATTCTGATTTGAAATCGCAGTCGAAAATTATCGATTCTTATAAGAAACTACCATCGCAGTCGCCGACTAACAAGCCGAGGAGGTCGCTAACAAACCCAGATTCGATTATCGAAATCCAGAAGAAGCTGATGACGCCTAAGGCAAATGCGCAGCGTGAAAGTTCTCACAGCAGAAGTGGAGGATCGTTCAATGATGATTCCGGGAAGCATGATCTCTCACCAAAAGCCACAGGAAAAACCGAAAAATCGCTCACGTTTGAAAAAAAAGGAATTTTAGCTTCGCTGAGGAAATTGGGCTCTAAAACACAAATCACATTTAAAGAAGGCGAATCGGCCCTTGAACTGATCAGTGGAAGGAAAAATAAGGCAGACGACGATAATCTCGACGTTAGTCCTAAAGCTCATCTGATCCCTAAGGCTGAGAATAAACTTCTAAACCTCATTTTAAAGCACGCTTCTTCTGGCAATCTGTCAAAAGAAGCAGAAATTTTCAACAAAGTCATGGTATTTACCCTTTATTTTGACCTTTGTTGACTCCATTACTCTCAAAGTCCCGAATCCAACCAGAAAAATTGAAGAACATCAGCGCAAAGAAACATAGACGATGTCTTAAAACATCCTACTGTACCTAAAGCGCATATCCTTTAATTGTCTAACCGCTTTATATTTTTTTTTGTAGATATAAAAGCGTTTTTTATTGGCATAAAGCATTTTTTTACAGAGGTTCGTCAGCCGGATGAGTTTTTCATCGTGACTTGGAATATTGCTGGGCTGCTTCTCGTGATTTTGAACTGCTTTTACGTACCTTTTGTAGCATCGTTTGCTTACCAAGATCGTGAGACGGTGATTACGCTGGTTATCAATTTGTACTTTGCTGCGAATATCCTAATACGATTCAGAACCGGGTACTACTCCAGAGGGCTGCTGATCATGGACGCGAAACAGGTGTTTAAGCAAAACTTCAACCTTTCACTCGTGCTTGAGATCCTAGCGGTGTTTGCGGGTACTCTCTATCTCTATGTAGACGTCGATTCATTGAAATACTATACTTTTTTTACCTTGGTTCGAGTGCGTCATATCCAAGGATTCGTTGGGAAAATCGAGGATAATTCTTATTTTGGTAAAGGCGGAACAGGGCTCCTCAAGCTGTTGAGGCTTATTATAGTTATTCTCGGCATTGCGCATGTCAGCTGTTGTGTGTTCCATATGATAGCCCTGGAAGAATATAACAAAGACCCCAGCAATTGGTTATTTTTCGATACAAACCCGACTAAATCAACCCTGGCAAGATATACATCTTCCCTTTACTGGGCTTTCGCCACCATGATCACGGTGGGATACGGAGATATCGTCCCATCGTCGTCAAGTGAGAGAATCTATACAGTTTTCATCATGGCTGTCGCCTGCGGCGTGTTTGGGTATGCCGTGAATACCATCGGGCAAATTTTCAATGAGATGAATGAGCAGCGAATAGCGCATAGGCAAAAAATTCGACAGATTACTAATTATATGAAACGCAAGCATTTGAGCAGAGCGATGCAAGTGCGAGTGAGAAAATACCTGGAGTATGTGTTGGAAGGAGAACGGACGCATAATGCGGAAGAGCAGAGGCAGGTTTTCAAAATGTTATCGGATCCTTTACAAAACGAAGTATTGACTGAGATTAATGGTAAAGTGCTTCGTGAATGCAGAGTTTTAGCGCATAGTTTCACGCAAAAATTCTTGAATGCTATGGCGATTTATCTCAAAGAAATTACCCTATCGCCTGAAGAAGTCATCTTTCGAGTAACCTGCCAGTTATGTCAATGGTATTCATATATAAATTTTGTTAGGAGAAAGACGAGAACGACAAATCGATGTATTTTATATCGACTGGAAAAGTCAATATTTTCTATCAAAAATGCGATAAAATACTCAAAACTTTGAACAAAGGGGACTTCTTTGGAGAAGTGTCTTTCTTTTCTAACCTCCCAAGGAGCGCCGGAGCTAAGAGCGTTAACTTTACCAGCGTTTACTGTCTAACCCAGGAGAGTTTCTTAGACGCCTCTCAAAAATTCTCTCAGGACAGAGTATACTATTTTCCTTTCTAACAACTGAAAAGTTAACTTCATTTATTGATTGAATAGGAGCAATTTTTCTACATCCATGATAAAATTATCTTCGAAAGCAACAATGACTTGCTCCGAATGATCTGCTACTCCTGCGGGGAAGAAGGCCACCTCGCTTCTCAGTGTCCGAAGGTTCATTTTTGCACGGAAAGCAAGTCAAAAATAATCGACAAGTTCCTCAAGGAAGAGGTTTCATTCAGAAAAACCTATCAGCGCAGATCAAAACGGTCATTTTCTCCTCGCAAGGAGCTGGAGCTCCTTGCAACCGCCGCTGACAAACTCCGCTCGACGCTGGGCAATCCCGAGGCCGCTCTGCTTCAAACCCAAGAGCATGAGTATTATATCAATTTCTGTGGAGACGAATTTAATGAGATACTGGAACTTCAAATTTACCTTCCTTATTTCCAGAAGTTTGGCTTTATCCCAGCTGAAGGGGCGCCAATTGAATCAGTAGGTTCAGCAGATACTCTCAACAATATCAACGGCAAGGCGAATCAGGGTACGACCCTTCAGCCTCCTCAGCTAACTCGAGGTAGTTCCAAGGAGAAAGAGAATCAAAATCTATTAGGTCATGATTTATTCCGTCAAAATTCTAAATACGCTCGTCAGTCAAGTATAGCAAACGGCATCGTAGGCAGCCAAGGCCAAGGGTTGGTCCCTCAGGGAAGCCGACAGTTCCCTCGACAGAACAGCTTGCCTCCGACAGAACAGCAGCATTTTACTCGTTTTCGATTCGACATCGTTGAAAATTTCGAGGTTTATTACCCTCATGGGAATATCACTGTGATCAGCAAGAAATATAACGTCTTGGCCATTGAAACCATGGCCGCTCTTACTATCGAGCGAAGGGCTGGTAAAAAAATCAATCGGAATATCCTCAAAGGAATCGACATCCTCAGCGGTGGGAGTATCTACGGCGCGATTAAGAAATCCAGTGAGAGTCTTATGTCGATAAAATCTCCCGCGATCGGAGGAAGGAGAAAAACGTTGCTTACACTTGATTCTCCTCAGAAACACAATAGTTTTTTCTCCGCGAATGTCGCTTCAAGCAGCCTGCAAATTTCTTCGGCGGACCCAAGCAGCATCGAAGCGAAAAATAAGTCAGTGCTATCTCCGATAAAGAAAGAAGGCTCTTTCTTCCTCAACCCTGAACGTTTGAACGAGTCATCCGTTGTGTCTTCCTCCAGCGTCATAATTCATCCTTCGAACGAAGCTACCGAGTCCGTTACCACCACCAAAAGAAGGCCTTCGCGCTTTGGACCGAATAGTCTGCAAATCTCTCAAGTTACAAGCTCTAATCCCCTGGCATCGAATTCGCAAAAAGCCTCTAATAGTAATTTAATTGCGCTTCACGAGGACCGAACCGTCTCTTATGGTCCCAGCAGCTTTGACCATAATGTTGCCAGTAGTATCCTGCCACGTAGCAATGAAGTGGAGTCGTCGAGTAACAATAATCTCATTAATTTTTGGAAAGAGAAAGAAAGGAGCAAATCGTCTTTCCAGAAATCAGACGTGGAGATAAAATCTGGGAGCATGTCGTTCGCAAGCCCTCGGTTCAGGAAATTAAGCGCTGAGGACTCACGCAGTCAGTTTGATTCGAGGCTGCACTCGGATTCTTTTGGAGATGGAGATGATAGCAGGAGTCAAATGTCTCAGGTGTCGCGGATAAGGGGCAATAGAAATCAAGACTCGACTTCATCGCAGAAATATTCGAGTGATAAGAAGGTTGTTCAGACGCATCTGAGGAGAGCTCTGAGGAGTTTGAAAGAAAATAGTGGGTCGACTGTTTCGGAGAAGAAGGTCCCGCAGAAAAAGAGCCGGTTCTCTCAGAGGTCGAGGGCGCAGAGGCCAAGATCGGTAGGTCAGGAAAGTAAATTAGAGCGGATGGTTAAACGAGAGGGAATGTTGAAGACGTTGAAAGACATGGTTGTTATTATTCAGGCAGATAAACGGTTGTTTGCAGAAAATGTGCTGGGAAAGACGAGCGTTGAAGCAACGTAAATGATGATACCAGATAATTCGAAATTTAGGGGAGCAGAAAGTGTATATTCATTGAAAAGAGAACTCTACTTATTGTCCTTTAGATTTCTTTATTTTATTAGTTTTGAGATTATAACCAAAAATCAATTTTTCGTTTGATTTTGTTTTAAAATTACTAACGTGTTTGACTCTGTAGAGATATGTAAGCAATATGGTTTTGCAAATCATTCCTTTATTTAGTGATGATAGTCAGGGAGATTATGCTAATAAACTAAAGCATTGGCCTTTTCGCCTTCGGCGAGAGTAAATAATAAAATCTTTATGGAAATAGACTCTCTTTTAAAACAAAGAACTCCAGTTATTTCATTCGGTTTAATTTTACAGTCATTACCAGCTACAAAAAAAACAGGCGTCTAACAATATTTTAGCCGCTAAACGCTCAGCGTGTGATTCTGTTTTATTTATTTAATCTGCTGCAGCATCTTAAAATAAATTCGGAGTCATTTACCCCACCTTAGCGATTAAATTAGTCAAGGAGATATCATCTAAAGAATAATATTTTGTTGGTTAACGCAACGGATGTAATTAAGTTGACTTTCCTTCCAAACTTTCCTTTAATTCAGGATTTTAACCCTCTTTCGAATAAAAATAAAATTTTCGAATCTCATGAATCCTCTTGGCAAAGTCAACACGGCACTCAAGCGCCTCACAGACCTCAAGTTCATCAACACAGTCTTAAATTCGCTGCCTGTTGAAGAAGATAAAGGCAATAAAAGCCGCACAGTAACATATCCACGTTATTCATCATGAAAGAACTTAATTCATTAGGTAAGTGGCTACAATTATTCCAGAGTCAAAACGGAACCCGTCACAAATCCAAGGATCGTTAGCCTCAGCGCTCCAGCATTCGCTCTATTGGACGTAGACGCTGATCTCGTACGCAAAGACCCTGAGTCTGCGGAGTATCTCAGCGGGAATAAATTATTATCAGGATCGGAGGTAAACTCGCCTTATTACGACCGTTGGCTCATTTATTAATTAGCCAATATCCCATTGCTACTGCGGTTATCAGTTTGGAACCTTCGCGGGACAATTAGGTGACGGAAGAGCTCATAGTCTCGGTAACATTCGAAATGAGAGTAAATAAATGACTTTAGTTATGAAAGGACTAAGATATTAGAAGGAGAAATATGGGACTTACAACTGAAAGGTGCAGGCCATACGCCATATTCAAGGTTTGCTGATGGACGCGCGGTGCTGCGTTCTTCGATCCGAGAGTTTCTCTGCAGCGAGGCAATGGCTGGTTTGGGGATCCCAACAACCCGGGCAGCATCAGTAGTTGTTTCGGATACGCGCGCAGAGCGCGACCCGCTTTACAATGGAAAGATAATTCTGGAGAGATGTGCTATCGTTTTGCGTCTCAGTCCAACTTTCATGCGCTTCGGGACTTTCGAAATCTTTAAACCTATGGACCCCTATTCCGGAGCCCAAGGCCCTAGCGTCGGCAAAGAGAAAACAATGTTGCCGCCAATGCTGGACTATGTCCTTCAGAATTTTTATCCTGAGATTGCCGAGCTCGAAAAAACTCAAAATTTGAGCAGAGAAGACGTGTACTTTGAAATGTATAAAGAAATCGTGAGACGATCAGCGAGATTGGTTGCCTTATGGCAGTGCTATGGATTTTGCCATGGAGTAGGGCTCCTTCAATTGAGATTTTCCTAACAATGGTTTAAATAGGTGCTTAATACCGATAATATGAGTATCCTTGGAGTTACAATCGACTACGGTCCATTTGGTTGGATTGATAATTTCGATAAAGGCCACATTTGCAACCACTCTGACAAAGGAGGCAGATACTCCTACGAGAACCAGCCAAAAATCTTCGAATGGAATCTCATCAAACTCGCAGAAGCTTGGAAACCTTGCGTACCTTTCGAAAAAACTTCTGAATTCACGAAAAAGAACTTCGATGGGCTTTTTAAAGAGTTTTACTATAACAAAATGAGAGAAAAGGTAGCATTTTCCTCTACTATTTTGGTCATCTTAACGAAATTACCACTAGCTCGGTATTTTCTGGACTAAGCAGACTGAGGATACTACTCTGATAGACGAGCTGATGAACGTGATGCACGAATGCAGTTCAGATTTCACGAATACGTTTAGAAAACTGTCCGATTTTAGAGTCTCCTCGAATCCATTGGACGAAAATAAAGGTAAATGAACTTAAATCAGGGTAGTAACAATAACGTCACCACTATTAGACGTAATCGATGAAATTATTTCCTATGCACCTTCATTGGAAGATTACCTTGCTAAATTCAAGCCTTCAATCAGCGAAAAGCAAATTTTACAAGTAAACATAAGAAAATCTGTAGAATTTCTAATATATGTTTTCCTCAGCTGAAAGTCCTAATGGAAACAAATCCGACTTATCTCTTGATGATGGGTTTCGACCCTGAAATTCTTGATGTTGAGGAAGCGAAAAATGAGAAGTACAAGAAGATGAAAAACATTACTGAAGTAGAAATGAGAGAGAAGACGAAAGAGTCTTGGGAGAAGTGGTTTGAGAAATATAACAACAGACTGAAAGAGGACGTGCCGAATCTGCCGACTGGAATAGACAGTCAGAAAATCGAGATGGTTGAAGAATCTAAAGAGACGGAATTGAGTTTGCCAAAGGGGATTGAAGAGGCAAACAAAGCACGACGCACGAGGATGAATCGAGTGAATCCGAAGTATGTGTTGAGGAATTATCTCGCTGAAGAAGCGATTCAGGCCGCTGAGAAGGATGATTTTTCAAAAGTTGATACTTTGTTAGAGCTGTTATTGAATCCGTTTGATGATAAGATCGATCCTGAAACTGATAAAAAGTATCGTAGAGGTAGACCGAAATGGGCTCAAAACCTTTGTGTTTCATGTTCTTCATAAATATTCACATTTTTGCAGTTGTCTGCATTAGTATTATCACAATGAGAGAAGATGTAAATATTTAAAAAATGTGAATATGAGCGCTTAATGGTTGTATTTAAACTTCAAAGAGTAAGAACAGAAAATTGAAATATATTGTGATGTCGCTCATGCTTCTTGAAAAACTCAATTGTTTTAGTTTCATTTTAAATTTTCCCATGGTAAACTTATAGCTAAGCGTAAGATGAAATACAATCAATAACAATCAAGAAAGAGTCAGAGTCGAATGTATGCAACTACATGTTTGAAGAGAAAAGGGTGATTCGATCACTAGAGCCTGCGTTTTTCCTAGTTCCTGTTCCCATATGAGTTGAATTGTCAATTTTGATATTCGTTTCTGAACAGAAAGAGTCAATCCAACCCTCTAATTTGTCTAAATATTCTTCACCATGAGAAGCCTCCTTGAAAGCATTAGGCGGAATACTACTCAATTTTTTCAGAAGACTATCGTATCTAGTGGGTTTATCAAGATGGTTATTTGTCGGCGTGCTTTCCTCATGATTCAGGTCAAGCACTTTGACCCGTTCGTGGTTTTCAATAGACTTAGGATCTTTCCTCGGTATCTCTGATAAAGAAATCGGATGCACTACATTTCTTCTATTTTTGAGTTTTTCCATGATAAATCTAGCTACCAGCTTCCCAACTTCAAGGACTTGAAGCAAGCTTATCAGTATTCCTGCAAAAGTTGAAGCCATGCTTAGAGCAAGAAACGCAAACCCCAGTTCAACTAGTGTCACTGCATCCACTTCCTCAAGGAAACCGAATATGAATCCTAGTGTATTGCATCCAAACACTAATATTTCAATGACTAAAGTGATTCTCCTCACCCACTTTTCCTTAAGGGGGTGGTAAACAATTAGATAGACGATAAAAGCCAGATCTGCAACCCAAATCAGGATGATTTGAATAGTGCCATGAGGACAGAGCAGCAATACCACCATGACAAAAATGATGCTCCTGAGTAATGATATTGGAACGTAGAAAACTTGCGCTGATTTTTCACATTCGAAATCATCAAACAAGCCTCTGTATTTTTTCAGATGCAAAGGACGGAGAGACTCTTTGATACCCAGGACATATTGAAGTTGATTCCAGACCATCTTGGTGATAAAAGCTGCCAGCAATAAGTAGAAACACAAGAAAATAATGGCGACTACAAAAGTAGCAGTAGTGTAGAATGTAGAAGGTTCCAGTAATTCTGAATAATATCGAATATTTAGGAGAGCCCACAATGTTCCTGACATGAAGATGGAAAGGAAAAACATAAGGAGAAGGTTCCATAGCATCGATTCGTCTCTGCGATTCATAAATCTCGCTAGACTGTGAATTGCACTGACGCAGCAGTATTTGTGTTTTCCTCGTGCATTTGTTTTGGGAAGAGGTATTTTCTCAGTTAGTTTTCGGAGTGCCTTTTTCAAAACCCTAATTAGTAAAACCCCAGAGATGGCAATTGCTGCCCATAATATCAAGTTGCTCAACTCAATGCCGTAATTCACAGTGATGAATGGTGATATTTCATAGCTCTCGAAAATTCTAGGGATCGAATAATTCCTGTCGCCTAGGTGATCATTCCAGATAGTTGTAAAATCTATAGGAATCACGATCGAACTGGGGTCAATGTGGGACGTTTGAAAATATTCAGCTATATTCGCTGGCCATCGTATATCAATAAGTCTCATCATTTGGACAATTTCTCCAACCATTTGCATTCGGATCAGACTCAATGATGCAGCTCCTTGCGCAACTGAACTCACAGCTTGAACCGTTGCAATAGTATTTCCTCCACTACTAGTCAACTCAGAAGTGCTTGAGATAACCTGTTTTTCTGTCTTTGTGAACGGATAAATTTCCTTCAGTTTGATAGTTTGTGTTTTTTCATAAATAAGAAACTTTGTGTATGTATCACTATTAAAACCTGAATCCAGGTCTATAGTGATTTTCAGAATAGAATCCGGAGGAAAGTATTGATCTCCCAAATATTGGAATTCGATGGTGGACTCTGCCCATGGAGAAAGCACAAAAAAGGCATGGTCGATTTGTGTATTTGAAATTTCGATCTGGATTCTCTGAGAGATAGCAAGGATGAGATAAACAATTCCATAGTTGAACTTCATATTGATGACTCGTGAGCTCGTTGTAAGGCTCAGAGTGAAGTTAAGAACCAGTTTGGGGACACAAGCAGGTATCTGGGCCACACCTAACTCTCCTAAAAAGCCTTGATAATGAGTAATAGGACAACTGGTGGCACAGGCTCCATCGAAGAGATAAAATCCCGTGGGACAAGCTGTACAACTATACTCGTTGGGCTGACTGCAAGTCATACAATTTGGATGACACTGCTGGCAAGCTTTTGTTTCTGTATTGGTATACATATCAGGAGGGCAACCACTCGAGCAACCATTATTGAGAGAGAAAAATCCTTCTGAGCAGGTCAAGCAGGCATATTGAGTTTCGTCAGTACAAGTTTCACATCCCATATAGCATGGTTGGCAATAAAACACTCCATATGCAATTGAGTTAGGAAAGGTTGTAAGTGGGCAGCTGGCTACACAGGTGTGGTTGTAATAGTATTGAAGGCTGCCGCTACATAGTGTGCACCCTCTAGCATCTGTTTTGACATAGCCTTCAGGGCAGCTATCCAGGCAGATATCATTATGGAACACTTGAGTGGAAGTGCATGGGTTGCAAATCGGATATGGATTCTATCAAAAGAGATTAACACAAAACATAAAATAGAATTTTGATTTACATAGGTATATCCATATTGGCACTCTGATTTGACCCAAACAAGAAGAAAATAATTTTAATGTTAGACATGGTTGGTAATTCAGTTAATTTTTACCTTGACAGGAACCTGTGCCAGAATGCAGCACAGTGCCAGTTGGGCAACTCGAAACGCAAGCTCTCTTATATAAGTAATATCCAGACGCGCACAGGAGACAAGCTGTTTGGCTCGAATTAAGAAACGCTGTTCGCACGCATGTTGGATCCACTAGAATAATCAGAAATGAGA
>ENA-UOUE01000271-UOUE01000271.1-compost-metagenome-genome-assembly--contig:-NODE-271-length-44091-cov-12.661290_pt1 | contig 44091 bp, 27 predicted proteins | sample MGYA00238146_ERZ747223 | MGnify/ENA primary metagenome ERZ747223 (study PRJEB28781, sample SAMN06268865) | compost metagenome | isolation source: single cell | place: USA: California, Emeryville, Joint...
CACTGTCCTTGGTTTCCTACTGGAGTGACAGCTCCTTTAGTTCTCCAGTCGAAAGTTTGTGGTTTTGATTCATCGATATCAAGAAGCACTTCGTTTCTTGGTGCATTTGGATCATATTTGAATCCAAGATGCATTGCAGAGAACTCTTCAAGTGTGAGATCAGAGAACTGGTTAAGTCCAAGAGTCCATGAGAGGCCTTTGGCATTGTGTTCTAGGATCTTTTCATAGTTTTCGTTCCAGATGGCAAATCTCTTCGCAGATTCACTCAATGCATAAGATTTATTGAATTCCTTCATCCAATTTCTAAAGAGCTGAAGTCGGTGTGCTAAATCTGGGATTGCATTTCTGGCTTCAATTACCATCTGATCCGCTGAAGTGGAATTCAGATAATGCACCATTCCCAACAATCCAACCATTGTGATTCCAAGAAGGACTGCTACTTTAGGGAGATTCATTTGCGATGATTATGTCTCTGTTCTATTTTGTTTCAAATTATTTGTTATTTACTATGATATCCGCTTCAATTTATAGGCAGATGCTCGCTGAAACTCACTGACCAATCAAACCATTGCAGACTGAACTTCAGTGATGCACTGCTCCAAAGTCAAAAATTCAGAAAGCCTTCTCCTATTGGAACAGAAATATAATGCCCAGCCGAATCGATTTCCTTATAGAAAATTACATAGCTAGCAATCCCCAGCTAAAGGACCAATTTATTTCGAAAAGAAACAGAGCTTAATCTTTCAGAACATAGTCTCTTTACTCTCTAATCAGTGATGCTATTCAGCTAGGCTTCCTGATTGTCAAAGGTTTAATTCGAAAAGATTTGAATTACTGAAATTTTATCAGTAATTTCATAACTTTTATTTGACAAATCTTCAGTCACTCTTTGAAAACAGTTCGGAATACATTCGAAAAGTAAATTTTGAATTTCGATAATTCTTTTTAAGTGGACAGTAGCACTGTCATACGCGCCGTAGGCAAAAATTTTATTTTAGAGTCAGTCAACAAAGAATGGATAATCTGCTGGCAATTAAAGTTTTTTCCATCGAGCCGTTTTGAATTATAAAGGACAAAATCTGAAATCAGAAAATTTTGCAAAGCTTCAGACCATCATTTTGTCGGCTTGAAGACTTAAATCACCACAATGGCTCGCCCACTTGCGTTTACATATTCTAACTAATTAAACTTTGTTGGAAACGAAATTGGGCTAAAGTCTTGCTATCATTTACAAGATAGTTCTTACTTAATTTTCGTACTCGAGGAGGAACACATAAAGATTGATCACGTTAGAAGAGGAGTTAGTTGTCTATAGGCAGAAAAGATAGAATTCGTCTTCTTTGTAACCAAACCAGTGGGAGGAGCAAACAACTGTCGGCAAACGAATTAAAAAGATTTAATTGAAAAAGTAGTTCTAATCAGTGAAGATGAGATCAGTATTACCTTGAATTGGAGATATATATGTAACATGCAGCAAATAAAAGTTCTCGGCGGTTACTGGATCTCAGTTTTCACTGAGAGATTCATTATGACATTGTTGTAAGACAGTACTGGCGGGGAGGAAAGTTGGCTACCTATTGGCTCCATGGAAAATTTTTCATTAGAACCACTGGTTGCTTATTCCAAAAAGAGCAGTGGCAGAAAAGAATGATAGATTTAAGATTAATAAGAAGCGAATTTCATAGTACTAAGGAAACATTCTAAATTTTGCTTTTCTGCTATTGAATTGCCAAAATTAGAGCTATCTGTTTCCTTTGCTGCAATAGTGGTCATAATAGATTACTGCCTTTGAAAAATCACTTTAAAGTATCAGCCGTAATACCAATTTGAAAAGCGGCATTTTGGGCAGAAGTTCAGCTTGGTCCGTAATATTCAGCCGTTTTTGACTTTAGATTAATCAAGAATTTCTAAATCCGTAACGAGTTAAATTTCCATCGAAACAAACAGAAGTAGGACGCATTGAAATAGTGTCGAATCTAGAATTCATATGTGCATAAGATCAACAGACATCTTTTGAAAGCGCTCCAAGGCGATACCATCCGAAAACGTAAATAGGATCCATACAAAACTGCACATCCTTCGTTAGTGAGTTTCTTTAACGAATGAACTCTAAGCTCGTAGTTGGGAGAGGGAGCTAATATTGATTATTAGGGATCGTGTCAATCTAAATGTCTTGAATAATTATCGTTGCTTCAATCTGCACTAAAACGCATATCAATTTCTATATGGACACGATTTGAACCAATATTCGATGAAATTAGAATATAAAAATTTGCGTTTGAAGAATTTACCTGATATTCTCGTCCTCCGAAATTGACAATGCTAAGCTTTTTCGAAACACTCATCAAGGTGGTGACTTGCTCCGAATCAAGACGAGATCAACCAAGCGAAGCCAGTGGCGAAAGCCCTGCTAGACTGAAAAAAAGAGTAAGAATCAGGCTTTAGAGACTACATCATTTAACAAAATTTCGTATGAAGGTCAAATATCTGGTTTTGGACCTCGACGAAACCATTGTCTATGCCAAAGTCAAAAAGACAGAAGAAACTGATGAGTCAACACCAGTAACATAAGCTCAAATACGAACTCTCTTTACCTATATTCCAATAAAGAAAAAGTCAAAGCTCTCTCTGTCGCCAAGGCCTTACCTCCGCAAGTTCTTAGAAGAAGTTTCGAAGCACTATTCGATAGTTATATATACGGCAAGTATTAAAGAGGTATATCGTAGAGTGTTGGTGAACGTTATATAGTACTTACAAACGGGTTTTTCAGTATGCGGATCAGGTGATTAAAGCGCTTGGCATTACCAAGTATATCAAGGATTTGCTTGATCGAAGTGAATGTGTGAGCACTTGGCGAGGGCAGTTGTCCAAGGACCTTTCAAGAATAGGATCATCGATGAAAGATGTGATCCTCATTGATGTAATACAACTCTTTGCTGAGCTTTATTTTATGGGTCATATTGTGAAGGATACTGCGGCGAATTCTTTGATGCAACCTGAAAATTTTCTTTTAATTGATCGATATGAGGGACAAAAGGACGACAAAGTGCTCTTGAATCTCATCCCGTTTTTGATTGAGCTCGCTGAGGAGGAGGATGTGCGGAGTGTAGGGCATAAATACTCAGCATTTTTGAAAAATGGACCGAAAAGGCAATATATGGGCGAAAAGCCAAGACATGAAACTTTCAAAATACCTGCTAGTTTGCCTGAAACTGCAACAAATTCGGATTCTGAGAAGATGATAAAAACTAACGAAAAGACTGAAACGATTGAGAATTCAGAAAAGTCTGTCTCAACTGAAAATTCAGACAAGTCTGATTCAATTGAGAATTCTATAAAGCTAGATTAATCTGTGCAAAAGATGAAATTTGCAGATGGTTATCCATCGAAAAGACCATTTGTGGCTGAAGAAAGAAATTCAAATTTTTTTCAAGGTTTTCTCACTGAAGGTCTTCAGATCCTTCATCGTCATTTTAAGTTTTTCATCGAATAAATCGAGATAAAATCTTGTTTTTGAATTTTGGCATAAGCTATCAAAAGCAATTCGACATTTTTTCTCCATTACTTGTATCATGTTATTGTATTTGATAAAAAATTCAAAATATTGTTTGGTAGTAAAAGCTCACATGGTCTTATATCTATGATGAAGTTTAGAAATTATAATATGGCATTGCAAAACTACTTCAGAAATAACCCAATGGGAGAAGCTGCAAACAAATGATGGTAGCGCAGCTCAACGAAGCTCAGATTTATTGTTTTGTATAGACTCTCTCCTTAAAAAGCTCTCTGTTAGTTGATTGAGGCGTTTAGCTTGAAAATAAATAGATTCAGAGAGAGAGGAGTTGGAACCTGAAAATCTTTGAAAGTAAATGAACTCACAGAGTCTCGAATGAAAAGCAATGTACGAAAAATTAAATTGAGAATTAATGAAGATTCTTTCAAACACACTCAAAGAACCAGACCAGAAAATTCCCTGAATGGGTTCAATGAAAGAGTTTGCAAGGATTCATCTAATTTTCGATAAAGTTATATAAATTTATAAAGGATCTTCTAACACTATCAACAGGCGACTTATTCCTAAGCAATTACTCATGATGTTTCTATCCCACAGATCAAAATACAGTACATTACGATGCTCTTCCCTACAAGAGGAGTTTTGCCAGTCACCTATTTCACCGAAATGAAGCTCAAATTCATATTAAAGAAAGATTTCACTATAATGAGCACGTGAGACAAATATGGCTCGGAGAAATCTCTTGGATTGCGAGCAAGACGCAACATTCGAGAAATATTGGTTGAGAGAAACTATGATAAGTGTTGAACTATAGATAGTAAATCCAAAACGCATCAACATTAAGGATGATTAAATGCAGAGTCCAAACAGATGAGAAATACTTAGTTTTCATGAGAAAGCAAGCAGCCTGCGAGCAAAATCAGCATTACTGCTGAAATAAATGGTATAACAGCAGAATTTATTCATACCAGTTGGAACACTCTCTCTCCAGAAGATTCATTCACCATTTGGATAAAAAAAAACTGATGTGGATTCGAAAATTAACTGCTTCCTGAATCCATTTAACTTTCTAAAAGATACCTTGTGTAGCACCCAAAAACACTGTTGAGATCCCCAATAGAAGCAATAAATTTTTGTTGGAAAGATAACTTTGGAATTATTCATTCGACATGACTTTTGGTGGATTGAAGCATATAACTAAACAATCGATTAACTTATTGAGAGAGGAAGGCTCGTTGTCTTGAAAACGAATCAAAGCGAACGTATTCAAAAGTAATCATGGGTATGTTGCGGAGGAAAGTTCGGAGGAGACGGGAGTCACCTTTCAATTTAGTATTCAACATTAGCAATAGTGAATTCAGTGAAGAGAACGATAAGTATTTGTACTTCACCCATCATTCTGGTTGATTTTAATGAAATCAATTGTCTTTCTGTGATATGACTTCTGTGATGAGGGTATTTTTATTGACTGAGAGGCCAAGTCACTAAACAAAGCCGGCTTTCTTATATCAGAGACGAGAGAGGTTATTTGAGAAAAAGTCTGAAATCCAGTTTTAAAAGAGTGTCGTGGTTCATAGGCGACGTCAATAAAGGCTCTAGAAACTGTGAATATATTAAGAAAGATGCTAACGGAAGAAACATTAAAAAAAGGCGAGGATTCGTCACTGCATCTTCGAAATCAAAGAGAATTATAAAGCATGCGTCAACGGCTTATTAAACACTGTGTATACAAATTAAATTTTCTATCTGCGAATAGCTTGATGTGGTATTAAAGTATCGATCGACTGATAGTGCTATGATAAGCCTAGCTTTATTTAAGGCCAACCCAAAATTAAGTACTTTCCTAATAAAAATAGATTTAAAATTTAGGATGAGAGTACAACAGCTAGCTAAACTCGGTGGTTTCGCTCAGATTACTTTTTTGGAGTTTGAGCCTCAGCTCTGATGAAATGCACAACGACCAACAAACCAATCCTCTCTTGCATCTCAAGTGTGATACGATAGCTGATGATTTTTTCTTTTTACAATTCTAATCCCTGCTAGAACCACCCAGCTAACGCCCGAATCTAGTGTTTCAATTGTTATTGGAACCCCGGATCTAAGAAACAGCAGAAGAGAGATACTTATACTAATTTTTCTAAAAAAAGTTAATCCATGAGTTAGTTAAAATTAATTAACAACCTTTTCTGCTAATCAAATATCTGAACGCGTTATTCGGAGACATTTTATTAAGTTTGTCTCCAGCTCACTTGCATTAAATGAACAAATATCCCTCTATTATTCCATACTAACTTCCTTAATATTCATAAAAACAATCGAACTGCTTATTGCCAGGTAATAAGTGGTTTGCTACCTCAAGGGTGAAGGACTCTTCTTCTCTTCCTGAACTGCTGTAACATAACAACTCTTCAAGAGCGAAGTGTAACGATACTGTTGAAGCAACATTAGCACGTGAAACTACATTGAATGAGGAAAGAATAATACCTAAAGCATTTAATAAATTTTAAAGTAAGAAGTTTGCCTGGCATTTTTAAATTCTCAATTTAGCTGAGCTTATTAAGTTATTTTCAGAATATAAAACAAGGAACTAAGGCCTTGTGACTCTTTATCCAGATGCCTTTCATAAAATTCCAAAATGAATTCGATTTTCGCTTCAACAACTTCATCGCTAAACGACTTAAGAAGCGCCCGCTATACGTAAGGCTAACTTGCTTTGCATATTGTATCATACAATGCGCCATGAACATAATGTACCGGACAAACTATGCACTTCTGGTTATTTGGGCAGTACTGGCGCTCATATCGCTATTCGCTCTCGATTGGCTCATCGGAACGCCAACCCGAGAGTTTCCTCTCAAACAACGCACAGCAATGATTTATCATATCAAAGAAAAATGTTTAATGGTTCTTTTCGCTGGATTGGGATTCTATTTCTTCAAAACTCTTTTCGAATCCAATCAAGATGTTAACCCATACGTCTCCTTTATAAGCGGCTTTGACCTCGTTATTGTGATATTTCTCTTCCAACACGCTAATGTGCGTTGGGATTCGGTGCTCCTCGCGGTTTTCCTTCTAATGCTCGCACTAATCATCAATACTTGGGCTATTAATACAGGTACTTTCAGCGTAATGAATCAGCTGGAGATCACATTCAGATTTCTCATTGTACCCGTTTATGTCGCGGTATTCGCTTACTTGTTCCAAGCAAATGCGAAAGAGACATTTCAGGACATCTCAAAGCTTGAAGATACCAAAACAATTCTGGATGAAATATTGAACCTTGTTCCTGAGAGCATTGTCGTAATGGGAACTGATCTCCAACCTCTTTACTATAACAATATTTTCAAAAATCTTATGAAGAATATAGGAGAAACTGTGCAAGCTCTGGACTCTTTCTTCTCGCGTTTCACGAATCTATCTAAGGTTACGATGCCGCTCAGATCGAAAATTGATTTGGATGTGGATGTTCCAGTTTCTGTTACGACTAACGAGCTGAAAACTATCCTTGTGCGTTTTGTGCATAAAATGCAAGAAGGGATATGGGGATCAGACATAGGGTTAAACACATTCACCAATCAATATGAGACTCATCAAGAGATGTTTGCTCCGATAGTTTATCAAGGAACGTACATGAAACCATCACAAACCATGCAGTTTACCACTGAAGACGCAGAAATTGATATTTTGCAAAAGGAACGCACCGTCGAGATTAAACTCATCCCAATTAAATATGACGGCGACCATGCCATTCTTATGATAATCCGCCATGCTCCCGAGATCAAGTATGTTGAGCAGCTCAAAAAGGTTGCGAAATACAAAGACGAAATCCTCGCGTCAGTTTCTCATGAGCTAAGAACTCCTATCAACAGCAACATGAATCTCATAAACGAAGCGATAAAATCTGATGAAGTTTCTCAATATGTTAAAGAAAACCTCCTTGACCCAGCGTTTAAGAGCGGAAGGCTTCTTTTAAATTTAGTGAATGATATCCTGGACATGTCGCAGATCAAAGAAGGAAAACTGAAACTCGTTTCGCAGGCCTGTGAGATTCGAAAGGTGATTCAAGAATGCCACTATCTCTTCGAGCATCAATGCAGACAGAAGAAAATTGCACTAAACCTCAGCATTGATAAGAGAGTTCCTCTCAAAATAAGAACTGATCCAAATAGGTTTACCCAAATCGTCCTGAATCTGCTAAGTAATGCTTACAAATTCACCTTGGAAGGGTCGATTACAATTGCAATGACTCTTGAGAAAGGAGGCTTAATAAAAATCAGTGTGATTGACACGGGAATTGGGATCAAGGAAGAAGATATCGGGAAGCTCATGAAAAAATTTGAAAAAATCGATCTTGGAGAAAACGATAAGTTCAACTCTATGGGTGCTGGGCTCGGCTTATCGATAGCAAATTCGTTAGCGGTGATGCTCGGGCCAAAGGAAAGTAATGCTGGAGGGCTGAAATTCAGTTCAGTGTATGGGAAAGGCACAACTGCCTCTTTTTTGATAAAATCTCGGAGAAAATTTGTATGGAATTCCCGTACTGCGCAACCCACAAGAGGAGATTCTCCAGCGGTTACTTTGATGAAAAAATATAATTCGGAACTAAAAACCAAGTACCTGCTACCCGTTGATGAAGAGGAAGATAGCTCTGGGTTCCTTGAAGAAGAGAATAATCCGTCTTCTGTTTATGAATTCCAGAAAAAAGACACAAAACTTGATACGATAAACTCCGACTGGAAGGAAGATGGTAAATATAGATCTTCAGAAAAAAAATATACAGCGAAAAAGAATCTGGGACTTTGTGTATTGCCATCTTGTGAGTGTCCTCAAGTAATGATCGTCGACGATGACGCTTTTAACGTTCTGACGTTGCAGACGCTACTTAGTTCGCTGCAGATTAAATGCGAGGCAGCACATTCAGGGATTGAATGCCTGAAAACAATTCAGTCAACGACGCGTTGCAGTGAAAGGTGCACCAGGTTTCAATTGATACTTATGGACGGGAATATGCCATTGAAGGATGGATATACAACGGCAAGAGAGCTAGTTGAATGGAATTGCACTCTTGAGAATCCTTGGAATCTTAATATTGTTGGTTGTACCGCGTATACAGAGAAGGAGAAATGGAATGAGTTTATTGAAGCCGGAGCCATCGAGCATGTGTCTAAACCGTTGAATAAAAGCGATTTAGAGAGGGTTCTCAGAAGGAGTGGTGTGTTGTAATCGACTCAAGATAATTTTATTTTTTTTTTGGAGACGAATTCTGGAGTTGGATGAGCAAGAGCCTTTGGCAGGCATTTTCATTCATCACTAGAGACAACATGAATAGTATTTAATAATTTTATTAAAAGATGATTTACAACTTGGCTCTTCAGCAAATTTTTTACACAAATAAATTTTATGTAGCTAATTGAAGAGAGACAAAGCCTTGAATATCATAATACAATTAAAGCTTTTTGCACTAGAGAGTTAGAAAATAACTAAGCCTTGAGAATATCTAAGAGTGAGAGTCATTATTAATCAGTTGATTTCTGATCAGATTTGATGAAAGAATTCTATAAATGAGTAATGTTTTCAACACAAATACAATTTTAACATGATTTGAAGCGAGAGAACCGGTTTTTTGAGAGGAAATAGGCAAAATTTAGAGTGTTGAGTGGTGGGCCAGATTTATTCTTCATTGCCATAATAGTGAGGATGAAGAGGAAATCTTGTGAATTATGAAAGAAAGCTCTAGTAGAATTTTGCTTATATCGTTGTGAGAAAATTAATGAAGTTATAGGGCCTAGATATTGGTCAATTTACCTCACTTTTCAATTGCGAAAAATTGATTAAATTAAAACTAACAAACAAAAAAAGAAGCTAGCCAACAGAATGATTTCCAATCATATTCCTCCAGCTGAAACTGAGGATTATTTTGAAGTTCCATGCGAATATTGTGGATTACTGTTCCCCAATATGCTTCTCTTTGAGCATATGGAAGTTTGTGAAACATCACTGGTGGACTCTACCATAATACCATGTGAATTTTGTGGACAAGCTATTCTCATGAAGGAATATAATGATCATACCCGTTTACACCAACGCGAACAACGCTCCATCTTTTCTCAGCCGACACAAGCTTTTCCTAGCAGATCACGTAGGTACTTTGAACAATCGAATGTCCAAGACCCAGCCGTTAATACAAGGAACCGACGTGTTGCTCTATTGAGAGTATTAGAAAATTCTCCTGAAAGATCCATACTCGACCTACTACTAATGATGGGAATCAAGAAAAAGGGAATAGAAAAGGAAGAGCTTAATAAGAAATTTCCTATTGTTGAGTTTGGAAATACCGAACTTTCGAACGAAAAGTGCGAATCTTGCACAATCTGTATTAGCGATTTTCAAAAAGGAGAAAATATTAGAGTATTAGATTGTAGTCATAGCTTTCATTCGGAATGTATTGATACTTGGATGAAGGACAATGCAAGTTGTCCACTCTGCAAGAAAAACTTTGCTTCAAAGTAAGAAGTTGTAGCTTAATTTCTATTTCATATTTAAGAGTCTCTTGAAATTTTATCAGAATTATTTCGTTTTCATGCTCATAATTTGTTGTAAAAGATGAATTGGATTCTTCACACTAGGTGTTGATAAATAATATATCGTCAAAGGGTTTTAAATCGTCTTTCGCTATAAGCATATTAGATGAAAACATTTGTTGAGTGGTCTTTTCTATCTTTTTCAATTTAAGGTCTGAATGCACCTCTTATCAATCTCAATGAGCCTATCTAATTGATAATAACACTAACTGTCGGTAGGTGGACATTCCTCTTAGAATTGTTAGTTATTGTGCTGTCATGACTCCATAAAAAAAGGTGATTGACAGACTCTGTATTGTAGGATTACTTGTTATCGAACGCCTAGAACTTATGATGCTATCATTTAAATAAACTAAATATTGCGAATATCTTCGAAAATCAAAATATTATTTACCATTGTTCATTGAGATAACCATATGATGTGTTTTAGAGCTCCAGAAAATCAGCAATTCGTTTTAGATGAATCAAATCTGAATTCTTCGAATCTCCATGACAAAAAATTCTTGGGAGTTTCATCTCTCACCTTAAATAACTCTCATGGTTTGAAGAGTTGGAGTGAATTTATTAAATTTAAGAGCCATCGAACAATGGTTGGCAAATTGAGAGAGAGTGAAAAAAATTTTCATTAATAAAGTCAAAAGAAGACCAATTTTATGAGTCAGTCAATTAATCAACTTAGTTAATTTTTTCAAAATATTGATAAGGAAGTTAATAGATGACAATTTTGTAGCTCATATGTGAGGCTTTAATTGTTTCAAATTTTCGTAGATCTCTCTCTCTTAGATTTTGAAAAATGCTTTTGGCGAGTCATTTCAGAAATAAGATTACCAGAGAAATCAATCTCAGATTCCAATTTCAGAAAGAATGCAGGCAGCGAATAAGAAAAATAAAACCCACACAAAATATAGAAGATTAAAAAAGCTTGGATAGCATCGATCGAAAAAATATTTCTGCATCACCGCAACAAAAGAATGCTGGATATTGAATTGCAATATTAAATATTTAAGGTTAATTTTTTCGGAACTAGCTTTCTTCGAAGCAACAGTCTTGACTCAGCGGTTAGAATGAGGTTGCCTGAAGTATGCTCTTCTACGTCTGCTGAAGAAGCAGGATCTTTGCGTTTCTTCAGTAAAATCAGAGCTGAAGGCCGTATATAAGGCTCAGGATTGGAAATATGGATATTATTTAATTCTAAGAAAACCTCCGTGTTTTGATAAGCATATTGATAACAGTCTCCAGCAGGCTTTTCTTCCTCTTGAAACAGACCGAATTCCTTTTTCTCTTCAGAGAATGAATCTATGCTTAAGGCATATTGTTGCTCTCGCATCTAGCGAACTCTGAAATTTCAAGCAGGGGCTTCCAAATTGATTATAAAATTTTGAGAAAAAAGGAATTAAAGACATCGCGATCCGTTTTGATAGGCTCAACATGTTCCGAATTTTTTCAGTAATTGATACATAAACTAAAATCGTAAAATTTTAGGGCCAGAAAAAATTAATTTGCTTCGAGAATACAGACTAAACTGAATTGAGACTTGTATAACTTTCCACGTTCTGCGTCACCTCTGAACCATAAACAGAAGTTAGGCGAAAATAGAGAAAAAAGTTCTTCCTCGCCAGCTGCAAGAAAGAAAGAGGAGAAAGGGATATTATTTTGTTTTTGATTCTTGTATACCTGCATATCATATAAATGTGGAAAATTCGGACAAGTTTGTAGGCTATATCAAGAGAAATTCAATATATTATGAACAATCATGAAGGAAACGTTCTTTATGGGAGTGTCTGGGATCGTGAGATCATAAGCATGAAGGCAAGCGACACTTGAAAGGGAATGCTTGTTTGAGATACCCAAGGTATATCTAGAAGGTTTGCGAATTTTTTCAGGTTTAAAACAATGAAATAGAATAAACCTTTTTTGGTTCAAGACAAAGTTGAAATTTTCTTCGAAAATTTTGTTAATTCTTTAAACCATGGAAAACAATAAATTTTTTTCAGAACATGCGTTGCAACTGATGCTATCAATATATTGTCTATATCAACAAGTTGTCACGGTCTTTGTTGGTAAGAAGGGCTGTTTGAATTTGGTTTTGAAAATTTCAAATACAATTAGCAATTTAGAAGATGATAACGTGATATATGGCCTTTTCGTCTGCAATAAAGCCTATCTTACGAGACAGATTTGCTCAAGCGTTTTTGGTGTTATAATTCACCTTGAATCGTGGAAGAAATGGGAAACTAAGTCATTTGATTCTAGAATAACAACGACAATATAAAAAATGAATGTACATTTTAAAGAACAAAATGGTTTTCAATCATTGTTAAAGCTGAAACGCACCAAGAAGCTCAGAGAATTACTCTAGAGGATAGTTAAACTTTTTTAAAAAAATATAGATATTCCATTTCTCACTGCTTTCGTATTAACGAGCTATCTTTCAGTAATCAGAGTTTCGCATTATGCCCCCTGAAAACCCGTGCTGTTGTCATTAAACCAAAAATTAAGCATATGAATTTCCGAGCAATGGTGAATGTAATTTAACAGATTCACAATCATAAATCTATCTGAGGTTCAAATTTTTCTGTTCTAGAAACTCAATTCAGAGCTGAAATATTACTCTGCTTGGTAAGAGAACTTTCCGGCTTCCTTGTAAATAGTTGAATACTTGAAGGTATTGCTATTTTTTCATCAATCTTCCCATTCAAAACACTCGAAATATTAGTGAGCAAAAAAGATTCGAGAAAGAGTTTTTTGATATATATTATATCAATGATTATTAGAAAAGAATTGATTCATTGTCAATAAACATACTCCTTACTTGCTCGCATTTGAATTGCCAGAACTTAAATATAAGTAGCAAATTGGATATCAAATCGAATATCGGATAGTTTAATTTATTAATTAGAAACTCAAACCCTTGTCCAAAGGTCAGCCAAATGATGGATAGCCCGAATTTTCAGCTAGAAACCCTCGAAGAAGAATCCAAAAATGTCACAAGTCTTTCTGGCGAAAATCCAGAGAGCGATTCTTCCACTTCAAGCTTCAGACGTTCAATGAGCCAAAATCTGTGTAATTTGTGCATTCAATTCTTGAGATTAATGAACTAAGCAGCCATAGCACCACAACAGCTGGTCTATTGCTGTACAATGGGCAATACAAATCTGATCCAAGCATACAGTCGAGACTTGAAAACGCGGTATGCAATGTTTGAAGGAGCACAAACTAATTCTACGTGTAAATTTCCTTTTTTCCTATTGTTCAATTTCATATTTTCCATCGGAAAAGGGGGCGCTCTTACTCAATTGAAAGAAATTCCTGATTTAAATCTTCTTGTTTCACTGAATCAATGCCAAATACAGGGATTTTGCTTTGAGGTTTTTGATGTTTCTGTTCCTTCGAAAGCGAAATCAATTTTTCACTCTGTCAAGACGGAGATGGCAGGTATACATCCGGTGTTTTTATTATAAACACGCAAAATGCGAAATGCAAATCTTTTTCAAAATGACATATTATCGTTTTATTTCTTCTCTCTACATACCAATCCTTTATCACAATTTGCTGAATTAGATGGTGGATGCGTGGACATTACTTACAATACAAAGAGGAATCTGTTAGCCTTGGGGTCGCTCAGGAAAACTACGGCATACCATTTATACCACTTAGACAAAAGTGATGCATCTTCTGCAGTGTCATTGCTTCGTAAGGCAAAGCCGATTCCAAAAAGTGGGACAGGTAGTCTCAGCATTGAGATTTTTCGTTTTATTCATTTTCATTTTCAGATAACGACTACCCAAATTTCACTGAAAGTCTTGATTTCCACTCTGGAGGCAGATTAATAGCCACAATGGCAGAAGGAAAATGCGCAATTTCTGAAGTCGACACAAGCAAGATTCTCACCTCCATAGAGGTGCCAGAAATTTTCGTTCACAGTATACTGCTAATATTATACCCCCTGACAACAATCTCCAGAGGACCTCCATTCTATGTGTAGATGGAGCGTGTTAAGCGATGATACTGCCATTTTTCTTAAAAACAACAAAAAGTATCTAAATATTTGGGATGTTGAAAAGCAAGCTCTTTTGTGGACGTCTCCATTCCTTCTCGATTCATCATTGGGAGGTAATGTGATATATAAATACAATGGTTTTGAAAGCATAACCATGGTTAGATGTAAACTGGATTGATGTATGTCCCACAAACGCGAATCTTTTAGCTTCAGGGGGCATGGACAGTATTGTAAAGGTTTTTGACAGAAGAGAAGGAAAAGTCTCCATGAGTTTCCAGAGGAACTGTAATATCAAGCTTTCTATTCACAGAATTGATAAGAAACTTCTAGTTTGGGTCAGATGCGTGCGGTGGAGTCCTGATGGAAATTATTTGGCTGTTGCGCAGAATGATAAAAATATAAAAGTTATCGATTGTAAAAACGGTGTCTACACTGAGAGAATGGTGACTATCGACAATGAAGATTATTATTGCTATGGTAACGATAGAATATATTTCTGGACTTTTTATCATTCATGATCCGATAGAACCTCCGAATTCGATTTGCTTCTACAACTGAAAACAACCTGATTTATTTTGAGACTTTACCTATTCTAGGATTGGAGTTCTTTATCGAGAAAGTCACCGAGCTCTCCAGGATATTTTCCGTTGTGATTTATAAATCGAAGTTTTGAAGTTTTCAATTTATTCTTGTATCTAAGCAGGTACATCATTGGTGCGGATATGAAATATATTGAAGAAAAATATTACTACCTTCAAGAGTATCAATATGAACGCTTACTTCAATAGAAAAATTTTTTGCTACGGGTGAATGAAAGCTAATTAATTTTTAAAAATTCGATCCAAAGCCTAGCTGGAAGTACCATAAAGTTTCAATAATTTGTTTTTAGCGAAAGAGTGAGGAAAAGTTGCTGTTTTTAATTTTTTAAGCAACAAATTTTCAAGTCTACTTAATTAACTATGCTCAATCAGACCTTCGATTTGGACAAAGAAAATATCAGATATTATGAAGACCAACAAAGCAAATATTATTTGGTATCTCAAGGGTAAAGTACCGGGAAATTTTGAATGTCTCAGATCTAATCAAAAAAATAACGTGTGAAGCAGCGCTATCTCCTTTCTACGTTTCCTTCAGAATCTTTGTTTCTATTTATAAAATTCACTCGTCAACTTGGAGAGTCACGAGAGATCAATTCTTTTCATCACTATTACGCAGAAAATTTTCTTTGACCCTTGAAAAATCATGAAGTTTCAGCAGCTGTCAACTATTAAAATCTTTTATGAATATCTCTCTTATTTTCAAGCCTCTTCATTGTAACTTAGATTTATGCATTATGTCTTTCTATTTCATTATTTTCCGAAAAAAAAAATTTCGTTCAGTGAGTAATTCGATACCGTTTGCTAAATGAGATTGCGTACACTTAAATTAATTTCAAACTACACTGCCACTTTAATAATCAGAATTTCTACTCAAGCTATTAGATGACTACCAATCAGTCCCAACACATGGGTCCAAGCGAATGGATCCCTTTACAAACCGTTGGCAGCTCCAACGACAGACCAGAAGAGCAAACACGCCAGCCTTCCCATAGCTTCTACCAAAGCCCTACTCCTGACCAATCAAACTCAGTTCGCTATCCTGAGATGGGTGGCTTCCAGATGAGACATCCCCAACAAATCCAATCTGAACCTCTTCTGGGCCAAGGCAGCGAACTGCAGCTCCTTGAAAAGAAATATCAAGGCTTTTATCACTACTCTATCGTCAATATTGCTATGATTGTGATAACGATTCTCGTCGGACTCTTCGAGGTGTTTGTGGTGATCGCACATCCTCGGCATAAAGACGATATGATCTGCAAGCAGATCCACAACAGACATCAGGACCAAGTCGTGTGCATGGAAGACCCTAATGATTTTTTCACAGATAGAGAGACCGAGAGATTTTTCATCATGCTCTTCGTGCTGTTTATCATCGTCGTCAAAACGGTGCAAGTGGCTGTTTATTATGCAGGAAAGTACGCTTACGATCTCAAGAGCGTCGGAGCCTACAAGATCCTTTTGATTATCTATGGAGTCTTTCTGGTGTTGAGCGTGTTCAGTTTATCATTGTTCAGTATTATCATCTTCGGCTACCTTACCTACTGCGCCTATAAGATGAAAGAGACTCTTGAAAGAATTGAAGCGATTAGATTCCCTCAAATGAGAGCGCCTTAATATTACTTAATCTGTAATTCGATACTAGTATTTTACAGGCTGAGTATTGAATGCATGCGTGAAAAAGCCTTTGTCTATTTAAAAGAAATATAAGCAACTAAAACTTTGAAAATAAAAGTTCTTCACACTCATTTGAGACCGCGTAAATTGTTTGTTTAGAGATGTAGTTTGAAATAGAAGATTTATTCACCGAAAATGATAAGAAGCCAATGATGCTTGTTGAGGAGCGATCTTTTTTGTTGAGTGGTTTCCAAAAGATGATATCGAACGATGAACTTTGTGAAATGACCTTCTCAAATTTTTCACCCGAAGAGCAGCGTTTGTATAACAACCTGCTATATCGGGACCAATTGTAATACAGCTTCTCAATAATGAATATTAGGATCACGCGGGTAGAAATTGCTGCAAATTGTCTAAATTGGTCTTAATTCGTTGTTAATTATCAATTTTACGATCAACATTTCAAAAGATTGTGAAATCAGTTGCGTTCAGCAAATTATTTACATTCATAGCATCTCAAGTTGAGGTTCGTTAGTTTCCTGGCATGTAGCAATAAGAAGGAGTTTTGATAGCATGCTGTCTACTTACTATATATATCAACATTAATTAATTTATTAGTGAGGATTTAATCAACTCTAAAAAGAGAGTATATTAACTGGGCTCACGCTGAGCACGACAAGAAAGATTGAGAATTTACAAAATGAAATAGAATAACGGTTCTTTCTACAGCCGAGTATTCCATATCACAAGTTGCGAACTTTTTTTCCCTACATTGTTCTTGAAATAATCACAAATTCTGCGAGTGATGAGGTAAAGTACGCAAAGAACCCTGCGATTATGAGTCAATTACTCAATAAAATCTTCACTCTTTGAAAAGAAATTTTCGTGCTTTAGGAAACAAAAATCTGCTGTTGAAAATCCAAAAATAAAAGTTAAACCATGGACTCCAAAAATTGGACAATAAACCAAACTTCTGAATTAAGTTATTCCTAACATCTTTTCTCCGCCTTCATTGCAAAGAATATCGATGGAGACCTGAATGAGTTACTCTAAAATTGAACAATGAAAACCAGTTGGGGAGTTAGAATCATGCAATGCTAACATCTGTGTTAACTTAGATAGGTTGCCATTGAAACAACAAAGTTCTACAGAAGGTTATCTCACTAACCTTCATAAACTCCTTAACCCAATAGTTTTGATTGAAAATTGTCAAATATTGCCGTCAATACATCCTAAAAAACAAAATTTGATTAGATAAACGGTCTATCCTCGCCTAGATCTGGCGAGTTAAGATTATCTTGATCAAATTGGATAAGTATTATCAGGAATAAAAGATGTTATTTGAAAAGAATTGAAACCTTAAGGGAGAGCAGAACCGCAATAGATGACATCAATCAATATAAGTTACCTTTTATACTCTTTAGATTGCTGAGACTTCATTTCCAGGAAAGTTTAAGCCTGCTCTTTGCGCTTTAATGAAATGATTTTATTAAATTATTACTGACGTTGGAACTCCTTCTATCTATAAATTATAATCAATTCAGTTGAAGCAGAATTTTTAATCAAGAAGAAAATAATTTATTTAATCATCCTTAGCAGTTTTCTGACAACCATGGAACAAGATCTAAGCTTCCTTCTTGCCTTTGCTAATGATGCAACCTCCTCAACAATTGAGTCCGTACCGCTTCTTGGGTCACATGATAATCCTCTCTCTAGTAACCCGATTAGCACTCCCATGAAGGAGGCTGAGAAATCCAACCCTCCTCCTCAAAAAAGCACAAGCGAACCTCAAATGAACCCAAGCGAGTTTTTTAAATACATTAAACGCAGTTCTGATGCCCTCTATCGGAAGATGGCTTCAGATCGAACCATTTCTGGCGAACCTAAAAGTAAACTGGTTGAAATCGTCAAGGACCAATCGTTGCAGGTGGGTACTGTTCAAAATTTGCCAGCTACTCAAGAAGCAACGCCTGTAAGGCCAGCTTTCCAGGAAGCACTTTTAAAAATGACTCCGATCGCTTTTAATAAGCCTTCTCCACCAAATTTAGATAATTCTAATAAAATTGAAAAGGCTCCACTTTCAAATTCCCCTCATCTAAACCACTGGAAGAATATCTCTAAGCCACTTCCTCCGACTAACACCACTCTTACTCCCCGAAAATCTCGGTTTTCTGATATAACAACCCAGCCCAGTGCACCGATGCAAGATGTGTTGAATATGAAAATTGAAGGTTTGACTGCGAGAGGTGCCTTTCAAGAGCAGATAACTTCCCAAGCGTCGGTGTTGTCTCAAGGGAACTCTTCGGATTTCATCAAGACTGAAGTAAGTAATAATATTTCTGCTTCTGAGCAACAACCAGAAGAAGCCAATTGTCTTTTATCGAAAGAGATGGCTATGACGAAGGATTCGGTTTTGTCAAAAGAAACTACTTCGAGTGAAACAACGATCGAAGACACGAATCATCATAAGCAAGAAAATGTGCACCAGGAAGAGTTTAGTAGTGTAAATCCCTCGCAAATTGCCGTTGGAAACGTGAATAACGTGATCGAAATCGTCGCAGACGACGAAGTTGAAGAAATCAAAGTCGTCAAACCAGAAAAGCCCCTTAAGCCTTCGACACCTGAAAAATCCGAGATTTCCACGACGGTTTCATCATTTGAAGAAGCAAAAAGTACTTCAACATTCCGTTTGCAAGGGTTAATCAAAGAGAATCTTCAAAAAAGCGCTATTACGGAGGAACTCCCTCCGATAATAACCAAAGAACCTGAGATGAAAGAAGAAAAGCCTGTGAAATCAAACTTGTACTGCGCTTTTCTAACAACAGAGCCGCCTCAGATACATGCATCAATAGACCTGAAACCAAAGCAAGTAGAGGCACAGCTAACGCTCACCCTGTTCAATCCTCTCGATAATAGTAGCGCTATTATCGAAGACAGACCAATAAAAAAAGTTCGAAAGACTTTCACAGAGCCCGCGAACCAACTTGCCGAGCCTCCGTTGCAAAGCAACTTGTCTTATTTAAGTACGTCGACAACTCAATCTCTGGACTGTCTACAGCAGCAATCCCTAGACTATCCACAGCAACAATCCATGGATTACCCACAACAGGAATCCTTCCCACCGTTGAGTAAGATAGAAAGAAAGAAGCGAAGTCGATCTCGATTCTCGGATTTTCCTGGAATTGAGAACAGCAAGACTCATTTTTTGCAAGAATTAAACCAAAAACTGCAAGAACAGGAATTCCAAAATCACCACCCTCCTTCGAAACCTTCAAGATTTTCTTCTATTGAGAGCCCAATCAATGAGGGCTATCAACAGATTAAAGATGCATCAGCTAACATGGATGCAAGCTTAGAAAATGAAGAAAGCATCGAGGTTATTGAGATTGAAAACTTGAATTTTAATGTTCTAGATGACGAAATAATCTTTGAGAAAAAGCAACCAGGACTAACGCACCAAAAAGATGACCAAGACGAGCTCCAATATAACTTTCGAACGAATATGGCTCTATATAACCTTATGTTCAAAATAGACCCATTGCAGATTCAAGGTTACCCGCTCTGAATCCCATAAAACCTCTGCTAACGGCCATTTTTATTATCTGGTCCTCAATGAACTTCTGTTGTCTTTTAAATAGCTCCTCTGCCTGATTTATTACACCTTATCTTTTTCTGCTCTTTCTTTCCCGGATTTTTTTTTTGTTTTTTTGAACTCTGCTTACAACATTTTTATCTTTTGCGATTATTGAGAAAGATAAGTCTATCAGACCTAGCAGAAAGGGAGGAAGAAGAAGACAGCTCACGCCTCAATCACGGTACTTCTTCATTATTTGTGCATGTGTATGCTATCTTTTTGTCCGAAAAGAAACCTCTGCATATGCCTGTAAATTAAATAACATGGATAAGGGGACATGTCACTTAACTTTTTTTCATCTTATTTTAGGGTAACTGCCGAATAAGGATGCTTCCTTACAAATATCTAATTTTAAGTTTTGGAGGCTCTCGTCGTTTATGCATTCGTTCTAGTCCTTCTCTCCTAGGTTAAATAATAAACGAATCAAAGGTCAAAATTGATCATTTTCACTTGCTATTTAAAGAACATTTGCATTTTGGAATAGAGATAGTAATCAGCTGAAGATGGATGGATTCAAAATAACCGAATTTCAAATGCTATCAGGAAGCGAGAGATGTAAAGCCCAAAACTCAAGAATTCTAACCGATCATGGAGTTGTATGTTCAGGTCAAGCTGAAAATAAATTGGAGGCTCCTAGAGCGTAATTTAAAAAATAATTTGGTCTAATTAACTTTTCTGGCCCTCTCACTCGCAGTTCATAATAGCCAATCATAAATTTTCTGAGTGAAGGAATCTAAAAGGCTTTCTTTAAGTTGAATACTGCACCAAATGAGGGCGTTAAAATCAATTTGGAGAAGCTTTTTGATGAACGAGTTAGTTTTGTTTGAGGAATTTTTATAACAATAAAAAATTTCTTCAGTTCAAGCAAACTAACATAAAATCAGAAAGTAAGCTATGAATTGATTTTTGTCAAGCCTTTGGCAGTTCGGCATATCAGACGTATTTCTAACGTAGGTCTCGATTGATGTAAATATCAATACGACAATTTATCCGGGGAGACAGCCCATTCCCTTTTTTCATTTCGAGATATATGACAAAAAAAAAAAAGAGTCGTTTTTGTCTTTTAATGGGAGTAAAGCCGCCAATCTTCATTTGGATCCAGAAGCAATAGCCTCTGAACCTGACCCTAACCAGCAGAGTCACCTTCTCTGGTTTATCATCAGAGAGGAAAATATTTATCCATTTTTTTGGCAGCTTGAATCCTTTCTGAGTGTCAATTATTTTACCACAAGCGATTTGCTTCTGGGTTGCGCAGTTAGGTAAAATTATCTGTGATCTGCCAGGTGTTGCCTCACGACCGTCTCATCTCCAAACACCTCATCTATTGTTTGAGAATCTCTGACTTTTGTTTTCAGATTTACTGTGATAGAGCTTTGGCCCTTAAATCGTTAACAATTTTTCATTTCTCGAAATTACGTTGCGGATATGTATAAGGTTGGGTGAAAAAGAACACCATGCGATTTTCGGCTATTAGTATGAGTAATTTTGCTGTAGAATATTAGATATAAAGCCTATTGTAGCTAGAATTTGCCCTTTTGACGCAGAGCAGGGAAGCTGTTCGCTAGAAGTTATTTTTTATGAGATTACGATGTAGTTTAGTTACCTCAGTCTTGGTGTGGTCTGATTTTTGGATTTCCTTAGTGGTGAGAATAGAATCAGGTTCTAATTGGCTAATCATAAATAAATAAAATTTGGATTCTTAGAATTTTCTCTCTAAAAATTAAGATCCTATCATCAAATGATTTTCCAGTTCAAACTCACTCCAAAAATTTTCATTAAGAACTTATTGAATGATAAGGAAGCAATTGATATCTATGGAAGAGAATAATGGCTTTCTGCAAATAGACAAGTTTTCCCAACTTACTAGAACCTTTTCCAACCAGAAAAAAGCAATTGTATATTTTTTTCTTCGTTTGTTCAAACCAAACATCGCTTCATGTGAGAATCAAAGCTTTCAACTGGGGTTGTTTGAAGGAAAAACCGGCAGTTTTGATTTCTTCATCAATTTGACAAACTTAGAGCTAGGTTTACAGCCAACAATTAGGAAAAAATGGCCTGTTGGTAGAACAAATGTGGAGCAAAGAAATGAAATTAACCCAATACAAAAATTCAATCCAACAACGGCAAGATGTACTTTAATAACCTGCTCAACTTAATCAAAGAAATAACTTTGTTCTGATTTATTATGAGAATAGCAAATTTATTCTTTTTTGACTCTTTGAAGCTCAATATCGTTGTTAGTCTTCCAAGAAAATGCAAGAATTTGCTTCCTCTGCATAAGAATGAGAAACCAGTAGTCGATATATATATTTTTACCTCCATCAGTCGTTTTTCCACTGTACGTTATTTCACAATCTCTTTTAAAATCTACTACCTTCACAGCTCCGTGAATGGAAGCAGACATCAGCAAATTTCCATCTGAATTCCAACCCACAGAATTGATGAAACCTAAAAAGTTAATAAACGGATTTTGTTGAAAAACTCTATGTATCCTACCTTCATGTAAATTCTCAAATATTTTCACGATTTTTCCTTTCCTATGATCGTAAACTCTCACTGATCTATCACTCGAACATGAAGCAAGCAACGCCCCGTCCTTTCGCCACTCTATCCAGCGGATATCTAATTCGTTATAAATAATTACTCCTCATTGCAATGAACAAATTTACATTTATCGTGTAGCCTTATCGGAGTTTTCAAAGTTGTAACCTGCTTGTCCACATCAACAAAATTCAACTGGTTGTAGTTACAGCTCACTGCCACCTGTGAGCTCTGCGGATTCCAACGACATCTTTTCCTGGCTACAGATTATCTAAATTCATAAAACGACATGCAATTTTTGTCTTACTCTCAGTATAGCCTTCAAATGCAAGCTGGAAAGTTTGAGAGCCTGGGTTTACTGGAGAAACACCGAATATATTGTCGATGCTCATCGTAGCAATCTTCTCTCCGGATGGACTGAAGTCAATTCCGGTAACATGGCCTGCAAATTAAATCAATATACCGCCATCGCAGAATCCCATTACCTTTCTGTGTTTCGTGCATGGGAGCTTTACACAGTACTTTCCATGAGTTGGAATCGAATAAATGATAAGCGATTTTAGCGCTTTCTGAAGAAAGGAGAGCGGTCCTTGCACTAGCGGCGTGTGATGCGATATCATAGATTGCTACCGCAATATTTTCATAAGAATAAGCAGCGCATACTAATTTACCTGCTCCTTCAGCTACTTCGAAACTAAACGATTGCTTCATGTTTTCTTTGTAGTTTAATACGCTGAAAAATGCTTTTCCTTTGTAGTTTCCAGCTGAAATGAGGTTTGCTTGTTGAGGAATTTGCTTGACAAGAGTGTCGTAACCTAAAGAAACTAATCAGCGATAAGAAAGCTCAGATTTTAAACATTCGGGTAGTTTATGGACGCTTTTATGGGTTGCGATTGGATTGTCGTCTCGAAGACGATTTGAGTAAATCATGATATTATTATTTTTCCAAGAGCACCACGCAATTGTGAACTTGCTCTTGGGAGCAAGTGCGATTTGTACTTTTTCTGGTCTAAGGTCGGTTATATTATTCACTTTTGAAGTGACGATGAGCTGCTCTGGCTGTAATTGCTGCTTCTTTGGCTGTTGGACTTGCTGATATCCAACTTTGTTCTGGTTTTCGTGTGCAAAGGTTGTGGCTTGAAGAGTCGGTTTATTAGTGGTTGTCGAAGGAGTAGTTTTATTCTCTTGAGTGCGAGTTCCAGTCGAGTCTGCTCCTGTTGCTGCTGATGTTTTTGTTGCTGTGGGCACACTTGCATCCGGATTCTTGTTAGATTTACTTTTTGGTTTCGAGGTTCCACAGCCCATTGAGATGAAGATTTATTCCCGATGAATAAAAGAAATTCAAAAGATATTAGATATTGTTTCTGTAGGTATTAGTGTGACTAATGTGACCAGCAATTGTGTGTAAATGATAGAAATTTATTCCTTATGATTTAATGCAACAGCTTCGAATTGACTAATACTCGTTTCTTTTCAAAACTCAGCAGTAGACATCCCTTTCTCTATCACCGAGGGCGACGAATAACGTCTTTTGAAGTAAGAACAAAGAAAAAACATTTGGACTGTTGAGCAAATTTTGATAATTTGGCATTGAAGAATTCTCCTCACCTCGTCGTATTTCTTCCCCTATAGTACATTTATATTCAACTACTCGAGGTTTACCATGAATATTTGATGAGAAAGACAGCTTCTTACTCTCTCTCTATTAAAAGGCTTGCTTAATAATGTTTTTTCTGAAAAGGATGTTAGGACTAGCTAAAGAGTCCTCTCATAATTACATCAGTAAGAAAAAGTCAAAGTGGCTGACTCAAAAATATTTTGTTTATTGCGTTGTTAGTTGTACTTCTCTTGAAATATCTAATTCTCCAAGCTGTAGACTGAGCTCGCCCTTGTTTCAAATAAGCAATTAGTCGGTTCAAAGGTCACAATTCTGTTTAACACTCTTATGAAAGGCCGACAAAATTTCATGAGTACTCTTAAACTAATTTACATTCTGATATCTTTTGGCTAAAATCACTAAAATAGTTTTGAAGTAAACAATAACTTTCTCTTGCTCTGCGAAGAACCACAAAATAAGAACAAATGGTTTCTATGCTCTTAGACAGTCAAAAATCAAGCTAAGGACAGCAGTTTAGATGATAAAAAAAAGGAAAAAAAAGAGTCTCTACCAAACTTCGAATCATAATGGAAAAATGCCAAACTCTCGGACATCTTTTCCATTCAGCGAATATTAGCTCATTTTCGGGCCATCTAATGAGGCAAAACTCAAAATTCAACTTGAGCAGTCCAATCAATACTTTAACTCACCTTGAAATTAGTATCAATCATCCACTTCATTCAAGACTCAGTCCAGGCTTTGTACGAGGAAGTACTAAAAGCTTGAAGTTACTACCTGTTCTTGCAAGAATTCTCAAATTTAGAGCAGAATCACCTTCTTCTGAGTTTGCGGTTATATTTCCATACCTCCTGAGTCCTAATGTGTCGGGTATTTAAGATATTAATATGAAAGCAATATATAATCAATAAAATATGATCCTTAATCCCGCATCCTCCGATCTGCTTGTCGATGACGCCGAAGTCCCGAAGCCAAAGAGCTTCCGTGATCGAAATAAGTGGATATTCCTCTTGCTCATTGAAATCGGCCAGTTTGGGCTCTCGTATAGCTTCGGAGGCATTTCAACTTTGCAAGTTCAATTTGAAAAGTTCATGGGCGTCACCGAAATTGAATACGCTCGTTTGATTCAAGCTCAAAGCATACCAGGCTTAATCCTCCCGATTTTTGCCGGCGTTTTAACGGATTACTACGGAGCATCCTTCTCATTTATCTCTGGAATCGTGCTTACTGCGCTCGGTCAGCTGTTAGTGCTGGCTGCCACTATCAAGCTCGACTATTGGCTGCTATTTGCTGGTTTAATCATCAAATCCTCAGGTGTGAAGGTATTTTACCTCGGCAAAGCGAAGATGATTAGATTATGGTACCGTGACTCAGAAATGGGCAAAGTGACCAGCATCTCAATGATAGTATCGACTTCAGCAAGCATTGCTTGCGATATCGGCTATCCTAATATTTATCAGCTTACAAATACTCTTTACTGGCCATACACCGTGGCCTTTGCCCTCGTTTTTATCGCTTTTATCGCCTCGCTCATCCAAACTCGCTACCATACTGTCCTGATGAGAGGCCAACAAAAACTAGATATCGAGGTTAAAGAACGTCAGACGCTTGGGAAAGCCTTCCAAGCTCTTAAAAAATTCCCAACTGCTTTTTGGCTTATCATATTCTCTTCAGTCATGGAGACGATATCCTTTTCAGCTACTAAAATGTACGAAAGCAAATTCCTTCAAACCTCCTTCAATTTTACTCCTGGACAAGCCGGATTTATCCTCGCAGGAGGCTTAGTCGTTACAGCCACAGTGGCTCCGTTTGCTGGGTGTTTTGTTGATAAATTCGGGTATTTGCCTCAGATGCTCATTCTCTCTGCTTTCCTCAATATCGGAGGTATCGCTGGGAACGCGTTGGCTCCGAAATGCGACAGATGCTTCCTTCCAGCAGTGCCCCTCGCATTGATGTGCGCAGGCTCTGGAGTCAAAGAAGTTGTGATTATGAGCGCGAAAATGAGACTAATCAAAGAGAAAAACTTTGGATTTGCTCTATCTATCTTTACAACGATATCGTCGCTGATGCTACTAATCTATCCAGGAGTCACGGGACAAATTGCTCAGTCTACTTTCAAGGAATCTGGATATGTATACGTCTTCTTAGCAAATGTAGGAATGGCCGTTTGTTCTCTGTTGCTGATGATCTGGCTGCTGTTTAATGATACAAAGACTGGAAAACGGCTGCAAAGAATAATGGAATCACGTACATCGACGTTGGTGGCGATGGCTCAATTCAATAACCGAGATTTCTTCGAGCCGACGATTAAAAAACTGGTTGATACAAAGAGAGCACAGACAACGGTGCCTACAAAGAGAATAGATAAAAGCTTACGTGATTCATTTTGAAAATTTTGCTCAAGAGTTCCTAATTTTTTCGTATATTTTCTAATTTGGATTTCTCGTAAGATTCTCCTTAGAAAAAACATTTTAATCAGGACTTCGAAGCAAAAAGAGGCAAAATGCTGAATAACTATGTCTAACATTAAAATATTCCAACATCAAAGTCTTATTCCGCTTCCGTGACCGTTAATGAATATTTCATATTTTTAATTTTTCAATGGGAATTTAGCTTTTTTGAGGCGGAATCATGGAGTCGAGGAATTTACGCTGAGAATATTGAAAATTATTCATTTTTCATCATGAAAGGTGGCTTTTGAGGGAAAACACTTTATTTTGGTTTTTTGCGTCCAAATATTTTTAAATAATGGATTGATTAAATATTCTTTAAAAACTGAGCCTTTAGTAAGTATGTTAATTTACGAAGGAAACTTGAGAAAACACCCACTTTATTTTTAATGTACTTAATTATACTAACCCAATTTTCTCCCATCCCAATGAAACTATAAAGCCTCTCTCGACATAGAAATAGCTCAACAGATGTTACCTATTCCACAAATGAGAAACCGCTCGAATAAGAAAATCTCCAAATCATTATTCTACAAGAAATGGTGGTTCTAATATATTAATTAATAACCTTGTTTCATACAAACAGTAAATTCCGATTCTTTCTTGTACTCAGTAAATATGGGCTATTCCTTCGATGTTATCCTCAGGCAAGACATTATATATCTTGCTTAGCTCTGAAAGGAGAGAAAGGAAATAAATAGGCGATCAAATACTCTTATCTCTTAGAAAAAGTAGTCTTTCCATGTATAATACGTGTTCTTTTCCCTTCAGAAACATACTTTGAAGTTTCTTCTAGAAAGTGGCTCATAGACAGGTGAGAGTATTTAATAGCTTCCTAAATGGGTTCCAGCTCTGTTCGTTAAATTATTCTCAGATACTCAGTTAATTTGATAAAAACCATCTATTTCGAAATTTAGTAAATCGAAATTTTATTCGGTCTGTTTATGCTTGAGTCCAAAGCATTGATTTTAAGAACCCCCTCCTGGATCGTATTTTTTTGGTTTATACTAAATAATACCAAACTATCCTAATTCTGTTTAATAAACAGGGAGTTTATATGTCTATTTCATTTCTCGACGCGGAGTTTGAGATGCAGAAAGACAAGGGCTCTCAAAAGTACCTTTCATTGAGCGATCTCCCCGAGGATTTGTCTCCAGGACCATACGAGGAATCAAAAAAAGATCTCTCTCCATTCTCGAGAAAATCGAGCTCGAAAAGCCCAAGACGGAACTCGTGGCCTCGGATAAATATCACTAGTAAAGAAAACTTCAAGAGCATCTTGCTGAAAAAATTCTCGCAAAATAACCCAACAAATTGGACGGCCTCGATAAGAAAAACATTTAGCCTAAATGAAATTCCGAAAGTTTCATCGCAAAAACAGAAACAGCAGTTTGGAGATGCCAGTGGCAAGCCGAAGTTATCGAAAGGAAGAAATTTCAGAAGGAAAATTAGTTTTAATCAAGTGGAAAGCTGCACTACCATTGAAAACAGGAACTCTGACAATTGGGTGACAGAGCATCTGAAATCGTCACTCAAGGCGCCGCTTCAGATCTTACGAAGCAATAGACGCCATGACAGTGATGCTTCTACCATCGCAAGTATTCAGTTTTCCAACCAGGATTCAGTTTGTCAGTCGTTGAATGAACTCGCTGGCTTCGACAGCAATTGCGTTACGCCGGTCCATAAGACTGGAAGTCTCAAAACAGCAAAATCTATCCTTAAAGTGTCTCGAGGGAAAGAAGAGCCAACCTCTTTGTGGGATAATCAGTTGGATGGCGGTGCGCTCTTGGAAGCGAAAAAAGCAGTGAAGTTTTCGTAAACTTTTAATCAGGGCAGCCTATTTGCGTATCAAATATGATCGCTGCCTCTAGATTAGCTATTTTTTCCGTAACATATTCTAACAAAATTTTCTAATCATCTATAATGTATATTTTCTCATTATATTTATATATTGCTTGTCGTGTACTAACAGCTTGGAAAAGCCCCAAAACCGTTTTTTTTGCCTTGAGAGAGCTTGAATAAATGCTGAAGGACTCTCAGAGTAAATGTATAAAAGCTGGCTCAAGCTTCGTTTTTTTAAATGAACAAGCCCAAATTTTAAATAATTAATTAACTTAAAATCGATTATTCTTGCACGAATCAAATTCATCGCTTCGGCAAACAGAAAATCCAATTAGGGAAGATATCATATCATAGTAGCTATTGAGTCAATACTACTTAAAAGCAAGGTTCTGCACCTCTCGTTTCATAACTCTGAGAGGTACCTTTCATATCAGCGAAAATGTAGAAGGTTGGATTAGAACTCCAATAATGATGATTCTCTCCTTTTTTTTTTTAAGGGCAAGACCTTTGGTCACTCGTTTATTAATGGCAAGACATCTTTTGAGGATTATTTGCCGATTTTGACTCCCCTTAAAACTGCGAAAAAATGAAAGTTAGCTCATATGATTTAAATCATTAAATAGTTGTGGGTATTTTCACTTTTCATATACGAAACTTCCCATTTGAGTTTCTTTGCGGCTGACTTGCAGGTAGCGATCTATTGAAATCTCCATGTAAATTAAGCTGTATGAGTATTTTTGGGCATTTCTATTTGAAAATTAAAATGGCAAACTACTGGCCTCCTCCTGTGAGAAGGAACAGCTTTATTAGGAGCTAAAACGACACTTTTTAAATCTAGTTTCAGTATTTTGAGTCTTTTCAAAATTTAAAATCGTGAATCGAAAAATTCAGTAATCCATGGAATTAATTTACACGTTGTTGAATCAAGTTAGTTCCACAAAACTAAACAGATTTTAAATTTCTTGCCTTCCTCCGACACCCCTATCTTCTTCCAGATAAAGGCATGATGCTTCTAGCAGCTTTCCAAAAGTTTCTATTTGGAAAATTAGCAACTCATGCGTTGGTAGCAACCAGATTAACGTATGAAAGTTTTTTTCTGATTTTCGTTGAGTGTTGGTGTTTTGTACTTCTCGAATTTGATAATTAATTTATTTCAATTCACCCTGATCTTGAATCAAGCAAGAGTCTTTCCTCATTCATTTTTTTCCCTTCATGATAAGCACACACGTAAAACCCAACGATGAATTCTACCGAATGAGTCGAGTTTACCCATCTGACCTCAGACTGTCCCTAAACAGCGACCTCTGCTCGGGAGACTTCAAGCATTATCACCTAAAGACCTCAGGCAAGCATACTCCAGTCGCCTTCACGTTCACAGAGCCGGTCTATCGGAGATCGAATGTTGCCCTCATCCGAAAGTCTCTGCGAGGGTTACAAAAATGCGAGTCCGTTGACTTCAACTTCAACAGGATTTTCTCCATAAAAGCCTATAAGGACCAATTCTCGGCAAAAAGGCTGAATAAGCAGCTCTATCGCGCCATGTCCGACGTCAAAACCCAGATCAACTTCGAGATGTACACACCGGTCTCGAAAGACAGACGTCTTTTTGAGAATTTCATCAGAAGAATCAAAAATCAGGTTGGACTCGGTGTTGTGAAGGTCAAAGTTGATACTCCTCAAGAATTGCATAGAATACAAGATTTTCTCAGCAGCTGCTTCAAAGAGCAACGACACCAAAAGATACGCCTTGAGATTTGTATCGATCTGAGCTTCCGCTTCACCCAATTGATCGACACCTGGATGAAATATATCGACAACGTCGGATCTGACTTCTGCAAAGGCATTCATCGGGCCTATTTCATCAGAAACGACTTCCTTGACGCCAACTGCTTGGAGCAGATGCTTCGAATCATTAATAAATTTGACAACTTGAACGATCATTTCACCTTCTCGCTCTTGACTTCAGATAAAGAAGAGGTAGCTTCCGCCGTGTCAGAGCTAAGGACGCTTCATAATTTCATGAAAATGAGAAAGAACCCACGAATTTCCATTGATTTAAGAGAAAACGGGTGCTATCTCGGCACGGACCAAACAATGGAAGTCCCTTCCCAATGCGAGAATCTGACATTGGAATGGCAAAGCGCGATTGAACCAAAGAGCATTAAAATCGACGGTGTTTTGAAGCAGTTGCGAGTTCTGCGAATCGACGTTAAAGGTCCGGAGAACTGGGAACACTGCAATACCGTAATCAATTCAGCACCGGCTCTTGAAGAATTAGAATTGATCAGCACAGACGATAACCCTCACATTTTTGAGCCGCTTGGACTTCTCATTCAGAAGCTGAGTAACTTAGAAATGCTTAAAGCTCTTGAACTGCAGCTTTTGGTAAAAGCACCGTACACTCCAGAGATTTTTTCAAATATCTGCAACATTAAACGATTAGAGACGTTCTCTCTAAGAATCGATCATAGTAAGAAAAACGCGATCGATCAAGATGAAGCAGCTGAGGAAGAAGAGTCTAAATGCGGTGAAAACCTCGACTCAGCGAAAGGCCACTTGGAGTTCATTGAAGAAGCTCTGATGCGACTTAGCCCGCTCAGCAATTTGACGAATTTTACTTTCGAAGCGGCCAGTGCCGATAGAAGTACTCTGCCACATATTCTCCAGATTTTTAAAAGGAATCGTCTACTTACCCAGGTGAAGCTGGTACTATTGAACCCTCAGATTCGCCTCACAGATTTGGATGAGATCATCGAATATTGCAGAAAGTTCTTCCCAATGGATGCTGCACTTGAGATACATCTTTTGAATCAAGAAAACCCTAATGAGCGCGAAATTGGGTATGGAGAGAAGATTCTCAAGAGGTCGTTCAGTTTAGGAGAGTGTGAAGTTAGGATCATATATGAAGATTTCGATAGTGATCTCGGATTGGATTAGAGTAGAGCAAAGCTAAATAAATAATACAATTTTTTTTTTTGGTTTGGTAATCTATTTGTATATTTTGTGATCAACACGGAGATCGCGGTTTCCTGCCTATTATTTAACACCCATCTTGTCTAAAGCATATGTCGTCGCTTCTCTTAGTTTAGGCTCATATTTACCGAATATGCAGAGTACTCATTATTGATAACATTTTGAAAAAACAAAAATTTTTCGCTCTGAAAAAAAGAATCAATATTCTATGTTTTAGTCCTTTGAGAGAAGTTATCAAAAGAATAAGCTAGCAAAGATGGCGGTTCTAATGAATTGCACTCTCTTTCCATTTCGATGATATTCAATAGTTAGTGTGACGACTCATTTTGCAGGGAATGTCTGAGAAAGAAATTGTGAAGCCATGGTTAGGTCTCTCAATGATATCTCATAGTAGTAGGGGCATAATGCAGTTGGAATTTTTCCTACTCGAGTTCTGCGCATCGTTGAGCTATGAAATTAAAAAATTTTCTATTAATATTTTTTGAATCAGGACCCAATTCGCCGGTTTTAGCAATTTATTATGATAGAGAGAAGCTTAAGTCAGAAGAGTAGGCCATGTGATCCAATTGTCCTTCACTTACAATGTTGCCTCGGAGATGGTATTAACCTCTGGTTTTATGAATGTCCGCTACTCTCAACATTGAAAGACACTTCATTTTTAAGGGTACAGTTTCTGCAATTCAGAAACACAAAAAAGATGAAATACTTATAAAAAGATTTATTAAACTAACTCATTTAATACTCACATATAAAAAAGGGGGAAAAATTTTCATATATCTGAAATAGACTTTCGACTCGAGGTTAACAGACGTTCCAAAACACCGACAAACTCGTCGCCTCTTCTACCAACTGAAGAATTCTTCCAACTTCCGGAATCTTTTGTTCGTGTGCTTGGGGCAAGACTTCTTCGAGTACTTTCATCTTCTTCCTCTATCGGAACCACAGATTTCATATAGGCCAATCTCTTTTTCTCAATAACTGGAAGAACAGGCTGTTTTAGACCAACTTTCCTATCATTGTAATGGTTTTTCACTTCATTTTCAGCACACTCAAGTTCGAACGTAGGAGCAGGTTTTTCCTCCGCATTAAAGAGGAAGTTAATTTCTTCTTTAAATTGCTCATAGGGCTCCTGCTCAAGAGTCTTATGAACTTGCATCTTCTCAGGTATCTTCTCAGCCTGATGGGGAATTTGATCTTCGTTTAATTTTTTCAGAAAACTCATAAAATCTTTATCCTCATCAGAAATCATAGGAGCCTTTGACTCAGGTTTTGTGCGGTTCTTTACTGCACTTTGAACTTCCGCGGAATTGCGTGAAATTGTGGCAAAATTTGTACTAATAGGCTTGCTAAGAGGAATTTTCTGCAAACTTTGGGTGATATCTGCGTTGGTGATTGGTTGACAATGTCTTCTGCCCTTGCCATCCACAGACTTTGGTTTTTTCACAAACCTTGAATTCTGAGCAAAACTCTCTTTAAATGTACTTTGCGCAGTCTTATCACTCTCAGATGAGTTTTTCTTATCCTGCCCTGATGTCACAAAGTTATTTTGAAGCGCGGATGCGGCATTTTGATAAAGGCGCTCAGTTTCTTTCATTTTCAGATGATTTAAGTTAATTTTTTCATTTCTGCTCTCCAGGGCTGTAGTAACCGAAGAAACGTTTGAATACCTTTGCTCAGAAAAGATTTGAGAAGACCGGACAGGCTTGGCTATCAAGCTACTCCTATCAAGCAGATCTCTAGTCTTTATCATCAGTGAAGGTTTTTCTTCTCTGGAAAGGTTGAAACTCCGTGTTAGGCTTCTTTGACTGGTGTTTGGGGACCTGAGTCTCTTTTCAAATTGAGATCGGCTGTTATTAGCTACAAAATTTCGAGATCCGACGAATTGGGCGTCTTTAGGCTCAGCATCGTCTTCTCCTCTAGAGAATATGTCTGACAACTTCAGAGAGCTCATCGAGAGATTTCGCTTCCTTTGAAATTGAATGTTACTGGAGACAAGCGTTGAAGGTTTCTGTGGTAACTGAATACTGATTGAATCTTGCAAAGTGGCTGCGAGCTCGCTTGGTTTCTGGACAAGGAGCGCGTGGAGTGAAGGTGTCGAACTGCTTCGGGAAGCAGGTTTGTATGATACAGACATTGCGAAGGATTGGTTATTTGTTCGTTTCCGCTATCCCTTATTTTTAATTGTTTGCTGGCAACTATTAATAATTGAATCGAGCGCTGATAAATTAAATTGCGATATCTACCCAATTTCGATGTTGTGAACATTTTACAAATCAAACTTTTCACATAGCTTTCTCGCAGAGAACGACAATTATCCCCTGATACAGTCGACTGTGACTACGAAGAGATGCGTTCTCGCTATTTCTCAGAATGGGAGGAAAGCTGAACGACTTAACTCGTTTATTGAAATTAATTAAGTCTTTGCAGGCTTGCGAAATAAATGATTTGAAAAATTAGTATTGTTTGCACTTTCTTAATCTGGATTCCTAAGTTATAAATAACCTGCTAATTGTTAAATAAAAATCAAATAAATTTAACTGGAATCGCTATTTGATTATAAATCACGAATGCGAATTATAAGACTCTTAAAACAGTTATCGGCCTTGGGAAGCTTTAGAAGAATTTTCAGAGACTGAGAAATAAATTTTACACAGTGCTAAATCGGAATACTGCTCCATGCGTCCTGATTATTTCATTTAGGAAGCTTAGACTGGAACTAAGGCTAGAAACTTGCGATTTCTTAGGCAAAAAAAAGCGTGTGATGAGGTTTCGATGGACGAGACACGAGGCTGTCCTTATTGCACTGTTATATACACAGCAGCCGTTAAATTCCGAAAAGAATAAGATGAACCAGTGATAGGTCCATGGTCCATTGCAAAGCATATTATGAAACTCTCTCCTGACTTGCTAGGCCACAAACAGTTCTGTCGTGTCTTTTTTTCTTATGAATTATTGAGTAATGCTTCATTTTTTGTAATCGTCAAAGGCTTGCCCTGATAAACCGGCTCTCTCGATTTGTCTCGTTGAACTCATCAAATTAGTTCCTATCGTACATCTCCTAGCTTTAATCATGCCAGGCATCATAACTGAGTGTAGCTTTGTCCATAAACAGCAAACTCATAACGAGAATACCAGGCCATAATGTTGAATGATACGGTTTCAATCATTTGTTTCCCTTTTTTGTTATTCCTCTCTCTCTAACTACTCAGTTCACGCAGATCCAACCTGCTGAGTCTTGTTAATGAGAGAACATTTAGTGTGTTGAGTACAAAGATCCTCGACTCTCATCTCTCTTACAAGCACCCAAGCCATTATCACGTCAGCTCTCTTCTAATTCAGAGGCTTGAGTTGTCGAAAACTAAACTAAACGAGCATTTTTCGAGCAATATTCTCATAAAATTAAATGAATGCTGCATTCAGCTCTTGCAGACCTTGACTATATGAGCTTAGCAGCAATTTAACAGTTCCTCCTAATTGATTTATTCTCTATAAGAGAAATCTACCTTCTTCTCGGATATTTTAACCTGTTTTCACGTGTCATTTCTCTAAGAAAATCCACTTGCTTTTTGAAAGATGATGTCATTAACGACTCAAAGAGAACCATGCTCTCCTGATTCAATGTTGTAGTTGTTATTCCAACAAACATCAGAATTGAAAATTCATCGACTTGAACTTTTGCGATTACTTCAAACCCAACTAAAAAGCAATAATCAACAGATCGTTGGAAGTTTCGCAATTAAAAAATAAATAACAATTGCATTTGAAAACCTTAATTTTCTGACTCTTGAAAACAAAGGAATTTAGATAACTATTACTGATAAATTGAAACACCATTATCAAAGATTTGATAATGACAGTATGTTATCAATGATTTAGCGTCTACAAGAGAATGTTTAAAATACGTTCAAGTATGGACCCAACAGACACATTTAGATTAAAAAACATGGAAATACGAAAGACCCCTGTCTTCCAGAATATAGTAGATCGTGCCATTAAGTTATTTCAATAATTTAGAATAGATATGAGTAACTCAAACAAAACACAAAGCTGAGCCCAGTGAAGTTAGTAACGTTTTCAATTCCATTTATTTTTGAGGGAGTCTGTTTGATCCGAACAGGTTATCGAAGAATAAGCAAGCAAAAGGCAATTTCCCATCCTTACAGTGGAACTCTCTTTAAGAAAAACTACCCTGTATTCAAGAGCGATATATACACAATGGAAGCACCACGGCCGGCAACATCATATAGTAAATCTTTTAGAGTTCTGATAATTGCATTCTTATCATACACTTCTCAATCCTACGGTAGGAGGAAATTTTGGACGCAATTCCATAGAGAATGAAATTTCCGACAAGCATCATTATTGACCAAACTCCATACAGCGAAGAGTATCGAAATTGCAGCTTCTATTGCCGAGGAAATTGGAGCTGTGACGAAGATAAGAAGGTGAACTAATAGACAAAAGCAGTAGCAACAACCACAGAAAAAAATTGGATTTCTCCGCATCGATATCTCTTATGTGTGAAGTTTGTCGAGGTTTAAGTTTCTAGTTGTTCATTGTTTTATTTCTTAAGATACTGCAAGATATGTCACACTCTAACGAATAATAGTTAAGTACACCGGCGTTGATAAGAACTATGCTTACTTGTGCAGGTGCTGGCTGTACTATCAGGATAGTAACCTGAAGGACACTGAGTGTCGCATGTTGTCGAGGAAGGTTGTAGATAGTACCCCGATTTGCAAGAAGTGCACTTAGAATTGCCACTACCAGTACAATTTGAGCATGAAGCACAACTACTAGTTGATGGATTTTTATAATATCCTACTGAACAAGTAGAGCCTAATGATATTTCGTAATAATAGTTCACAAATAAGAAAGGATAATTACTTTGTGAGCAACTGGAAGTAGTCGAGTCGTAGTGTAAAACTTTCGGACATTCAGTGCAAAGATAAACATCGGAATAAGTAGGTCGAATTCTAACAATTAATCCAACTCTCAGAGGATATCCTCTTCAGTATTCGGATTCTTTATGGGCTATCAATAATGAGGGTGATCTTTTGAGGTAATGGGGTGAAGTCAAATTTAATTCGAAGAATTGCACTGGAGCTTCCACGTTTTTACTTCCAGGCCTACAATCATTAGCATTATCCAGCTCAATTCCAAGCAGGAAATAATCTGAGAAAGATGAAGCTAAACGGTATATTAAGTGAGCTAATTTCCCGTAAACTTCTAAGTGAATTGTAATTTCAAAAATTCACGAATTCCTTTATAAAAAAAAATGCGGAATTGGAAGGTTTTTTATAAATGGCAAATCGACTAATACTCAGAAAACTTTAAATTCTTTGACTGCTTTTAGATTGGAGATGCAAGAGCCATCAAACAACCAGATCCATTATCTGATTGGATATATGCATTAAATTTTTTTGTTATAACACATATAGAGCACCCAAATAACATACATCACTTGATGAAACTGAGTTATCCAGATCGACAAGAGCATGTGGACCTCCTGCGTGCTATTTAGACTCTAAAAGGCTTAAAGCAGAGAAAGCGAGAGAGATACATGGGTATTGAAGTGCAATAACAATAGCGGGGTATAGGATTATTTGCAGAATTATGATATGTAAAGATCTTTGAGTTCTTTTTATGGCTTTATCAATATCTTTCTCATTTCTTTATCTGTTCAATGTCAAAAATTTCCCTACATATGTAATACAAATAAGGGTAACATGATCACATTTTTCGAATTATGTCGTAGAGAACGATATTCCAACAAAAAAAAACACACAAACAGCCCACATCCATTTAGAAAAGCTCACGCATCCGACTCGAGAGGAGGTACTTCCAATGAAAGTGAATATACCTGAGCCAATTGGAGTATTGCACCTGAGAACCGCTTTTTTTGCCAAAATGAAGAGAAGTTCACGAGTTTAATCATATAATTTGTATTATCGTCTCCTCCTTTGTATGCGATTCATTTCAGACAATTTATTCTCAATTGTTCTTTGATTCTCAAAAACAAAAAAATTAATTGGCCATCAACTTTTAATTAGATTCTGATTAAGAACGTAATAGCAGCAGAGAGCGTTAACAATAAAACCTAAAAAATTTCTGGGATTTTCATTCAAAAAAAACTTCCTTACATGAAAACGGATCGCATAGTCATTCTCAATCCTGACCCATCAGGTCTCATCACTGGTTTTATTTAATACAAACTCATTTTAGATTTCTCATTTTTCTTTTACAGTAGAATACGTTTAATACACTCGTTATCGGTGAATAGTCATTCGAGTTAATTTTATTAAATGAACAAAACGCGAAAAGGATCCGAAGCGAAGAGCAGTCATCCTCGCATACGAGTTGAATCACTTAACGAGGATCTTGAAGTAAGTCCTGGGATCACTCGACTTCTCTGACCATCTTTAGTCGGCTCGATCAAGCGTAAAATCGAATGTAAAATTCGAGAGGCGGAACGTTTCTTCGTTGTTCAGTGCAGGTAATAAATTCAAGTCGTTACTAAGACAACTTTGCACGTTAGATCCAGAGATAATAATGATGCCGGTGATGAAAGTCACGCCCGAGAACAATGAAGACAGGGACATTTCCAGGAAAATTGTTCAGAAAATCGCTCCGACTTGGAGCGAGATATCTAACGACGTATTATCTCCTTACGGGTTCAAGAATGTCTCTGTGTTACGGAAGTTATACGCGGATTCAGAACCGGAACAAACCAGAAGTCAAGGAAAAGGTAGCCATTTAAAACAACCTTGGCCATAACACAGGAAAATTCGACCATTAGATCTCTACGAAGAGCAACAAAGGCTCCCTTATATGATGCTAAACCTGGATGGTCAAGAAGACGGAACGGGAAATGTGAAACGCCAAATTGATTTTTCTTCAGTGTTCAAAAGAAAAATAGATCCTATTTCTCTCCATTTGAAAGGTAAATTAGCTGTAGCAAAGCTAACTCAGTTATCCTAGGCACGAATACTGTGAAAAACAACAGTTTTCATGGATTCAGCAAACATCTGTTAGATCTCCTCGAAGAAGACATCACAGCAGAGTCTTTAAACGACATTAGTGGCATACGTCAGACTACCACGACGTCTTTGGCTCATCACACTGCGAGAAGAAAAGCCACAGAGAATGGAAACGTGAATAAAAAGAGCTATTTGAGAAGAAAAAGCTGCCACTGCACAGATTGCGGTGGAATTTCAAAGTTTGAAGACCTGACGAAACATATCGTCGTTGATCTGCCTCGCTCTCACAAAACTGCAGCAGCGAGACTGAAAACTCCGCCTCAAGCTGAACGAAGAAGCAAATCTCACACCAGTTTAGCTCCAACTTTCAACATGCGAGAGAGAAGATCTACAATTTCGAAAATCAATGCCTCAAAGCTTCTTCTGAAGAAAAATATCTCGAATGGGCCAGAATTGACCAGCCCAGAAATCTCAAAAATCAAAGTGCGAAAGAGTACCAAACGAGGGCAGTCTCTTCCCGCGCTAGATTTGCTTTGTGATCCGGAAAGTAATTCTCAGGTCGAACCCATCTGCTCTTTGAACTCGATAAACGAGGAAACCAACTGCGAGTCAAAACCAGTAAACGCTGTGATAAGTCAAGAGCAGGATCACACAAAGCTCCGCGATTCGAATGCACAAGGGTCATCCGACACCGCTCAGGAAACCAAAAACGTAGATGATAAAGAACTTTCGCAGACAAAACCTCTGAAGAGTCTGGATAAATCCCCGAGATCAAAGAGTGGTCAAAAAACAGTCATGCAAACTGTAATTGAAGAAAATCTGAAGGAAGCTGAGCTTGCTTCCAGCCGAAGAGGGTCACGTGATAATTCGTTGATCACGAGCCAAAAAATAGCTATCGAGCAACAACCTAGCAAAACTGGTTTCCAGCGAAGCGATATTGCCGATAGCAAAGAGCGCCTTAAGAAAATCCAGTCTTCTTTTTCGCAGTACTCAACTCCAAAAAACATTCAAGAGAAAACATTCCTTCTAACACCGAGCGCATTTGCAACGTCCTCTTATAAGAAGATAGTGAAGAGTTCACGCGTTGGCATTTTGGAGCATTTAGAAAGCCTTAAAGCGAATCGAGATCGTCCAAAGCTTGATCTATTAAACACTCAGATTCATCAGGGCTTAACTGATAACCCTCAGCAATTTTTACCAGAAAAGCCTTTGACTCAAGCCATGAAAAAGAAGAAATCAGATTCATCGTTGCTTGCGCCAATAAAAATCAAATCCGCCAGAACCAACTCGAATATCTTTCCAGCGATCAAGCAGGCTGATATAAAGCGCATTTATATTGAGGAATCAGCTGAGATTAATAAAAAAATCGACTTAGAGAAACGGAAATACTACCAACAACCTATTGATACTCCAAATCAGTTTTACATTCCAAGCAATTACTCAAGAAACCGAAGATCTTCGCATAATGAATCTCCAATGAAGAACTCTGTTCGGGATTCTGGGATTTCAAGTGACTCCAAGAAAAAAAGAAACAAGTCTCTTGCGAGCTCAGTATATGCCGAGCCTAGCAGTAAACTTGCTCCCCGTTACAATATCAGTGCGATGGTAACAGACCTGAAAAAAATTTTGAACACTAAAGAGAACATCAAAGTCATCAACCAATCCAGAAGGAGCAACAGCACTACGAACACGTCTAATCTATTAGTTATCTAGAGATAACGAGCTTCATCAATATCATTGTGTTATGATTAAACTTTTTTAACAAACTATCATATAGGATATTAAATTATTTTGAGATTTTTGATTGGAAAATCTAAATATTTCATCGGTGTTGTATGAAAAGTAAACAAAATACTCATTATATCAAGAAAACTCGCTCAGACTTACATTCAAACAGTGGTGATACACTGATTCGCGGAGATATATGGAGAAGGGTTAAATGATGTGATTTCCAAAGCGAAGCGTAAGGGCTTCTGAGAAAATTGTGAGTTAGAATAAACTGTTAATTTTTTTATTTTCGTTTGTAAGTTCATTAGGTTCATCTAATATTCAACACAACAAATTTTGTAAAAAAATGAAGAACTTGAAAGCGCAGGTAACAGCAATGACAAAGGTTTTATATCGTCCTGTCTAACTTTCAACATAAAATAACATAACCCTTAGATGTTCATCTTTCAAGAAGTTGAGGCTTTTTTCGTAAACAAATTCTGCCCGCCAATAGTCATTGGAGTCGTCATCATCGAAATGATGTCATCAATCTCTTGCTCATCTTCCTCAAAATTGGTTTTGAAATTCGTCAGCTTTTTGCTGAGCTGTTCAACATCCACTTTGGACTTTTGGGGCTGAGACTCCGTTTTCTCGATTTTCGTATTTTCTTGCTCACTTTTTTTCTCATTGGCCGCACTGAGAATTTTCGAGAGCGTCAACGCTTCATCAGTTTGATCTGCAAGCAGGCCAGAATTCTCGCTTCCTGAGGACTCGTTTAAATCAGGAACGCCATCCGCCGTGTAAACTGTCCTTCGCGCCTTCTTGTAGATCTCATCAAAGGCGGACCCTTCGAAATTTTCGAGAGCTTGAAGTGGCTTCATCGGAGCGAACTCGAAAGTAGGGAAAACCTTAGGGGTGAAGTCGAGCAGCATCTTCGTGGCTTTAGTGATAAGGGTCGTTGGAGGTTGGTAGATGTGAATTGGGAGAATGAGTTTCTTCAGAACAGGAATATAATCATTTATAGAGAAAGTGATTTCGAAGTAATAGCAATGCTTGATGAGATTCGTGGCAACCGAGAAGTGTGACTCGCAGGCCTTGCCTGGCTTGATCGGGAACTGTATCGTGAACACATATTTATTTTGCTCTTTTCCACTAACCCCTGGGGTTGTAACTTGCGAGCACGTTTCTGATAGCAGTTTTCCTCTTTGGCTCCCAAGGGCAACCAAGATATCTCGTTTCTGTTGTATCTCAATGTAATTAATCCCGACTTTAAGGTGCGTGACGTCAATATCAAGCTTTAGTTGGGCAATTTCGCCGAATTGATATGCATTCTTATCAGAAAACAGGGTCGCCGTCATTCTTCGGTCGTTCACGACCAAGAGACTGAGATCGTTCTGGAAATCGATTTCGGTCTTGGAGTGGACAGGGTAGATCTCCTTGGTCATCAGTTCATTAACATAAAAATCGATTGTTCGCTTGAATGAAGGTATTTTATAGCTCTTCCCGATTTTTTTCACTGGAATATGACACTTGACACCATAAGTAATGAAACATTGGTCTCTTTGAAAAGAATTTTGAGCAGCTGAGCCATCGTACAGAAAACTCGCGGGTAATTTGCTTGGGAGGATGAATTTAAATGGGAATTCGTATTTTCCTGGAAGGATACTGGAATCGCCGAGATCGAGAATGACTTGGGTCTGCTTGAAGAGGGGTCTAACCAGTTTTTTGTTGGATAATGATTTTGAGGAGAGGGTCATCATGCCTTCTTTTCCAAAAATCTTAACGAGAATCTCCACACCTGGGTATTCCATTTCTATGACCAGCTTGACGGTTCCAGTGACTGTTTCTCCCGGATAATAGTGGGATTTCTCTGTGTCTACTACTAAGAGACCGTATTCTGAGCGTTTTCCGGATGTTGCCATTTGGCAGTAAGTTCGTTGGTATTTAATTTTTAAGAATGCGAAGAGGTTTCACGAGTGATTAATGATCATACTATGATAAAATCAAAAAGCTAATAACGCGAATTGATCTCGTTTATTGGTTTCTATCGAGATACTGAAATCGGAATCAAAACTGTTAGAAAAAGAACCATTTATCAGAGATGTAGCTGGATATTGCTCAATATCATAAGGGCAAAGTATTTGCTTCTGAGCCTTCATCGAAGGAGAAAAAGTCCTGAAGACTGACTCATATTTCTTTCGTACTATTTTTTGTAGCAGGTTCGCTCAGACGAGTTATTCCTCAATGACGCTGTGAATGTGATAGCAAAACACTGCTATGAGCTCTAGCTTACCCGTTGAGACTAGTTATCTTAACAAAACTACGAAAATTGGAAGAAAATATCGAACTTTAGTTATTATTCTTTGGGATTGCGTTTAATGATGAGTTTGTGATAGTATAGAGAAGCAAAGGTACCTAATACTATGACGATAGATCAAAGCTGAGTTTTTTTTTGTAGGAATAACGGTTTACGAATTCATATGAATTGCGGTGTAGGACTTCGAAAAGGAAGTGAAATCATTTAGCACACCTGTTACTTATATGTGACTCTTAATTTATTAGATACCGATTACCTTTCTTGATCAAATCGGCGAGTAAGTAAAACACATTACGGATATCGTCACCGTCATGGCTGTTCATATAAACCAATCTTTGTTTGAACGGTTAAGTTCATTTGAGCTTGTTCTTTCCTATCGATAATTTGCTGCTCAGCCATAATCACTCGCGATGAGAAACCCTTGATAGAAAGACGCAAACAGCTTTTTTGGTTCTATACTCACGATTCTTCTGCTCTGTTTCTCGTCGTCGGTACCATAGATATTGAAATTCTGCTCTCTTTCGATTGGTCCTATGCTCCTTCGACTGGTTTGCGCAAGCTCCTTGTCTATTATAATTTTGATATATATATTCAATGGACTCTGCGATAGATTTTGATGCAATCATGGAATGGCGAGCATTGCAAGAATGCAACATCTTCTTGGAATGAATAGGAAGCGGAGGTCGCTTGGCCATTTGGTAAAGAATTAATAAATCCAATAGACAGCAAAATTTAAGGTAGAAGAATTTCATAATAACTATGAAATACTGCGAAGCATAGGATTGGTTCTAATAGAACTTACTTTGTCAGCCACCCAAAAAAAAAATAAAAGAAAGAAGGATATGTAAGTAGAAAACACTGAAAACCAAAACCAAGAAAGTGATTAATGTTAAATTTCATTTCAATTAGAACTTGTCACATAATTCAGTGTACCAAATTTTAAATTTGAGTCTGATTGACTAAAGTTCAGCCCCTTGAAATTTACATAGAAATTTTTATCATCTCAGTGAATAGTGTATATATACGTGAACCATTTTTCAAAGTAGCCGAAAGAGCATTGAACCATTCTCTTTTCTCCAACCTTAGTAAATTTCCTCAAACAGCATGATACCATCAAAAGGGCATATATCTTCTTTTAACAAATAAACCCTCCACTTTCAATAACTGCTTATCGACGTGTTTTCCCAAAAAAATTTTTATTTATTCCTCTACTGAACCATCAGCGGTACTTCTCAATTCATTAAAGGATAGTAACTTCTGATGATTTTTTTTTTTCCTACTCTTTTTTTTACTTTATTATCAAGCAGCTATCACTACAGCTCCCCATTCCCATATTGGAATCAATATGCATTCTCTTAAGACTTTTATAACGGCCTAAACGAACTCTCTATTTGCTTCGATATTCCTGAGGATTAAATATAAATTATAACCTTATTTAGAAACTCAAACTTCAAGAACCTTAATCACTTCGAAACAAATGGCAAGCAGAAAGAAACAACTTTACAAGATCATCATCCTCGGTGACTCTGGGTAACCTCTCTCTTCTTCCCTCTGATCTCTAATCATCTAATAGCGTCGGAAAAACTTCCCTGTTAAACCAGTAATATCATAGCGCTTCTCATCGACTCAGCAATTTACTTTTTTTCCCAAGATACGTCAATGGAAAATATACCCAACAATACAGAGCAACCGTCGGTGCTGACTTTATGGCAAAGGAAGTCATG
>ENA-UOUE01000272-UOUE01000272.1-compost-metagenome-genome-assembly--contig:-NODE-272-length-43813-cov-11.512804_pt1 | contig 43813 bp, 26 predicted proteins | sample MGYA00238146_ERZ747223 | MGnify/ENA primary metagenome ERZ747223 (study PRJEB28781, sample SAMN06268865) | compost metagenome | isolation source: single cell | place: USA: California, Emeryville, Joint...
CCCCAAAAACCCCAAAACCCCAAAACCCCAAAACCCCTTACTTTGAAGAAAAGGTAACTTCAGAGAAAATTACAAGTTTTGATTTCTCTTTCCAAAGTGTACTTGAGATATACAGCTCTTCAGACCAAAAATATAGAAAACTAAAGGAATGAATAAGTCCAACTCTCAGATACCATATATTAGAATAGATTCTTGAGAAGTTCATTGGATCAACTCAACTCGTTAACTAAATTACTGACATTCTAAAATGACAGACAGATACGCTAATCTTCCCTTTGAAAAGGAAATTCGCATAGAAAGAAAAATAATAGTGTTTTTGATAAATATACACGAGACTGATGTGCTAACTATATTCTCAGACTCTTCTTGTTCGTCAGCCTAGTCTTTGGATAAGTTTTATGGCAACAATCACAATCAGCAAGCTGATGATCATGTGCTCCCACTGGAAGTGATGTCAAACATGGGTTCTTTTTCCTTTCCAATTCATTCTGTCTCGAATAAGCTTTTTCCAACATCTGATTCTTCAACGCCTCCACATGCTCTTTCTTTTTCTCATGCAACTTTGTGTAAGAATCTCTCTTTTTTTTAGCATAGCCATTCGCGGCATCATCAACTCCTCTCTTTTCAAGTTCTTTTTGTTTTTGTTGAGCGTTCTAAGATTGTACATAATCAATTTCCCAAGCAGAGCCAAAAAGATTTACCTTCTTTTCATCCTTCTCAGCCCAGTGACCAGCAAATCCGCGTCGAGTGTCTTCTCTCTGTTGCCTCTCTTTTTCAAGGAGTTTTTTATTAGCCTATTACTTTTCAGTGCACTGTTTCAAGATAATTAAAACATACCTCCTCCTCTCGCGCTGCCAACTCTTCCAGGTGCTTTTGATCTTGATATTTTTCCCTCTACAGAAATTAATGACAAACCATTTCAAGGCAAATCAATGGCTACTTCTCTTTCATCTTCTTTTTCAAGTCTTTTTTCTGTCATCTGATTGATAAGACTATTTCTTATTTCGTTTGGACTGCTAACTCTGTTATTGCGGTAGCCATTGCCAATCATAAGCCCAGTGTATTCTTCTTCTGGCTGTCTCTCACGATTACGTTGGTTTTCTTGCATCTGGTTAAGCAAATCTGCGCGATATTGGCTCTTTTTCTCTTGTTCTCCTCTTCTGTTAGGACTGGTGCTCAGACTATTCTCGAGGAGTTCCCTTTCTTGTTCTCTTTCACTGCGCTTTTCTTGTTCTTTCCTTGCTCTGTTTCGAATCATTTGGTCAGCTAAATCAGCTCGCTCTTGCCTCTTTGCTTCCTGTGATTTATTGTAAAACATGGCAAGCAAGAGGATAATTACATCTCTCGCCTGTTTTTCAAGAAGTTCTTGTTCTCGTTGTCGTTCAGCTGCATCCTTGATTGCTTCGCCTTCTCTACCCTTGTTGGTCCAGGTTTCTTGCTAAATAGGATGCTTGGTTATCATTTGAGGGCGTAGCTCATGAATACCTCCTCAATTTGTCTGCGTTCCATTGCGTCCAGCAATGCGTCTCTCATTTCCCTTTTCTTTTCCCGCTCTCTTTCAATTTTTCTTCGATTCGCCTTAGTTAACATGAGAATAGTCCAACTATTTCATCCATTACCTCTTCTTCTTCAGCTGCCTTCTTTTCAATATAGTCTCTCTGAGCGCTCTTAGCTCTCTAACAAAAAACATAGATTTAGTACCTTGCGTCTTCAGCATCAAATTACTGTGTTTTCATGCCAGTCATTCAGTTTTTTCTCATTCATTTGCTCTAGAAGCTCTTCTCGCATCCTATTTGGGCTGAGAATCCTTGAATTTACGTGACCATGGCTTTTTTCAAATGGTGAAGGCTCTCTTTCATTTTTCATTTGAAGTTTATCTTTCTCGCTGGATCCTGGCAGCCTCATATGATCAACTTGAGCCTGTTTGTATCGAATTTGTTTTTCTCTATTTTCTCTTTGCAGTTGATCCAATACAGCTGTCTGCTCAAGCACATATTGGTCCTGATGTTCACGCTGCTTTTCTTTTTCTTTGTAACGGGCATTCTGTCCACTCTCCATTTGGTTCAGGAGAGTTTCTCTTACTCTTGCTTGATCCGCCTGAGTAATTGAATAAGTTTTGTCTATTACAAGCAGATGTAATTTTACTTTCTTTTGAATGATGAAATCTTCTTCTTCGACTCTTCTTGCCTCTGCTGCTTCATCAAGGTTTTGCTTTTCTTGTTCCTTGTGTCGTCTATTGTCGCTCTAAAACCAGGTTATGAGATTATTTGTCAAGTCACTAAATTCAACCTTGGATCTCTGCTTTTCGTCCATTGCACTTAACCATGAATTTTTTAAATCGTCATTCTTGGCTTTTTCGGCCTCAGCTTTCTTTCTCATAGCCTAAGATGAACATAAACAGATGTAACTGAGCCTAACACAAGAGAATTCCGCTACCTCATCCTCTTTTTCTCTCTGATTTTTTAGGTTTTCCATCATTTTCGCATCATCTTGCTGTAAACTGATAAAAATGCTGTGAAAGAAAAATTTTCCTACCGCTTTTTTATAGGCTTTATCCATTTCTTTCTCTGCTATTTGATTCAGCAAAAATTCATTCACTTCTCTCTGAGAAGGAACTCTATTATTCTTGTACCCATTTCCAACATCCAATCCCGTTCCTGCTCCATCTTTCGATGACATCTTGTCGCGAAGCTTACGGTCTCTGTCTCCGTTCATCTGATCCAATAAATCTTCTCTGTACTGTGACTTCTTCTCCTTCTCTTTGTTTGGTCTTACACCAATGCCATTCATAACTGTACCAAAATACACTTATTAAACACCATTCTCACAACAATACTTACGAGTCATTTCTTCCTCTTCGATTCTCTTCTCAGGAGATGCAGATGACCTCGTCTTCATCTGGTCAAGGAGTCCTTGTCTAAAGATTTCTTGCTGATTTCTCTTATTTTTTGCAGCCTCTTCTTGCGTTTCTCTGTACTTTTCAGCACTCTTTTCAACAGTATCCTTGTCTCTTAATTTGCTCTGCTTCTCATTCTCACGTGCTCGGTTTTTAGCTTCAACCCCTTCTTGAAGAGCTCTTCGATACTCCTCTTTCTGCTCTCTTTCTGTCTCTGCTGCCAAGCGCTTGGCTTCATTCTCTCTAGCCATAGCGTCCTCTATTCGCTTCCTTTCATTCTGCTCATTTTGTAACTTGTCCAAGTTCTTTTGGTCAGCCCTCTCCTGCATCTGATTCAGCAATTCGCTTCGATAATCCCCTTGACTGTGGTCTCTTCTAGCACCACCTTCGATTCTCAGCCCAGTGTCACAAGCTGCTCTCTCAGCCTCTTTTCTTGCATTCTTCCTTTGCTGTTGATAATTCATTTGATCCAATAAATCATTTCTATAGTTTTTATTTCTTTCGGCTATCCTCTCAGCTGGGTCTGTTCGCGCTCTTTCAGCATCCTCCAGCTGCTTTTGATAAGCTTCTTTATCTTTCAACTTGGCATCTCGAGTTTTCCACTTATTCTCTTCCATCAATCTCTTATTTTCATTGGCCACCTCACGCTTCTTCGCTTCAATCTCTCTCATTTTTTGTTCTTGTTCTGAGCCAAGTTTTTGCAAATCTTGGCCAGTAATCCGATTCAGCTCTTGGTCCGCTCGAGCACGAGCGTTGTATATTCCCACCTTCTTTTTTGCCAGGAGCTCATTAACGCAAGTATCACAAAGTAGTGCGTCGCTCTTCGAACTTTGAGAATCTGTGTCTTTGCTGGCAACTGACATGTTATCATTTGGGAATATATCACTTTTATTCATTGTTTTTGCGGTTGGGGATTTGAAGCGGCTTCCCTCTGTGACACGTAGGTCAAAACTTTGCTCTGTCACTTTTGGAGCTACGTCTTGCTTTCTTTTTTTCATGAGGTACAAGCTGTTTGGAGACTCAACGGTATTCATGCTAAAAGGCTTTGTAAATTCGTCGTTGTAAGGAGTTTCTATTGGTCTCTCTTGTCTAAGCGGAGATCTATTGTTATCATTTGGTGCTGCTCTGAACTCAGCATCGGATTCCTTAATCGTTGGTAGCCCAGGCGATCTAAGCGCTTGAGGTTTGTCATGCACAGGCGCAGAAAAATATTTTTCGTTTGAGGCTTTTACTTGCTTCGAGCCCCATCGACTTGCTCCTTTGTTATCGGGAGTCATTGGAGCATTGTCCCTTTGAAGCTCAGAAACCTCTTTTCCTCGAAGAGAACTTCTTTCAGTCATTGAACCCGAGCTCAGAGGTCTCTCATGGGCTCTGGTTGGCGTTTGCGACAGCCTGAGCTTCAGATTTCCTGCGTCTTTGGATTCAGGACCATCCATGAATAGTTTTCTGCTCGGTTGAGGAGTCCAGTCTCGGTCGCGTTGGAAGCGAGTGGATGTTTCTTTTTGCGGGGTCAGAGGTCCTCCGAATAATACTTTAGCATGGTCAGGAGAGCCTACTTTATGAGCCACATCTTGTTTCTTCCTCATGGGAGAATATGCGGGCTCGGTTTGTATGCGTCTGGTGGAATCTGGATAGTTAGGGTTCGAGAGAGAGGTATCAGAGATGTATGAGGGGTTGGTAAACTGTTGGTTTTTGACTCCCTGTACGTACAGAGTTGGTCGAGTCTTTGGCTCAAATTGGGTATCAGATGGGTCAACTCGACTTTTTTTTCCGGATCCAGATAAACTTCCTCGAGATTCAGCAATATTTCTATAGCTGTCACCAAATGAAACTACTCTGCGGTGACCTGGAGTGTGCATAGTGAATGTTATTAGGATTAGCAGATAACTTTTAACTGAACTTTTATTAAGATTTACTCAGTGGGTTCTGGGAATGACTCTTGCGCGTCCAGATTTAAATGAGTTTCTTGCTAAATTTTATTGAAATGAGCCGAAGGTAATTCAATGAATTAAATATCTTTATGAAATGGATTATTCCATCGCCATAATTGTGAGGTGCAATTAAGAAGAATTTTAGAGAAGGGCTCCCTGCAAAAGCAATGAAGTGCTCGAATAACCTTATTGGATGGGATTTAGAATGCCATCTTCATCGAAACTGTTTATGGATCGCGCCAACAAATTGAAAGATGAAAATATTTGCTATTGGCAAAATCATTTGGTTTAACTTTATGCAGTTACATATAGTTAGCGCAAAGGAGTGCCTTTGGAAAGTTAGAAGAGAAGAAGAGTCGATATCCAATTAATTGTTTGAGCATTGCATCTATATTTTGAAATGATGATGCAAACAATTTTACTTGTAAATTGTTGTATTATTAATATCCATCAAGAGTAGAAGAAGTTTATGTGAGAGCAATTCTCTGGACGGTTCTTTTCTAGTTATTAACAATAATGTGTTTATTGATCCTTAATAATCATTATAAGTATTCTTGTCGTTATGAGACCATAATAAGAAATCTCAAAACTTCTTAGTACAAAATGGAATGTAATAAATTCAAACCAATTTTCGTCGTACTTAATTCGACTTTGATGAAATATTAATCACCTCAAATTTTGCTTTAGACAATTTAATAATTTATGGGAACAGTTATCGCGAAACATACGTTATAAATATGAATCGTGTCATTACTTACACAATGAAGAGATTCATACTTGGAGGAAAAACCAAGGCATTTTCACTATTTTATTATTTTAAATTCCTAAGATAATCAATAACGTCTTCCTGTTCACTCGAAACATCCAATTTGATGAAGAGAGACGTTTTAATCGCCAGTATTTGCAATAGGAAAAAACTAGCTACTCAGCCTTGTACTCCTTATTTGAGGCATTTCTGCAACACATGTTGAGGCAATTGCCTAAATAGAAACCGCATGATTTTCTTCTTTTTGGGAGCTCATTAAGAGCCGAATAACCATCTTCATTCTGTGCTACTACACTCTGCATTTTGTTCGTGTCTTGTGAGATGACCGATGCCTAGCGATGGAAGTCAAATATAATTATATTACTCTAACAATACATTATTTTGGTTCCGCGCGTGTCCAAATCTTTCGTTAGTTGTCTGATTAAGCAATAAATTCTTTGTTTGGACGAAAGTAAGGACGCTTTAATGGATAGAAATGATTATTAGCATTGAGAGTCTCACACAATTAAGTTACCATATCGGGAAGAAAAATGCGAGACTCACAGAGCCCGTTATGACACAGCACACATCTTTCAGCCATAAATAGAGATTTTGATCCTCGAAAAGCTCCATAAAGTATCTGAACGTGGGGTCTTTCGCGCCAAAAACTATTTTTATCGTGTATGAGGTTTCGAGAATGAAAAAGTATTAGAGGATTACCTAATACGCTGAATGCGATGAGAAAGACTAAATTCGACATGATACTCAAAATAAATAAGTAAAAGTAGGCGTGGTTTCTGTTTTGTCCAAAATAAGAAGATCATCAGAGCAGCGTTTTGAAGCAAATTACTTTGCGCCCACACAATTGTCGATCCAAGGGCAATGATGATCAAAAACCTGAACGCAGCGTTTGCATAGCTCACAATGGCGTGATCGCGGTGGTTTCACGATCTATTAACACAAAGTATCAGAGAAAAAGTTTCAAAATTTATATGTACTGCGCACTCTGGACATATCTTGTAGCATTCATTATGCTCCAGTAATTCCTGAAAAACAATTAATGCAAGTTTGAATCCCCATGGAGAGATACGAAAAACTTACCAAGATAACATTTTTATCATTTTTTGGAAGGTATCCGGGATTCGAGAGCCAAGCGAGCAAAAACGTCACAGTCGCTAGTGCAAATGTAGCTGCAAAGGAAATGACTTGCCAAAGCTGAGAAATAACTGAGAGAAATATAGTTAGATTTTTTCCGATAGTGGCTGGTATATCACATGGGAAGATGAAAACAATGTCGGCGATGTGAGGGAGGAAAAACAGGAGAATAAATAAGAGAAGCGAAGATTTCGATCTCTTATTTCCGAGTCCTGGTCGGATATTGCAGCATCGGACGATAAAATTCGCGCCTCTCTACCCGAAGAGACATATTCGATTAATCAACGCAATCTCACAATAATAATTATACCAATAGAGTAACGATATTATCGAATTCGCTTTCTTGCGCAAGATCTATTGCAAGCTTTCCGTCTCTCGTCTATAATTTCCATTTAGCAAATTTGAAGAGGTAAACTCAGATAACCCTGAGGTTCTTGTCAGCGCCTTTGATCAATAATCTTCTAACAACTCTTGTATTTCCTGAATAGAGAGCAAATAAGTCACATGCTTGGCTGCGGGGAACGATACCTGAAATGACTGCAAGATGCAAAGGAGTGAGTCCACCTTCTTCATCTGCAATGTTAGGGTCTGCATTCCAAACTGTCAAAAAATTAGCAGAATTCTCGCAACTAACAAACATTAACATCCCGCAAGATGAGCGCTTCTTACCCAAGGAAAGCTGCCCAATGTAATGCGGTACTGCCTTTTGAGTCTCTCTGATTAATATCAAATCCTTTGCTCAGAAAATATGCCTATCAATGTGCTTGAGCGAAATTATCAACATCCATTTTTTTTACTATCGAAACTGGCTGGTCCCCTTGCGAAGCAATATGCAAAGCGTTCAATCCTATTTAAATATGTGTAGCTTGCTTCTCTCTTGATAATCTGAACATACCTTGAGAGTTCGGAATGGTTAGATCTGCTCCGTTCTCCTCAAGTGCTTTAATCAATCTCTTTTAAATGGGACATTAGCGTCAAAAATTATGAACTGGGTTACAATGTTTCCTCTAAATGATGCGAAATGCAAAGCCGTGAACCCTTCATCAGTTTGGGAATCAACAAATGTTTTGATTGTGCTCTTGTCCAAAACTTTCTCTCTCAATATCGAAAGCACAAGCAGTCCCAATTCGTGAAGGTTATTAAGAGCAGAGATATGCAATACTAAGGTAATTAAGCATGAAGGTCAACAGAGTTTCTGATTACAGGTGTATCCTCTGGTATCTGAAAGCTGGAGTACATCAAGCTCTGGATTTATTTCGAGTTCGCGTCTCAGCAAATCCTTTGCTCGCTGCTCGTCGCTGTTATATGCGAGAGTAATAACTCTTGCTTTTATCGATTGATCAGATTGGTCAGGAGGGCTGCTCGATTGTTCAAGTGAGGGGCTGGTGTTCATTTGTTACAAGAGCTGGCAATATATTTTTAAACTTCTTGATTAATAAAAGATCCTTATTCTAATTTGTGTATAATATTTCTTAGAAGGCATTTTGTGAACTCGTTCAAGGGATATCCAACTATCAATGTAAGCAGCTCTTCCTACAGAAATATTACCAATCTGTAGGTTACTTTAGGCTCATCTTTCTGCAGAAATTGAAAAACCAAAAAGAAAAGCGTCATGAAATAATCATTTTCGAATAATTTGCATGAATTGTATTCCATTCTGAGAGAGGTGCTCTCTTTCTTCATAGTCTATCTCCAACTCTCTCTGTTGATACTTTACTATACAAAAATATATCGCATATCGTCTTGCTAAAGAATTCTTTTCGAATAAACCTTTAAATATAACCTTAATATATTTTACATGTCAGAGCATTCTGTAATAATACCATACTACTCTAAATTTTCTTCTACAATTTTTCTAACCAATAATCAATCGCTTGAAACGGAGCATGCATTCTCAGCACACTATCTCTAGTAGGACTATCAAAAGGCCAATCATCTTTATCTAGGGAAGAGAAATAATTGTTTCAATAGAATATTAACGAATGTCAAAGGAGAAACACGAAATGGCTTTTAAGTTTGAATAGGCAAGAATGTCATAATTGGTAGTGTAAAGTTTTTATCTTTGAGGAAACCTTTCGAATCAACCGGCTGCACTATTATCGTATTGTATTTTTGCTCATATAGCTTTCCGTCAATTACCATCTCGAAACCCTCACCTTTATTTGCAGTAAGCGAAATAGACGAGACATGCATCTGAGTATACAACGCCGTGAACGCTGCATTAATGTGATCTCCTCGAACTTTCTTCATCTTGTCCTTGCTCTCATACGCCTTCATAAGACTCTTATTGTTATCATTCTCAAGATACGCCACTTCCAACCAGCCGCTATTTGGGACTGGCATGCAAGTTTTCATGTATTCTCTGGGAACATTATTGATTACCAAATCATGTATTGTCTTGCTTGCAGTGTCCTCAGAGTTATTGACGCCAGTGAATTCGCAGTGCTTCGCTGAGATTTTAAGGGCTATGTTAAAATCTTTCAGAGATTTGTGATCTTCCAACTCAAAATATGGCGTTTCAGGCGGAAGCTTTTTCTCCACCTTGAGCTTATGAACCAGCACACTCGCACCGATTTCCAGATACTGCATACAATAAAATATCGCATCTGGCTCAGGATTCTTTTCCTGAGGAAGGTTAGTAAAGCATATCACTTCAAACACGACTGGATTGTATTTGATAGTTGCCTCTCGTAGGTATGTTTGAATAAGTGATTCCTTAATGACGTAAGGAAAGATTTCTTTGTCTTTATCTGATTGCATCGTCTCTGCCTGCATTGTTTTCCCAGCGTCAAGACTTGCCTGAGAGACTCGGGGCACTAAGGGGTTCGCACGGAAAGGTATCCAAATATTTCGTTGATACCAGTGGTCCTTCGCCGCTAAATAATGCGCAAGAGTGCAGTATTTCGTTGGAACGAGGTAAACTCTGATGTCGGTATTGAGGAACAATTTGTCGAGGTTTTTTGTTTTAAACATAGCTAGCAAATCCTGCAAAAAGCAATGGAGCTCGTAATCTCCGCCCATTATACAAAATTTGATAGGAGCTTCGTGGAGAGGCATGGCCGGTTTTTTCGTGGCTTTGAAAATATCAATGAATTTTTTAACATTATTTGTGTATTCGTATTCAATGACGACGGGAATTTCTCTTTTTTCTGCTTTTTTTAGGTTGTTTAAGGCAACTAACAAACCCGTCTTCATTTCTCTGGGCTTTATGGTGGTGTGGTTCAACTCCTCAAATTGATGGATTGGAGCAGGCGGGACAAAAGTAGAATATTCACCTTCCAATATTTTTTGCATCAGAGTTTTCGAAGGCGTGGCACCTTCACTTAATTTTAGAATCTCAGTCAGCAGCTCCTTAAAGACACCCTCCTGAATCGACCTTGCATCAGCAACGTTGGTTAACTCATCGCATTTGTCAAGTATATTCATCATTCGGCTGTAAATGATAAAAATGTTGCGATTCGATAAACTCAGTATATGCGCGGCTACCTTATCCTGCATAATGGAAGTCATGCACTGCAGAATATGAATTATGATTAAGCAACGGTACTGATGTGGCTCGAGGTTCGGAGTTGCTTTGATATTATTTCTATTTATGCTGAGAATGCACTCCATTTCCGGAGTTTTTTCATAGAGACAATGCGCTGCGATTGTGACGTTCGAGTCCAAGTCTTCTGTGTCGCTCAGTAGCACATCGATCATAGGAATATTTTCTCGAAGGTACATCCTCAGAGCGTGGCCGGGACACTTCATTTCCTGAAGTAAGATCTGGAAAACGTCATTAGCAAGCAAACCAGTCGGGAGAGGCCATTTGCGGAGATTGCTCATTTCCAACATGACCGCTTTCAAGTTTTCCATTTCTTCTACTGGATACAAAGTAATCGTTTGCTTCAGAACATGCAACAAGCATGTAGCAGAGATTTGTGAACTATGAGGAGCATCAGAAACCGCCATCGGCAGCGACTTGAATAGCGCACGGAAGGAATCTAATAGCTCTCGAGTGGTGACTCTTTTATTTTCTTGCATATAACGCACGAAATATTCATAGTTGAAACAAAATTCGCCAGTATCTAAGATTTCCATCTCTTTGTTCCTTAGCGCTTGATGCATTATTGTAGTATGCTCAGGGAGGTATTGCCAGGAACGAAAATGTTGGAACATGTCCGTCGATTTCTTGTACTGAGCTGCCACGTCCTCATATTTAAAAGGATCATAAGTAATATCTAGATCCCGCATGAAACATGCTTGACTGATCACCGAGCCAATGATATCTTCTTTCTCGATGTGAAGCATGAAGATATTATTGACGACGCGCTGAGTATAAGGGTGCTGATTAGGCATGCTAGTTTTTTTAGAATGCTCTTCCCATTTAATTCGTGCCTGTTTAAGCTGATCCTCGCCTTCGAGTTTCAATAGGAGAGCACAAGTGTTCAATGTGCTAATGAAATGAAGTTCGACGAAATCTTCATGCTTGGAGCCCTTTTTGTTCTCATGAGCGATGACTTTTGAAATCAGTTCACAGACATATTGCAAAGCTTGGGCTGGTTGGTTCATATTTTGCCAGAAATTTAGGAAAAACGGCTGGTTGACGTCGACTTTGTAGGGTTTTTCCTTGAGGAATTTAGTGTTGAGAGAGGAAATATTCATCATGGTTTTGAAAAGGTAAATACGTTATCAATTCGGGCAGAAATTTTTAATATTTCCAAGTTTTCAATGAGTCTAATCGAAAAGTATGAGCTGAGATTAGGCTTTTCTTGAACTAAGTGAAGCATATATAGTTTGCATGGCACGCTAAAATAATTGTCAAAACCGAGAGAGTATAAAAGTAGTATTAGCTGCATCTTTATGTTACACTATATATTGGATTAATAATACCTATCTATTCTTGAATAACCTTATTTGAATTTATGAAAAAAATAGAAGGTTTTTACCATTTCCTAAATAGGATTATGAGACAGAAAATTGCTACAAACAAACAGAAAAAACGATAGGAGTGTATTGCTTATCTCGTGAGCTAATTCACTGCTTTTTGCAAAATGGTTTGCTTTACAAAATTATGAGTGTAATATCATTATTGAGAAAAAATTGTCAAAAATCAGCTCTGATGACATTATTATATATAAATATTACTATGAATTATGCGCTTCCAAACAAAATTTAGTATGAATTTATTACGACCAGTGAAAACATCTTCAAATATGATAAGAAGAGATGAGATTTTTGCTTTTTGGAAGTCTCTTCAGAAAATAGCATTCTTCGTCGAATTTTGACTTGTATTCATGATCAATAAGACTCAAATCCACATAATATGTCGCGGAATAAGCTTGATTTATTAAGACTGCCCCCAATGCCATAGCAGCATGCATCATTTTGAGTTCGTCGTTGAAAGAGGTACCTTCAAACACGGAGAGAAACAATCCACACAAAACACCTGGTTAGACTCAATTAAGTACTTTGGAAACTAAATAATCGTTACAAACAGCAGTTATCGTACTGCTTAACAGAAATAATTTCTTCTTCAGTCTGTACAGTGCACATTCAAGCAGAAGACTCGCAAAATCGTTCCCCTTCGTCAATTTATGCAGGAAGCCGAGGTTCACTGCGTTGTAAGTTACTATCATCATCAGCTGTATCTGCAAGAGCACGCTTTCATCAACTAAGATATTTTACAATTGAGAGATTCAGCAGATAGTGGCTACTACTTTTTGGTAAGTCTGCAGCCAATTGCAGTTGCAGGATAGTATGCAGGAAACAGATTAGAGCGCCGATGACACCGATTATATAGTTGATTTTGAGGAAAATGATATTGCTGATATATTCTGGGACCAAGTATCTCTTTTTCATAGAAGTGTACAACAGTTGAATTGTTGCTATTGACAAAACTGCTGAAGCGAGATTTCCAAGCTAAAAAAATATTATTAGTGCTACAGAATGATATTAGCTATTACCAGAAACCCCCATTTGAATTTTCTCGAGCTCCTATAATAGCTGAATTTCAGGTATTCGCTCTCCCAGCTCATGCTGCACGAGATGAAAGTAGGAGCGAAGTTAACCACGATAAACAGTGTTGAACTAATGACAGGTAGCAGCTTTAGAGACTCGTCTATAATTTTTTTTTTGGAGGTAGATAATGGGCTAAGCGAGAGAAAATTTCTGGCTTCCAGAGACAGAGAAGAGTGATAGCTTGCTTTTTCTTCGATTTCTCCACTGTTTGAAGATAGGAGCAGGTCATTCGTCTCTTCAGATTGTGAAAAAAGCATTTGTCGTGAGGTTTTAAAAATGTATCGAAAAGCTTTATATTACTTTGTTTTTCGTCAAATTATATGCGTTGATGGGAATGTTGGTCCATGGAAAAAGCAATATCATCGTTAGTTCATTTCTCGAATTTTTTATTGACTTTATGTGACCGTTTTTCGAAATTATGTAATCAAATCTTTAGAGAATTGTTTTGTTAACAGTTTTATTATTAATAATTGAAACATTGCGTTCTATTCAAAAATTATGAGAAGACATACTAAGTATTGAGGTTTGTTTTCAAATACTTTTGATCTAATCGGTTGTAAGCTTTCGATAGCGTACTTTTGGGAAAACTGCTCCTATATCAACAATAATATAACTTTTTTACATTCTTGTATTGTTAAACTCAATGGCAATAGAAAAGGATTGCATGTAATTGTGAACAACTGGAAAAAAGCGGCTCTAGAGAAGAAAAGAATTGAGGACACCTTAGAACTATTAGAAATTATCTCCATTTCAACTTCATTTTCACTTCTTCATCTAGATAAAAAATTAAATAAATAACAGCATTCCGAGAGCCTGATGATTTGCCCAATCTGATGGCCTAGGTACTTTATCACTGAAAGAAACTCCATAAATAACCGATTATCTTTGATCGTGACCATAAGTTATTTGTATAAAAATGGCCAAAGCCTTTAATTTTCTTAATAACATAAAACCGCCTACGAATTTCCGAAAATTTAATAAATCAAGAGATTGGTTAGAATGATTAAATTTTCCGCGAAAGTCATATCTTATAATTGTAGAAAATCACATAATATTGGCTTTTTGGCCTTGGGACTTCTGGTGCCTCAGAATAAAGCCTTTTATTCAATTGCCTTTATTTCTCAAACTTTCTTTGAAGAAATTTTACGTCAATTAATTCTCAGTGATGGTAAAACACAACAGCTCATAGATAACTTCCACAATCTCATTTGAAAAGCATAGTATTCGATCAGATATCTCAAGACTCTGTCTATATTTTTTCATTATTGTCCTTCGGAATACTACATTTTTACCTGATATAAATAAATTTTTCGTGTTTGTTAATTCAATAACTGTCTGAAAATTAAAAGCAACCCATCAACGGAATAAGATGTCATTATCTGAACTCTTAGCCCTTGAAACCGATGATTACCGACAGGTTCTTCTCACTTACGGAACCATCTCATGCAAATCCAACTTAATACAGAACCCTATGATGAAAGACCACCGCCTCATTCTTAAACACCAACATTCGAAAGAATGTCTAGACCAGGCTTGCACTGGCTATCACATGGATGAAGACCGAAGACGTCCGCTCATTTCAAACGAAAGCAGCACCTACCTCAACTACCGCTCCCTCCCTTGCCCTTCCTTCACCGAGAATTTCATATGCTTTAACGTCGACACCTGCACTTATTCCCACTCTCAAAGCGAGACATATTACCACCCATCTTTCTATAAAACCTCACCTTGCCAGCAGGAGCAATGCTACTTCGAGAACAAACCCATCTTCTGTCCTTTCCTTCATCCATTCGAACCTTCCCGTGTCTTAATCTCGGCTCAATATCAGAAATTTGAGTCCAACTCAAAAGAAAAGACCCTCAACGGCACCAGTGGTGATCGTTTCAAGCGTCAAACCACCGGAAAGGTTTTAATAAACCTCAAAGAATTCAAGGTGAACCCTTGCACGAAAAAAGAAGCTCATGACAAGAAACTTTGCCCGTACTATCACAACGAGATAGATCGAAGAAGATCTGGTCTTGAAAACAGTTATTGCCCTGAATTATGCCCTCATATTCAGAGCAACCACTGCTTTTGCGACGATAGCTGCAAATTCTGTAAGAATAGAGTCGAGCAGCTCTATCATCCTGAGAGATACAAGAAGAAGTTTTGTGCTCACTACCCAAACCGCATCCAGAAATGCGAGTATGGAGATTTTTGCTCATTCGCACATAACGAAGGCGAACTACGGGTTGAAGTCTTGTACAAACAGAAACAAGACGATAGCTTCAATCTGAACAAGCTGAAAACCATCTTCTGTCCTTTCAAAAACGAACACGACAGAAGTAGCTGTCCGTATGCACATAACGTCCAGGATTACCGAAGAAACCCTGAGATCTATACTTACGGACCCGAAGAATGCCAATATTGGAAAAAAGCCGATACGATAAGCTCATATGAACAAGCTGGCTGTCCTAAAATGTTGGACTGCGAGAAATGCCATGGCTGGAAGGAGTACGAGTTCCACTACATGGTTTATAAGACGAGACCATGCACAAATGCAGGAAAGTGCCAGAAAAAAGACTGCTCTTACTACCATTCGAATAAAGATAAAAGGTAAACCACTTCGAAATTTGAAAGTGCTTATATTTTCAAGGGATGTGAAGAAAAACGCCACTCCATTGAACAGTATCAATCCAAACCAGGTAGCAGGCACTACTCACAACAACTCAAAGCAATCTGAGAAAAATCTCCAATCAGAAAAGTCAGGAAGAGGAGCGACCATAGCAATTAGGGCGAAAGAAAACTCTCTGTCACCAACGAACAGCGGAGACCACAAAGTTGTGCCTGAAGAAGCTCCCCTTACAAAATCTGATTCGAGTTTTTCTTCTCAGGAACTTGCTGGTGACAACAGAAAAGCCGATAAGGGAGGTGATCTATGTATGGACTCTATGATTATTTATCATAAAACTAATTGTTTTAGTAGATAAGATGATAAGTACTCCTCCAGGTCTCAAATCCTCGAATAGCTGGAGTCCTGAAGCTATTTCTTCGGAAAAAGTTTCTGGAAAACCAAGATTAGGATACTTAAAGCCGTTCAACCTCACGAGTCAGTTTAATCAAATTAGCATCGAGGAAGATGCGCCAAAAAGACCAACTATTTCTTGCTATAGTTTCATCCAAAAGCTACAGAGAAGAGGATTACAGAACACTATCTCAATTATAATTTCAGCTCAAATGGACCTGAAAACCCTGAATGATCTCCTTGCTAGGAATGATCCGAGACTTGGGTCGATTTCCGAACAGGAAAAAGAAGCTTTAAAAGAAATCTTGAATGAAACTTTGCAAGAAGAAGATGAAATCACTTCATTAATGAGTGAAATTGATCGCTTTACCTGTAAAATCAAAATTTCCTGGATCTCTTGTACTTACTTACATTTCCTCTCTAATTAGATGCTCAAGAAAATGACGGTCAGTTTGAAGAAGATTGCGAAGGCGCGCTCTCTGACCTATACCTAATCAATTCGAACGAAAGAAATGCTTGGAAGCCAATTGACTGGACTCCTTACCCTCAGCAAGGAAGAGCTCTCAAGTTGTTTTAATTTCATGATAATATCAATTTTTCAAGTCCATTTCAATCTACATTTTTCCAATTTGAAACGCCACAACATTCCCTGATTTTCCCTCTACTACATTTCTACATTTTCATGAAAATTATATCTTTCCATTTAAATCTGTCTGTTCTGTATAATCATTGTTTGTTTCATTCATATGAGACAAACAGATTATTCACTATAGCCTAACCTAAAATGTCTTTTTTCCATTACTTTTTGCTCCCATGAGAGAGAGAAATATTATGCTAATAGCTAATAGCTCAAACATCGTCTCAATCTGTTTTTGAAAGCTTATCTAACAATTCTGTTTTTAGCAAGAAAATAGCTGAGACAACAAATGCAACTAACATCAAGCACGAAAAACAAATAAGCTAATCTAAGTGCTCAATATGATGCGAATTAAATCGTGTGCGATTTATTATTCTGTTTTCTTCTTCTTTGATTTCTTTGAGCCTTGAGCAGTATCAGCTTTTACTTCTTTTGGTTTTTCAGCGACAGGCTCAACTTTTCCTCCTTGCTTGCCTTTCTTGCCGGTTTCGGCTGGCTTTTTGTCTTCAGCAGGCTTTTTATTGTCTGCAGGCTTCTTTTCGTCCTTAGCAGGTTGTTTCTTTTCATCCTTTGCTGGCTTCTTTTCTTCCTTTTGTGGTTTCTTATCTTCTACTTTCTCATCCTTAACTTGTTTCTTTGCAGGCTGAGATTTCTTCTTCTTGTCATCTTCTAGAGCCTCTTCGCGAGCTAACTTCTCTTCCTATAGTTAGAATAAGTCAGTTGGGATGGTAAAATAAATTGGTTTACAAGGTAATTGTTTGCCAAAGAGTTTACGATCGAAATGATGAAGAAAGTAATCATTCCCAAGATGAAAAGGTCCCATAATCTGGCAACTAGAGGCTTGTCACCCTACAAAAACTATTAGATGTCTTGCTGAAGAAGGTTCAAATACCTCGCTAAATTTGTCAGGGTTATGGAGAGTCTGCTTTTGTTTCTCAAGCGATTTGCTTAAAGTTTCTTTCAAAAATGGAAGATTGCGCTCCATAAATGATAACAAGTGTTCAACTCTGTGTTTGCTGAAGCACACAATCACAAAAATCATCTTATTTCCAAGGTTAATAAACCTATTAAGCGGAGATGACTGTTACTTGCAAATGGACTTTGATAATAGCCTTTCCAATCGCTGTAGCCGTGAAGAAGGTAGCGAATCCAATTCCGAAATGTCCGCAGGTAATACCAGCCAAATCGAACAAAGGATTAGGAATCTATTTTGATACCGTAGCTTAGACCAGAGTAGAATTAGCCTATTTACCGAAGCACAAAGGAGGACAGTAATGAAACTGTGCTTTTGTAAGTGCTTATAAATCATGATCTTGGCTCTATCCATCAAACTGTGGGCTAGATTCCATCTCTGTTAGCAATTCAATTAGTCTTTAATTGAGTTACCTTGTTTGATGTTTTCAACTTCTTCAACTTCATCAGCCTTCTTTCCAGACATCCTGGCTATGATAATTCGATAAGACCCTGCTGTTACACTCAAGTTACCTGCTCTAGCAACGAAATAAGGTGGGAGTTCGCCCAACGCAGTTCCCAAACCCCAAAGGAAAGCTTCAAGCTGAACGGTCATAAGGATATTAGCAAGACTGATTGTTGGTCTTTCACCAGCTAGATTACAAAACAAAGATCAGCGAAATCGCAAATCATGAGCATCTACGTGGACATGGGCCGAAAGCTTTCATGTTCCATCTTGATGGAAGATACTCTGGAATTGCGTTACACTCGTTGGCGACCATGGTCACCTTGGCGATGTAAGGTCCGAGGTAAAGCACGAAAGTGTGCAGTCCGGTACCTAATAAATATCGAATCGAATTTGGAACATTGGAGAAAGAGTACCTAAACCGATGGATGAAGCGACACCCAAGATAATCCAATAGGCAGCGAAGTACACCATCTCATCGAATTCAACGACGAGCTATAAGGAACATAGATAAATAGAATTTTTTTGATATTGGTTACATGATGATAAGGATGATCGATCACCCGAGGAACGACAAAAAATGCGGCTATGAGAGCGATCCAGATGATGTTTCTCATAGCGAACTTGAGGATTTTGACCCCGAAATCGATGAGCACGAGCATGAAGTAGTATAGAGTCGTAACTGGATTCTTAAGTAAAGAAAGATGTGGTTTTTGATCATGCTCTTCGGTTGTTCCGTTGTCCTTTCTCTCAACCTTAGCGGTAGAGGTCTTAGTTTCTTCGACTTGATTGCCTTTCTTTTGAGACGTCTTCTTTCCCATTTTGATACGTTTGTTTAACTCACGTTTACTAACAGTTCAATAATTATATAAATATCACTTAGTATCAGCATAATCGTACGTGTGAAAAATGCAAATTAAATTTCGATGGATATTCAACGCGTGGGACGCTCCGTTAAAAAGCAAGCGGTAAATACCTCAGACAGGGTGTACGACAGCGTCTTTTGATTTAGGAGAGCATGTTTGGAAGATGCAACGGACTCTTGATATAGAAATTAAGGAGGAAAAGAATAAATAGAATTGAAAATTCTCGTTAATGTTAATAGTTCGCATGAGAAAGCTTCAATCCAGATTTCTAAACTTTCGAATGGAGAGTTTACTTGAAACGAAAAGCTATTTGGAATGAATATTGTATGATATAGGAGCAAATAGCCAAAAATATCATTTGCTATTCTGGAGGAGCTTGAATGATTTAGGCTAGCAATCAATGCACAAATATCTCTGATTCAAAATTGGAGGAGACTTGACATCTCTGAAACTCATAATTATTAAATCTATCATTCTGAGAATATGATGACCTTGGCCAGTAGTTTACGTCAATTTTTATAAAATTAGCATTTAAATACCAGAAGCCTGATTAATCTGCGGTATAGTTATTGCTTAAGGGTTAGGAAACATCTCTAAGCTCTGCGTTTCACCTGGCTATAGACGAGAAACGAACAATTTTCTGATTTGATTTTCGATTTGTTTTGTTGGAAGAGCTTCTGATCTGAGAATGAACTCAGAAGTAAGCTTTAATGTTTGTCTTTTTTAAAAAATTAAGATAAAGCCCACTCAGTCCAATTGATTTATCACTTTGAGAAGCCTAGTCTCATACATAACCCTTCAAAAATGTAGATTTTCGTAATTTCGCATGTTTATTCATAATTGATTAGAATTTATCCATGGGGCAAAAGTTGATTGAGCCCAATTCATTACCGTTTCCATATTGGCGATCAAGCCAATCGCAGTACTCACATAAATGTTGCTATTTTGGTATTACTAGAGTGTTTTTAAATTTTTTAGCCTCTGTCAATCGGATTTATTAGCATTTTAGCTAAAAATAAAAACTCAAAAAGATGGAAGAAAATTACATACAAATTGGCAAAAAGAAAATAGTTGACGATTTTCTTGACTGTAAAACCAGAAAAACCTTAAAAAAACAACAAAGAGACTTCAGATACGAAGCCGCATACGACTACGACGAATATGAAGAGGAACCAGTCACACGATACAAAAACACGAAAAAATATGAAGCTCCAACGAAAACAGAGAGCCCAAAGAAAATTGAGACTTCAAAGAAGGTAGAAACTCGAACTTACTCTCCAGAAAATGCTGAAATCCGCGGTTCCAAATGGCGACCACCTGAAACGAAAGATTATTTTCAAACTGAAACAGGCGAAACTCCGGTAGAATCATTAAATTACGGTGAAAAGCGTCTCGGGTTAGGCGAGCAATACAACGACGTTATGACAAACATACAAGAGATTGTTGAGTCTGCTCTTGCCAATGATTCAATGGCAGAAGATGAAATCGAAAATATCATCAACTTATGCGAGGAGACTGTCTGCAAGTCTATTATGGGAGATGAAGAAGAAGACTCAGGAGAAAAGTAACTGTTCTAATTATCATTTTCCTTATAGTCCATAGAATCTTTGACTATCCTGAAGCAGCTGAACACTACGACGCCATTGAAGTCGACGAACTTACGAAGAGCGTCCAGAAATACATGCTAGATCTTATCAAAAATGGCAATCAAAGCAATATTCCTGACCCGAAAACTGGAGATTTCCCTTCTCTGGGCGTCAGCAATCCTACAACGTCAACTGCGAAATATGCAAAAGCACTCGACTCTCTAACGAAGTCAAAGGCATCAATTAAATATAAGAACTCTGATAATGCGGGACAGTGGGAGATTCAAAAACACCCCTTTTTTGAAGGCCAGAAAAGCGGATCTTCACAGGAGATATTTAACTTGATGAAGCTTTTCCCGTCTCTTGACCTCACCATTATCAGATACTCCTACTCTCTTTTCGAAGAAAACTACGATGATACTCTGGACTTTTTGAAAAGGAAATACAGCAAGTACTACCAATCCAGTCCCCTTAAAATAAAAAAGAAAACAACTGTTGTGAAGCCTCAGGTGTCACAGCCAAAAAAATATTACGCTTCGACTGAACTCTACACCACTCCTGAAGTGGAACGAATACTTAGGGAAATGAGCTTTGAGGAAATCAGAGAGGAGTACCATAGACATCGGCAGATAAAAGCAATATTGGATAGAACTGCCGCGCAAGCTCGAGCAGGGCGGTCTGGCGGGCTGTCAGGATTAACGAGCATCTCTCAAGGAGAGACGAATAAGATTAGATTGCTTGAAATGGCTTCGAAGAAGTACATTTTGAGCAAATACCGAGCGAATAACTGCTTGTTTGGTATTGACTTGCATGGCCTGTATTGGGATGAGGCGAGAGATATCATCAATGAGCAGATCGACTTTATAATGTTAAATGTGCTTGGCAACAAGAGTCAATATCGATATAATAAGAAAATTATTGATGGCGAGGAGCATCTTTGCTACGAAATAATTACAGGCAAAGGGAATCATAGTCAAGGTGGTTTTTCAGTGTTATACAGAAACCTGTGTAAGATGTTCGAAGCCGAGAATTACCGCTACAAGGAAGGTGATGGGAAAATATATTTATTTCTTGCTGTTTAAAGTGATAAGAAACTAATGGATTGGAGAAGTGTCTTCATAGTATGTTTTGCGTGGCTAGTAACTCCCGATCATTGGTTATTTTGTTGTTTTGCGCTTGTATTTTGCTTTGAATGCATATATCGTGCATTTTTCAAATCAAAATTATCAGAAGTATTTCTCTGTAAAAAATAAACCATGAACTAAAATAATTATGCAATCTACCATTCGAGGGTCTAGTTTCAAAGAGAGGAGCTTGTTGAAAATCTTAGGGGTTTATCAAAGAGAAAAGAAACTTGTTATTGAGCTTTAGTCTGGAGAGTCTTGCCGAATGACAGCTGTTCAAATGTTACAAATTTTAAAATTCAAGTATGAACTCCAAAGTATACTTAAAACACTCAAGTTCAAAGTTTTAATTCTATTAGTTTCTGTAACAACAATAATATTAATTAAGAGAAAAATCCAAGATGAAAAAGTTCGACTACGGTTATGAATCGGAAGCGGCTGAGGACAACTGGCCTGAATATTATTATTTATCTCAAGGGGATTCTACTATCATGGAGCATGCGTCATACACTGAACTTCCTCGAGCAGCATCAACCTATGCTGCGCCTCAATATCCACACTATAGAGCATATGAGAAGGTACATATGCACACCAATTTTTTCATTCTGATGATAGCACAATTAGGAAAAATGGCATCCACAAAGTAATGACATAAACTCCCATCAGTTCGTAAGGCAATGCATAATTCCACTGGCAATACTCTTGATTGCCTTGCTTGCAATCAATTTGGTATTGCTCCTTGTATTTCAGTTATTGCTTATAGTCGCAGAGTTTCAGTAGCAATAGCGAGAAAAATCCAATTTCCAAAGAAATTAGCAGCGAAACAGTAGCTCCATCCACAGTGACAAGAGAGTTTGATGAAGTAGCTATGGATTGCGAAGTTACTGGGACGGCATGCAATCAGACTGTAGGATTCAAAGAAATTGAAGATGACAAATTTGAGCGTCAGAGAGACTTCACTCATCTAAAAGAGACTGATACAACCTTGAATCACGATTCAGTTGACTTGAAGTTATACGACATTGCATCGAGCTTACAAGGTATCCTACTTTGGCATGAAATCTCACAATTTGACGTTGTAGGAGGGTTAATCAAAAACCTGCAATGCACAAACGAGTCTCAATCCTTCCCGACATTCGTAAAGCCCCCTTATTACCACTCACCTCAATTTGCAACCTAGCTTATTGGATCGATATTGAACATTTTCTCAAGCAAAAAAACTTGGGAGGGACCAAAATGCTTTGATCCGGCTCCACTTATTGGCCACAGGTTTTTGATAATTTGCGGCTTATAATTGCTAACACCCTTTCAGTGACATAGAATCTTGGAGTTTCATGGGAGGTATGGGAGTGTTAGGTATAGATTTCGCTCGAAGAGCGAAAATTTCAAAATTTGCATTCAGAATTAAAAAGGTGAAAAACTCTTCTGTCCAAAAGCCTGAGGACCGTGATATTTATTTCTTCTAGTCCGACCTGAGCCATTTTCTCCTTCATGATTTTTCAGTGGATGTCTATTTGATAGACCACAACAAAGACGTTCTGGATCAAAGAGGCTGGCACTCTTCAACTGCCCCAACGATCATCCCATACAAAGAAGTGGACTACCTTGGCAACCTTCCATTTTTGGATTGCAAAGACGTCAAAGCGACTACCCACACCTTCTTGACTTTCACTTTTGAATGCACAGCCTCCCTATAGTACCTTCTTCTACAATCATCGACTTCTTACACATTCACTCCCTAGCTGTCTTAGAGAATATTTCGCAGTGCGACTAGTCTTGATAGCCAACGCTAAAATAGAAGTTGCATCAGATACGTTTTTCACGCTCCACAAGTAACTATCTTCAAATACAGTCTTCTTATCCTAGCAGGATAGAGATACTTACAGAACTTGACGAATATGCTTCGACAACGCTTAGTAAATGGTCCCTGTAGCCGGATACAGCCTCTTGCTGACCTTGAGGGATTAATCTTCACTTGTTTAGTAAGAATAGATTAAATCAGTTCATATCCCATGCAATAGGATGCACGCGATTTATATATTTATATTTGCGGGAAAATTTGAACTCGGATTTCGTGTCATTATTATTTTTCACCTTCAATATGAAACTAAACAGCAATTAAATCCATCTCTTCAATAATAACAATATCAACAAATACATCATTTGATTAACTCTATGAATAAAGGCTTCCTAGAGTACGCCAATGCTTTCGGCCTCCCTGCCGATCAGCTCAGCTTGAAAGAAATTGTTCCTATTCAAGGAATTCATAAGGAGCTGCTTACCGATTTCACTCAGGTTGTAATCAGCAAACAGAACGCTGCTAGCTTGCTTTTCGGATTTCCAGGCAGCGGACGCACAACTGCTATGCGCTATATCACTGAAAGTCTCAAGAAGCAGAAGTACCCCGTGCGAATTATCAGCATCGACGTCGAAATATTTAATACGGAGTCACAATTTATTTCTGCTTTCTGCCAAGAGCTCGAATTTCAAGGTGTGAGTGTAGGCTACGATGTGTTTGGACCAACAAAGGAATTCCTATTCAAAGACATGAATGACATTCTAAAAGTAAAATGCAGTTTTTATTATGACTGAGAATGTGTGTCTTAGGAGTTGCCAGAGACAATGATTGTATATTTACAGAACTTACACGAATTGAGCAAAAGTAAAAGACAAGTGCTGTTATACTCACTTCTTGATTGGGTAAGCGCGCGATTTATCAAGCAATTCCATAAGTAATGAAATCAGGTGAGATCAAGTGCTGTGAAGCTGATTCTTGTGGGTTCAGTCAACGATATTATGTTTTTAGAGTCTTTGGAGAAGAGAGTCAAAAGTCGGCTGTCATATAAGTAAAAGAAGCTTCAAACTACTTTGAATGGTTAATTTGGTTTCACCATATAGTTCCTACTTTTTTTTCAACTATACGTTCGAAGAGCTCAATTCAATAATGATTAAGCGAATTGAAATGGTGAAGAATGACGATGGTGTACTGGTAAGGAAATGGAACGAGGGAAAATATAAAATTATTTTTGCTGAAAATAGAAAAAAACGATGCAGCAGGAGGAGATCCAAGAGTTTTTGAAATATTTCTATTTGTCTCAGAGGTACCTAACTTTCACATTCACCAGCAATTTTCTTATTCAATCTCATCGTAAAGGCCTTTAAAATGGTTTATGAGGCTCATGGAGGTCACGTTCTGTTATTTCGAAAGTCAATTTCCAGGTAACAGATTATATGTGTAAATCCCTTAGATAATTATCTCTCGCATTCATAGTCAATCTATCACTCCCCGATGAATTTTTAAAAGGCTTGAAGTTCGCTAGAAATACTTTGGAACCTGATATCCTGGAAGGTCACTTGAAAGGTAAATCCATGATGCCAATAAAATACATCAATATCTCTGTTTTCAGAACTGGGTGTGAGCGCAGAGTTGTTGCTGCTCATATTGATCAAGCGTCTGATCCAGCAGGAAGTTTCGCCTATAAAGTTTGATCGAATCCTCGAAGAATACGATATTCTCAAGAAGGTTTTCGATCCCTTCAAGCTTGTTATCCTTATAGATCTTATTAGAGAACAAATGTCATGTCTGCAGTTCAGTTTTCTCGAAAAGTCCTCAACAATGCGCTTAAAATGCTAAATTCTCTCTCGATTATCAAGACTGAAAGTAAGCATCAGCCTCATCCAATCCTGATGTTCATTATTTCCATTATTTTCAATAGGAGGAAACTCGCTTGAGCTCGACACCAGCGAACTCCTTCTCAATTTGCCGCTCGAACAATTAAATACTTTCATTCTGGATGCTAAATCGAATATACCTTCTGCTTTCTACGAATGGGCTACGGCATTTTAATTGTTGAGCATTTTTTGTTACGCCTAAAGTGAATTTTTCAATATAGATTTTAATACTATGTCAAAAAAAAAGAGAGAATGAATAGTTGTAACAGTAATATTATCAAACAAAGTAAATTATTTTGGTTAAGAAAAAGATTGAGGGTCGTAATGCTGCTCTAGATAGTAAGTAAAAATTTGTGTGGTTAAGAAGGAGCTTAAAAACGGCTCTTCTTTCTGATTCTTTTTGATAATTATTTGCATCAAGGCCTCATAATCCAATTGCTGAAAAAGAAATTGGTTAGAGCTCGAAATTGATGAGATGATTGTTACTTTATTATCATTCATTTGATACAACGGGGTGTATGGTATATGCTTGATTATGTTGTTGTAGATAGCATCATAGAATAGCTTGAGAATGCTCAAGCAGCCTCTGTATTCGGTTTCATTCGCGTCGAATATGTATTTTTTATCGGAACTGCGAAGTTGAAAACCATCATATTTTTTCTGCGGGGAGACGGTTGCCTCAAATTCTATCGTTCGCTTGGTTTCGGGATTAAACTCTCGATATATCTGGAAAATTTTCTCAAAGACGCCGTCGAAGTAAGGCTCGACGATGCTAGTATTCACACTCGGATCAGCGAAAATGCTTATTCGGCCTTCATTGAGGAAGACGAAGATGCATTCTGGATAGGTTGAAATCAGGTCCTCTTCAAACAAGTAATTGACTCCTTGATTTATACCTTTGAGAGAAGGAGAAGATGAAGTTAGAAGTGACCCTTTTCAATGTTATTACCAATAAGTGCTGCTCCTGGTGCATCGCATAAAGGCAGAAGCAAATTTGGGAGGTTGAAGATAAGAGGATATGGGTATTTGAACGGCTTTAGCATGGAATAAAGGACTTGTCTGATGGATTACGAGAATTATATATCGGTGATAAATCACAGGAGAATTACAAGGTCGACGTTAGTACTGCAAGATTTTCGCAGAGGAGGACTAGTTTCTTTTCGAGCATGACAGTGAAAAGCAGATAAGTTAGATCTCTCAGTGAAAAATAAGAGAAAACAAGAGGTGCTGCCCAGATAGCCTCCATAGCAAACGCTTGCGGTCTCTCACAAATCTGAGTCGAAAGTTTTTCAAAGTTTTTGTATTTGAACTCAAGTGGAGAATTAAATTTTGGAGGGGGAAGTGCCAAGATGGCGCTGAGGTACGCACTGAGCTCTGTGGATAAGTACTATTATTTAAAGTTGATCATCAAATTATCAAAGACAATGAGATCGAACCTGATTGACCCATTCAGCGTCGAGCTCTTTGAATACATTCTTCTCTTCTCCCATAGAAAACCTCCGACTGAGACCGTTCATGTCAGAAAATTTCCGAAGTCTTTCAATTTTAAACGCATCTTTACAGCACATTGTGAAATGTCACCTTTTCACTTTTAATAAACGATAGATTACCCAATATCTTGGTGTTTAGTTGCATGAAGAACTTGATCAAAGGATAGAACGTCATAAAACAGTAGACCTTCTCTACTTTCCAGTACTTTCGATTAAGTCTCTTTTTCCCTTCAGTTTTTTGCGAATTCAGTTGTCCCTAATTCAAAGATGAGTTTCATGATTCAATTAATTGCTCCTTTTTTTTTTCACCAGTTCGAGATAATCTGTTGTTTTGATGCATACATGATAAAGAAGGCGATTTGGGTTACCCTCTTTCAGTACATCATTCTCAAAAGACTGGTTATCTAGCAGATTTCCTGGCAACAAAGGAAATGCAAAACAGTTTTCGTTGGTTCCGAAGTCGTTCTTTGAGAATAAAATCCTGTCGTCAAAATATTGCATAAACACTCGAGAAAGCAAGAATATGATTACTCATAGAGCTCTGTGAATGATGTTATTTTTTCTTTATGAGCTTCAACTCCAAATGGAAAAGCAAAATCTGCAATTGCATTTTTTGGAGCACTAAGAAATTTAATTTATTTTTTTTTTCACGCCAGAGCTAGGTTACCTATTCGTTTCGTCAAGTTTTCCAGGATAGCTGAATAATATTTTAGCCTTGAGATGCCCCACTTTCTCACTATTGATAATATGTTGAGTGAGTAAAGCAATTAATAATAACAAGGGTGGGAAGTTACTTTGGGTTTTCTTCTTCAAAAGCAAGTACATCGTGCTTATCAACTCCAATCACGAAATATTCTTCAAATAGTTTGACTGGACAAAGTTTCTTTTTATCATCTTCACGATATGACTCGGGCTTTAGATTTCAGACAAATGAGGAAAATTGGCTTGGAGTTGGAGTTACACTTTGCTCTTTATGGGTTTTCATTCCACTCTCCTCTGGACTCACAAAGAAGATGTTCGTGTGGCGTTTATCTGTAGTCAATAGTTTCTTATGCGCGGAATTAAAAATGCTATTCTTCATTGATTTTGGAGGCGTAAAATGATCTAAATATCAGACAGCCATCGCTAAGCATCAAGAAAATTAATTACTGCTTTCGTAGGTCACAACAGGGACACAATTCAGTGCGACAACCGATCTCGCAAGCTGATCAACGTTCTCTATGATGTTAAAGCTGCATCAGAAATACATTTTTGGTAAAATTCATATGCCTGCTTCTTGAACGGCTTCTAGGTCTGATTTATCAACATCTCCCTGAGTATTTATACGAGTACAGCTATCCAAATTGAGTTTCAGCTTGTCTGAAAAAAATAGTAATGCGAGTTAAACGCGGCTGTAATCAAGATTTCATCATACGCTGCTTTTGATAATTTAATAACTTTGAGAAATTTTCAGATTTTTCTTTCATTTCATCCTCAGATTCGATCCATTCTTTTTTATTTGATCCTATCTTCGAACCAGATTTATCATACTTTGCCAACAACCGCACAGGAGACATTATCTCTCTAATCCTCTGCGATTCGCTCTGGTTTTCATTCATTGGACTCACGAATTCTGACTCATCGATTTCGCTCACTTTTGACGTTGTCTCGCAACTTTTTATGGGAGTAATTTTAAATTCGTGATTGCGTTTCGACGGATAAAGAGTTCCTGTATATTCTGTACTCGGACTGCTATCAATATGCTCAAATCCAAGGACATTATCGCTTTTTGATTGGCCACCGCTTAGATCCGAATCTCCTTGCGAAGACGTATGAGACCGGACGGACCCTATATTCAAAGACATCGGCACATGCTTATTTTTTTCAAATTCCCGAACTTTCCGCTTGTAATATTCCAGTTTTGTTTTGAATTCATTCACTCTCTCTTCGAGCTTCTTAATTCTTGTCTTTTGCTCTCCCATTTGGGCTTTCAGTTGCTTATTTTCAGCAGAGAGCTCTTTGTATTCTTGCTCTTTGTGCTGAATTTGCTTCTTTAAGATATCATTCAACTCTTTTTGATAGAGATATGCTTTTTCAAAATTTTTTTCTTGGGTCTCGAGTAGCACGGTTTTGTGAGCTCTGGGTAGGGAGTCCGATCGTGTTCGAGTGTCATGCTGAGTTGTGGTGGTATTGAGTGGTTGAGTCCTTTGAACCTCCATTTTAAAATATTCAAATATGAAATAAATATAAAAACAGGAAGCCACGACTATTTGAGATATGTTGTTTGCTCAATGGCTCCGGTTTATCATTTCAGACATTTCTTCTGCCTTTCCATACAGAAAAAAGCTCAATCTTAGTTTCACCTTGGAATAAGGGTTCAAATGGAAATCTTCATCTCCTACTCAAAACCTGAATGCATAATTTTTTGAACCTTACTCAAGACCAAAAAAACTTATGTATAGAAAATTAAAACCAATTAATTCAATAAAGTGATTCTTGCTGATTGACCAAAAAAAATTGATGAGAGATGTTAAGGAAACAACGTCTCTACAAGAAGGAATACTAACATGAAACTCTGAAGGGTTCTTTATATATATATTTGATATTGGATTGACTGAAATTTCCTCAGAAGACCCCTTAACTTTCTTGATTTATAATTTCATTAATACCCAAGAGCTTATTTTCTAAGCTGCCATCCAATATCAGTTTAATTAAGGATTAGTTAGGAAAGAGTGCCTACCAACATGAGAGAAGAATTGCGAGATTTAAAGCAAATTAATTATTGAGAATAAACGACAATTTTGTCGAGTTAAGAGTTTTTTAAAAAAAATTATCATTTATGATACGAAATAGAAATATTAAAAATAGCTGGCTTTGAGCATAGTTTCCTATCTAATAGCTCCAAGCCTTAAGTTTATGAACAGATATAAGCGAACCAATAAAATTAATTACCTCACCTAAGTATAGCAACATAATAATAGCCCTAACTAACTTTTATAATGTAAAAATTATCATTTTCATAAACAGCTATAACAAAGAAATGTCTCAAGTTATTCTCTCACTATGTTCCTTGAGATATTCCCTTCTTCGAAATCATTATCCTCGCCATCATTATCTTCCTCTTCTTCTTCGATTATTTCCTCGTAAGTGCTTTGTAGCCTCGTAGCTTTCGCGTCATCACTAATGACAGAACAAAATTCTTCGAAAGAAATTCTTCCATCACCAGTAAAATCAGCTTCTCTTATCATCGTATCGACTTCTTCATCTGAGATCTTTCGGCCTCCTCTAGCCATCATCTTTACAATACTCTCTCGAGTGATATATCCAGCACCATCAACATCAAAATGCTGGAAAATCTTCCATAGCTTGTCCTTGTCAGAATAATGCTTGCTGTGAAGCGCAGCAATAAGGAAGTCTGTGTAACTAATATGATCTTTGTTATCAATCTGGATCCTTTGGATCAATTTGATTATCTCTTCATCACTTTCACGGTATCCTAGTTCATGCATAACTTCCTGTAACTCAGCGACTTGGATCTCTCCAGTATTGCTCTTATCACAATAATTAAAAGCGTTCTTCATAATCGCCAACTCTGCATCCGAGAGCAAGTCCACCATGATAGAAAGAGCTTCCTTGCGAAAATATGAACTATTTTTAAATGCGCGTAAATTTTGAATGACTGACCGGTTGACAGGCTCTACTGGATGAAGAGAGCGGATTTTCTTAAACCAAGGATGCTCCAAAGCTTCGGCTGCTGTGATTCTTTTTTGGACGTCTCTTTCTAACAGTTTGTGAAGCAAGTCTTTAGCATGTTTAGAAACCCTCCTCCAATCGAGACTCTTCATGTCAATCTTATCGTTGAGGATCTTGGAGGCGACTTCTCGGCTAGTGCTGCCCAAAAAAGGAGGTTGGCCGCTCAAAAGGAGATACATAATCGCTCCAAGACTCCATTCATCGCACTTTTCGCTAAAATTGCCTCTGATGACTTCCGGAGCCATATAAAAGATTGTACCTGCTGCCGATTTGAGTGATTCAATGTCATCGATGGGTCTTGCGAGCCCGAAGTCTATGAGTTTCAGCTCAGCGTCTTTTCCGACGTGAGAAAAGAGAAAATTTTCAGGTTTGAGGTCTCTGTGCACAATGTTCTTCTCATGCAAGTGTTTGACTGCGGAAAGCGCTTTTTTCATGATGAGAGCAGCTTCGTTCTCGCTTAGACTGCCTTTCTCAATGACTCGCTCAAGGAGTTCCCCTCCACTGCAGTATTCCGTGACTAAATGAATATAATGGTCGTCTTCGTAGGTTTCGTGGAACTTGACGATGTTGGGATGGTCCAAATTCTTCAGGATGCCGGGCTCAAGCATCTGTACAGTGTTATTAGACGTCTTTTGATCTTTCTCGAGCGTTTTAATGGCGAATTTTTTGTCCGGGTTACCGATTAGTGTTGCCACGCGAACGTTACCAAAATGGCCTCGACCTAGTTATCAAAAGGTTTAGAACTGAGGAAACTTTTGGAATATTACCGATTATGTCAGGGTCTATCTCATAGATCTTTTCAATGTCTTCGTGTGAGGATATGGTCGCTACACTAAGTTCAGCGCTGCCTCTGAGGGCTCTTCGAGATCTGACTCTTAGTGGAGTTTCAATAGCCTTTTGTTGATACAAGCGGTCGAATTTGAGGTTGTCAAGGTTAGTTTGTCTCACTTTTTGCTTGCCACAAGCAATGCCCATTGGTTAATTCAGAATTAAACTATAATTATATATAGTTCCGATTTGATCTGAGGGATATTTATAGTCTGTATGGCAAACAGGTCAGAAAATTGAAAAATTTATGATATCAGAAATTATATAAGAATTCAACTGTATTTAGTCAAACGCATTTCCACTGAATTTGATCCATCAGCTAATTTTAGGACGCCTTTTCAGCCCTAATATCTTTAGAGTTTCAGCTTCTCAGCCTACTTGATGCTTTGAGGGGCTTTGCTTGATCATACTGTCAATTTTATAGAGAATGATCATCTTCATGCCCATAGCTTTCAGAGGTGACTTGAGTATGAAGATATTTCTTGGCTTATCGGGATATTCGCTGCTCACAGAGCTCAACCTAAACTAGAGACCAGATTAAAGTTCTGTTATGGTACCTTAGGTAATCACTCCTTGAATGGAATTTTGCCGAAACGTATCACAGTTTAATTTTAAAGGGTGATTCTTATAATTTTGAGGCTACTCAAGATTCACTGCGGCTAAATTGTTCAGCAATTCAAAATTTCCAAGTGGCTTTATTCAACTCAGTCGAAATGGGACAGCAATTTCACTTGACTAAAAAGTTTCAACCTTTAGGAGCCTCTCTATGTTTGAGTTTATTTTTTTTCTCGAAAAGGATTTGGACCTCTGAAAATTGAACAATTCGAGTGGACCAATGCAATGGTTATGTCCAAATTCGTTTTTGGTTTATTTTTTGTTCAATTTGTATGTGTGGAATATAGATATAATGTCAAATTATGAGTAGACTCTTTGGTTGCTGAATACTTTAGCGCATTTTGAAAATGAGCAGTAAAAAATTGAGAGTAATATTTTAATCTCTTTTTGATCTTTTCTTCGACCAGATTTCTGTAGAAAAGAAGCATTTCTTCGATATAATAGACGATATGTCTAAAATCATGGCAATTTAAACCTTCTTCTTGAAGTAAGATAATAACACGTGGTCATTGAACTTTCTGAACGAGCTCTAGACCATATATTATTCTCTTCTTTTTAAAGATTCCTATACTTTCATTTTCTTTTTTTTCCTACTCGAAGGAACTCCCATCATTTACTGTTTTAGAAAAAAAGTCATAAAGGTATACGCAATTAAATCCAATTTATTACATCAGTCAAAATATGTCTAACATTCCCGACTTCCAAAGCTCATTCGCATAAAGTTAAAAATTTTTTTCCTTTGATGATCAAGAAGACTGACAATTGTAACATACTCTTACTGCATTGTTGAAAAAATCTAACATATACTGCAATATGTCTTTGACCTCAAACTGTAAGGTTTAAGCTTTGAGTTCAAAACTAATGAATTATTATTGAGTACCTAAGAGATAATCTTACTTGCAAAAAGCCCTATTAAGCAAATATTTTTAATTTTTTACTTTTGAAACTTTGCACTCAATCTAAGTGTGTCCTATTTTTAATTTATTGTTAGTCTGCGTACACTATGAACCACTACCTGCTCGAAAAGAGAAATAGCCCACTAACCTATAATTCCGCTCATCAAGCAAGGCTCCAGGTTGAGCAGAACGCCAAGTCTCTAGCCAACAGAATCCATTTGCTCAAGGAAGAGCAGCAAAAGGCGCTCTCTCGGCTCTACCAAGCTCGTAGTAAATCATATGAGGTGTTAACCAACAAAATTAACTATGAACTCAGGCTCCAACAAGTAGCATTCTTAAATTGAGCTTATCCTTAACATCTGATTTATCATTTTTTACCAGAAACAAAAGGATGCTCAAATGAAAGCGGCGAAGGAGAGAGAAAGAATCAATTATTTTACAAAACTTAGGAACCAAAGAAACGGTGAGATTCTCGAGAACCAGAAAACCTTGCAAAGGATGCGATTTACGCAAATGGCTCAGATTAAGAAGGAGAGAGAATCAATAGAACGGAAGAAAAAAGAGGAAATGCTACTTCATATTCAAGCGAATGAGGCTAAGAAACGCGAAATCAAAAACTTTGAGGAAAGGCAGCAGATAAAAAAACGCGAGTTCTTCGAGGCGAGAATCCGGAATTTTAGGCAGGGATATGAGATGAGGATACAAAAAGAGGAAGAATTGAAAAGAAAGCGGGAGCGACAGATTTCAGAAATGGAGTTAGTTGAGAAGGAGTTGTTACAAAAGCTGGCTCAAACACAAGCAGAGCAAAAATCAGTATTACAGGAATTGGAAATGACGGTTTCGCAGCCTCCTAAGGAATTGATGCAAAAGCTTGCGATGTATGCGCCGCAGAGGGCAGTGCTTCCGAGCAAGGTACTGCCGCCAGTGAGAAAAAGTGGGCTGTCGAAGTCGTTTGCAATGTCGAGGAATCTAAGCTTTGACAATGGTTTTCCGAATATTGCTTCTCCGCAGCGAAGCCTTTATTTTGATTTGACAGAAAATGGCCTTGGTAGTACGAATCATAGTATGATTCAGTCGAATACGAGCTTGAAAACGATGTTAGAGACGAAAAACAATCAGAAAGTTGATTGGAGTTATTGGAAAAATAAAGCCGTTCCAAGAGATGCTCCTACCGACTATGAAGAAATAGGAGAAGAACTTACGAAAGAGAAAGAAGAATAATAAATGTATGAGGTATAAGGATAATATATAAGAATCAATTGGCATGAAATATGTTCTTGTAATAGTGTTTTGAGATTTGTTTTGGTTAAAATCTGTGGTTTGAAGCTGAAAGAAACGATATATGTCGATATAACAGAAGATATCTCTTTTCTCAGAATGCAGAATAATCATATCTCACCCATTTCAAGAATAATTAATTCTGAAGTATTTTTAGGAGCTGTGAGAAAGTCTTGACGATATTTCAGGGCTTAATAGGGGCCAAAACAGCTTTATAATTACCTGGATCAATATAACAAGCAAGAGTAGAGCACACTTAACATAACTGTAACAAAAACAAAGAGAAATCTCTGAGTGATATGATATATGATAATTTCCAATTGATTAGTAGTTGTTTGATATGGCAACTCGAGATTGAATCGAAAAGTTAGAGAATAACCTGAATAAATGCGTGATATGATGGATAAGTCATGCTCATTCGCTTGTGATCGGAGATTATTTAAATGAGAACTTCTTTTCGAGGAAGCAAAAAACAAATTTTTTGACTCGTTTGAGTGATTCAAGCACCAACAGTTTAATGCATTGTTCTCATAGATCTAATCTAATCAGAGCCCTCTAGTTCATTCTTCCCGTAAATTATCACAAGTTTCATTGATCTTGGCGTTCTTCAAGAATTAAATGGGTAAATGCCCAGAATAATTGTTTTATATCAAGATATACAGAATTTAAAACCTTGATCACACTGAATAATAACTCATTATTTCAGAGATTAAACCACTTCAATCATACTACGCAAAATTTTTTTCAAATTTCCTAAGAAACATGATTAAATAGAGATTATCAAGATTACTCCATTCGAGTATGCAGATCACTAAGTACTTATAGAATAAGCTGAATAATCTGCAAACCGAGAAAATGTATATATATATGTTTAAATATCATTTGTCAAATATGAACTGTAAATGCACTCATTATATAAATGCCATTATATAGAGCATTGTTAAATAACCTTTCGGATTTCGGTTAATTAGCTCCTGAACAGCTCAAAGACTTTGAGCTTTGGGAGCTTATAGGTCTCCAAAGAGTTTTCACTCAGCAACTGAGTTAAACTTTTTTCCATAGTGCTTTTGTGCATGACAAGAGACGAGTTGTCCATGAAGTCCAACACTTGCTGGTATTTTGTTTTCATGCCTTTAAATCCACCCTTTTTAATCTTTCTGTGAATGAATTGGCATCTAGACCCATACTGACAATAGGATTTCTTGTGGAATTTAGTACAACGGATCGTCTTATAGCTGGTCATGACGGTAACTTTTTGCTTAAGTTCACTAGCTCCGTGGGCGAAAGAGCACTTATCTCCATACGGGCAAACAAAACCGAGTGTATACATTTTGCAAGGCTAGAGATAGTAATTCATTACTCAATAATCCAAAAAAAAAAAGTACCTCTGTTTTTAACTTTAACTCAAAGTTTTTATGCTTATCAGACTTCTTGTTCTGACTTTTGGCAATTGCCTTCGTGTGAGGTTGGTAGGTCTCATCATTCGAATTCTCTGGAGGAGAAAAGCACCGGTCACCAGACTCGAAATCCAGAGAAGTTTCGGTAGATGGGAGACTGATATTGAATCCAAAGTCTTTAGTTTGAGTGAAAGGATACACTCCACTAGATCGAAGAGGCTGGAACATTGTAGCAGGAAGAGAGAGGAGAAAGAAAGAGAACTTGGAAAGTATCTATTTTCGTTCCAAAATATATCGATTATAGAAAGCTCAGATTTCAGAATAAGAGTTAGTGGAAATTTGAGTCTAATTTAGTACTTTGTGATTCTTAAATAGGAGCTGATAATTTTAATTAAATTGGTTTAAGAAGCTTTCTTATCACATTAGTTCGTCAGAAGAGCTTATATAAGGACTGCGTTTGGAGAATGGGAACCCGATGAGCTCAAAGAGTAGTTGAAATGCACCGTAGGGCCTTTTCGAAGTTGGGATAGCATGAATTTATTTCTATAATTACTAGAATATAATAGAGAAGAAACTTCAGCTTTCCATATTAGAGCAGAGGCTTATAGTCAAGTCTTAAAATGCGTGACAGGTGTTCAGTAGAAGTACCATTTGGGAGAAAGTAACTCCTAGCGTGGTTTTCTGATCCCAGGAGTGACGGATAAAGTATCCCGAGTTAATTAACTCAAGAGTTTAATTAAAGTGCACTGGTAGTTAAAAAAATTCTTTTTTTGAATTCTAATTTTTGCAAAACCATCTCAGATCGTTATTATAAGTTACCTAACCGTCTGCATGGTTGTAGGAAAATTTCTAAATTGGCTCATGAAAATAAATTTTTATTGGGAGCCTTGAATTGTTAGCAGCTTATGTTAGATACTATTTGAAGAAACCAAAAGCTTAGATGGACATAAACTTGCTTCCCAAGTCCAGCTGTCCAATGCCCCAAAGCATTTCCAAAAATTTCCAAAAAGACTCTTAGAAATTCGATGCAATTACGAAAGGATGTTGGAAATTGAATATATTTCTTTATAAGCAAATCTTTGTTATATTCAATAGATATTCATATATGAGTCAGCCAATTCAATAGTCACTCTTTCTCTGATCACACATTTAACAATGCTGAGGCTTGATAAATACAGAATTAGATTAACTCTCTATTAACTTTGCAAAATAAGAGAAATTTCGAGTAAATATCGTTGGTGACCGAAGAGGTGGGAGCGCGGTCTCATCTCTGAGTCAAGTAGTCAGGGTGATTGGAAAAAACTTTATTTCTCTCATTAAACTGTTTGATCAATAAAAGTGCAAAAACTCTGTTTAAAATAAATAATTTAGTTTATTCACGATCATCTGAAAAAAATCGTTGATCTCATAGTTTTCTTGATTTAAGTCCCTGAAAAAACAGGAGTATTTAATGCTATCATGATTTAGGATTGATCGACTCTCTCTTCAACATGAATTCCATCTTGTAAACTCAGCGAAAGTAAATATCAGCCATTTTCACTACTTCATTTAAGGTTCAGAATACCTAGTAAGAATATATATCTCAGATAACCTTCTTACACCAATATAAACCTTCAATGTATCGTGTTCTTAGAAGCAAGTTCCTGAAATAGATACTTCCAAATACTTGTTCTTTAATTAAAATGAGATGACGATGTGGCATTTGCGATCGTAACCAAACAATTTCTCTTGAAAATTAGTATGAGCTGATCAAGATACTTCAATAGGGCTGTCAGCCAATCTTGAATTTGCTATAGATCACAAAAAACTTCAGTTGCTCCAGGATTAATTCTGAAGTGTCCAAAGTACCAGCAAACTACTCATTCTAATGGACTCGACATTTCGAAATTATAGAAAGAGACTAACTAATATTGTGCGAGCTCTAGCCAAGTCCATTTCTGCTATTAGAGAAAATAAAGTTCTCAATATTTTTTTATCAGTTAGCAAAGGCTAGTATTGCATCGATGATGCTTGTGAAACTTTTAGTTTTCTATATTTATTGCATATATTTTTTGGAAGATATGTCTGAATATATATTATTAGTGAGAGTTGACATAAGCAATAATCTTTTTGCTATGTAACCATTTTCGAGACGTTATAGTAACTTTTCCTTGATACAATTAAGCCAATGATGCAACAATCAGAATAATAATGGCAAGGAACATCTTGCTGACCGTTAGTGTACTTCCATAGGTCGTGTTAGTGATATTAGCTATTTTGAAAGAGATGTAAGATAAAAAACAAAGGAAAAATAATACGTGTTGGAGGGGGCAGCGTGCTAACACTGAGAGACTTGACGTTGCTGTCATCCATAAGATCAGGATACCCTGGATTAGTCGAGCCTCCCACAAAATAACCCACCCAGCTTGTGTTGGAGGGAAGGTTGGTGAGAGTAATGTTGAACGGTGTGTTTGGAGAAGAAATTTCGACGTAAGTTGACATGAAAGCAACATTTTCAAAGTCTGTACCTCTCCAGACTTGGAACGCAGTCGGTGTAGTAGAACTGCTCGAGTTGGTGCTATTAATGAATACAGCGTACACGAATCCGTAGTTATCCAGCGAAAATGTAACCACTATACTATCGGTCGTGGAATTAGCGAAGGTTGGGGCTGTTCCCCAACCAGGTGTGTAAGGAACAAAAGCAACACTCGTGATAGGCACAGTGTTATCGAAATATTGGATGTTCTTCGTTAACAGCTTTTGGAACGAGGCAGTGTTTAAGATAGTTCCCTGATCGACTGGGGTGAGGTAGTACTCTGAGTGATCAACTGGAGCAATCAAAAATTGCTGCTGATTGGCCAACATTCTTCGTTTGGGTCTCAATTCTTCTTCAATAAGTAATCTTCTTCCCACAGGGTACTGTTTAGGCAAAACTCTAACAGATTATGAGATGGAAAAAAATTTTAAAATTTGTTACTCATGGCTTGGAAGACTACAAACAAAGGCGATCTGGCTGGCGATGTACTGGAGCTGAGTATATAGTGTGATAGCTGTAGTGAATGATAATTCTATAACTGCCGCTGACGGTCTCGCTGGGGGAAAATATTATTAATCATTGAGATTGTGAGTAAACTTACGTGAGGTTGTAACTGCTAAGGTTTCAATCGTGCTCTCATGTCCACCTTGGTTGATCGCGATAGCGTGCACCTCCCAATCAGTTTGAGCAACCAACGCGGTTATTTTCAAAGTACTCACTGCAGCAGTGGCTCTAAAACTGCCGTATTGTGAGAGAGTGCTTAAATAGCGCGCTGGTCCAAGATTTAACAGTTCTGCGGTTGTTGGTTCTGCAGTGCCTTTAAGCGCGATTCTGTAATAGACGTCAGCCATTTCGGAGGTTGCAACAGAAATATCCACAGTCGTCATCGTGACTGCAGCTTGAACGAAACTACTAAACGTAGGGGCAGTTGTTATAGCAGCAGCTGTGGTAAAATCAGCGCTATCAGCTGAGAGCTGGTAGATAGATTGATCTGCGCCTCCCAGAGTAAAGGTGATGGTGCCGGTGAAACCCACAGCCACAGTGTCCGAAACGTTTACATAAAAGCTGTTCCTCTTCACTCCGTTATCAAAGTAAATGAGGTTTGTGGAGAGAGTCAGTCCCGTGGAGTCGCCATCAAAAGCGAGATAGACTATGAGCTGCAGATCCGGAGCAGTATCAAGAGAAATGTAAATTGGCAACGAGAAGCCACCTACTGGCACCGTAGGTAATGTTGGGATCGTGACCATGAGTCCTAAATTTAACGAATATTATCAGAGGAAGTAAAAGTAATCAAAATACCTGTCTGAGCGACAACATAGACGGTTGTTTTCCTGATAGGCGTGTAATAGGCTGGAATAATATCTCCGTCAACTGACCACTCAATATAGTATGTATTCACATTCTGGTCATTTGGAACACTGATTTGGAAGAATACTTGAATCGAGGACTGTGCGAATCCAATGTTGAAAGGAATCAAGGAGAGAGTGGTTGTGGGACGGTAGGTCAGGTTCAGTGCGCTAGGATAAGACATCGTAATCTTAATAGGATCTGTACGAGTGCCTCTGACGACGGTAATATCGGCATCGTCATTAATGATAACAAGTGGACCAGGCCATGTGAAGGTGTACCCGATTGGTTGGAGGTTAGGGTACGTACTCTCGAGAATGACTTGGTTAAAGCCATCGTAGGTCTTGACTGATATATATCCACTACTTCCCGCGTAGACCGGGTTGTTGATATTGCTGACTGTGAATACGACCTCTCCACTAAATTGAGCAGCCTGCCCTGTTAAGTCGATGACATTTGGACGTATAATCGTGCAAGTTAGATTGTTTCCAAAGGATGATGTGGTAGCCTTGCACACTGGACTCTGAGAGATGATGTCATAAGATGAAGGGAATTGGATTCTAAGCGCACCTAATTCAATGCTGCTAGGTAAAGGACTGAATATCTGCAGATTGAAAGTATACGTAGCGAACCAACGTGCGTAGTAGCTATCTACTGTGAGATTCAGCATATTCGCAATGCCAGGAGCCCCAGCCGTTTCCAAAGCTCCTGCTGACTCGATCACGTCTAAATTACTCGTAGAAGTAGTCAACGAAGTCGATATTTTGAACTGTCCAGTGTTAGCATTTGTGTTCTGGTTAGGATTTATAACACCTCGTACCAGGATGGAAATCGGATTACTTGGTGAAGCTAAGTAATTCGAAAATCCTTGGATGAACACTTGCCGAGCGCTCACTGTGCAGGGCGTTTGACCTGAAATTCCGGACAAAGAGCTACAAGTGATAGATGGCCCAAGTAACTGATCATACACCTTAGGGAAAGTGATAACGATCTGACTCATATTGTTCAAGCTGGTTGTTGTTGTGAAGGTAAATATGTAGTCCGCAGCTTCTCCTTCATTTTTGGGGTAAAAGTTGATTTCGCTGACCGTGATTGCCCCTGGAGCATTTGTCACCTTGAAAGTTCTTCCAATGGTTGATAGTGTGTTGGTTGTGTCAAGAGTCACTCCAGCATAGGCTGTTGTGATGGTGAATCCTTCACTGGTTCCTACTGTCGATGGGTTCGTGACGTCGTAGATAGTAATAGTCAGCGAATTCACCGAAGAAGGCGTGTATAAGCTGTCAAGCGTGATAACAAACGCACTGCCTTCCAAGACGCAGCTCTGGAAAGTAGTCAACGCACCAGCTATGCTACAGGTTGGAGGAGTAGGGAGTTGCTTGTATTGACTACTTGGGAAAGTAATGCTGATAGTACCTCCAGCTGGAATCGGCGTCGCACCTATGATGGTAAAAGTGTAACTGGCTGTAGTGTTCGCGTTCGAAGGCTGCACCACGAACGTGTTGAATGAGATCACTCCTGAGAGGAAAGACGAAGTCATGACTGTGTTATCAAAGTTAGTAGCTGAGGCAAAATTGTTGCCGACTGTCTGGTAGACATAGATATTCCAGGCCGAGAATGGACTTCCACTGCTTGGATTTGTAATGCCAGTACCGACTATTGTGAAAGTTTCTCCTCCGGCAATTGCTTGGAAACCGGTGATTCTAACCGTGTTAACCGTGACAGCATACGTAATCTCAGTCCCTACCGGCGTGAGCACAGTTGGGGTAGTAGTAGAGAAAGAAACTTGACTCACGCCTCTGATTAGATTATAAGCAATAGGGAATTGTATCCATATCGTTGCACCCTGAGGGATCACATTCGGGTGGCTGAAAGTGAACGTGTATGTGACGGCAATGTCTCCCAGTACGAGACTTGAAGCAGAAACGGTCTTTGTTGTGAATGCTGGACTCGTGAAAGTCGTAGGGAAAGTTGATTGTGTGAGGTTATACAACTCTAACCCTGCCGAACTCGAAGCGCTAATCATCATCCTTCCAGGTGTGCTTCCAGGCACGTATCGAGGAACTCGAAGACCGTTAATTTTCCAACTATTCGAAGTGGCAGGGACAGTCTGACCCGATGTAAGCACAATCAAGACCCAGTCCACTTGTTTGTAGGCATAACAAGTGTAAGCCACTGTTGCGATCTGGCAGGTAACAGCTGAAGCAACGGTATAAGTGGGGATCCAACCAATATCGTAAGTTGGCAAGCGTATCAGGATCGAGGCAGAGTTTGGTGTAACTGCAGCGTTATTTGCATTCCAAGAAAGATCGGTCGATGTCCCAACTGCATAGGAAGAGAAAACATATGCACTTCCACCTGAAACTGATGTAGTGATTGTAGCTGCAGACGCGATGGTCACGGACACCGTCTGAGTGTAGTACTCAGTCCAAATACGATTTTCCCTCTTAACGACCTTAATTAGCATTTGATAGCTGCTCGATGGATTAGTAATGTTCGGAATATGCAGAGTAACTGTAGACCCAGAGGCTATTGCTAAATAATTCGAGACTTGGATCTTTGCGGGTGAAAAGCTCGTTCCGTAGTTAAGTCGGCAAGTGATGTCTTCTCCTGCTGATGCAGCGAGGTTAGAAACACCAAGGCATGGAATTACAGAAGCGTTAGAGACACCTGTTCCGAGATCAGCGAGAAAGCCAACACCAATGAACTGTACCTCAATGAAAGATCGAACATCTGACGCAGCCGTCTGAGGAATGGCTGTGGGAATATTGGTCCCCACAGAGAAAGTGACTCCAATGACAGTTAATTTGCCTGCTTCGTTGTTGTAGTGCCGGACTGCAACCGCAGAGGGTGTTGTTGGGAAGACGGTGGTAGTTAATTGGAAGAACTGAGCATAGCTGTTAATCACGGTGGTACCATCAGTGTCGTAGAAAGTGATATCAAAAGAAAACGTTCCATTTGAGGTAGGGTTCGTCAGCACTCCAGTCAGTTGAATGCTGTGGGATGGTCCAAGAGACAAAGCAGCTGGTAGCGTCATACTTATCAACTGTCCTGAAGCAGAACAAGCTGTAGAAGCGGTGGTCGTCGAACCACTAATATAGTTGCATGAAGCCGCATTAACAGTTCCAACTGTTAATTCTGAAGGTACCAGAATCCCAACTTTGCCGCCAAGAGGAACAGAACTTGCAAGCTGGAACTTGAAAGTAACGGTATTTGCCGCACCATTGGCTAGTGAATTTGTTTGAGTTATACTGTTCGTGGCAATGTTTTCGTAGTCTAGTATCGTGATTTGCGTGTCAGTGGAGGCGCTGTAGTCCATGATAGAAGCGAGAGATGAACTCGTATAGGTTGTGATAACAATCGGTTGAGTTTTTCCAGCTGAAAGAGGATTGATTGCCCTAATGCTCAAACTTATCGCGCCAGGAGTTAAATTCGGAAGGTAATTGCTGATAGTGATCGTGGTGTTATCGTAGCTCACTATTACTCTTGAATCACCGCTGATGTCTTCGATTCCAGAAATAATATAGCACCGAGAGAGCGTTGAGGTATCGATCTCGAACCCAGTTGGCATTGTCACCGTGATAACGGAGCCAGATATCAGCGCGCTTGTTGGAGTAAACGTAAGAACGTAGTCCATCACTTTTCCTTTTGATAAGACGGCGGAAGGAACAGCTTGTGTAAATGACACGGAATTTATCAGTCCTGGTAAAATCGTCAACGCGCTAATTCCGGTTCTTTTAGACCGATAGGTTGACGTTCCGGACTTCACGATATAGATTGAGAAAGTATCTGTGGTTCCTGAGACTCCCGGGTTCGTCATAGGAACCCGAATTCCCATTTCAGTTCCAGCTGGAAGGTCTTCTTCCAATCCTGTCACAGTAATCTGAGTTCCTGAAAATGTGCAAGTAAAAGTTCCTGTGATTGTCAATCCATTGACAGGGAAAACCACGCAAGCAGGAGTAGCCGCGATAGTGAATGCTGTGGTCCCAACATCAATTATGAAAAACGAGTCTTTCTGGATTGCCGTCGTTATCTGGAAGGAAAAGTCGTAGGATGACACTGCTGATGCGAGGACTGAGAATGTGTCTGTCACTTCGACCAGCGGAGAAGCGAGCAATGGGACGTAGTCAGAAACCCCAATGACTCCGAAAATCAAATTCTGATCGATCACAGAATCGCCCTTATAGATTGTGAGTTTGAAGTTGCCGGTGCCCCCTTTAGCAGCAGGATTCAAAACTTTTTGAATTATCATTTGCGTGGCTATTTTTCATAATGCAGGTTTTTACAAAGCGCTAAACGATAGAATTTTACATGCATTGGCGGCGACGTCAGCAGCGAATGTGAAATTGACATTCAAACCACTTACAGCGCATACAACATTACAGGTTGCGGCGAGAGGCAGACCAAGACCAGTTTGGAATTGATTTGGGAAGCCAACTTGTAGGATGGCGCCTGCAGGAATAGCGCTTTGAGGACGGAAACTGAATGTGTAATCTGCGTATTCCTGACGGTTGGAGATAGTGTTGGAGATTGGAAATGCTCCATCGGTATATATTGTGCCTTTAAAATGTGAGACGAGCTGATCGAGCGGAAGTAATACCTGCGAGAGTCTTCCAGAGGAAAGACAAAGAGAGAATAGAGAGGATAAATGAGTTGAATTTCATCACCTTGAGAGTGAAGTGAAT
>ENA-UOUE01000274-UOUE01000274.1-compost-metagenome-genome-assembly--contig:-NODE-274-length-43477-cov-13.349885_pt1 | contig 43477 bp, 30 predicted proteins | sample MGYA00238146_ERZ747223 | MGnify/ENA primary metagenome ERZ747223 (study PRJEB28781, sample SAMN06268865) | compost metagenome | isolation source: single cell | place: USA: California, Emeryville, Joint...
TTATCTAGATGGAATATTCCAAACACCAGTTATGAAAGTGCTGAATAATAGTCAGTAGAAATGAAAATGAAGTAGGTAAAGTATACGGCCATATTAGATCAGTTTTTCCTTTCGTCAAAAATTACCAAGAAACTCATGGATTACTTCTCTCTCTCTCATTGAAGCCTACAGCACTGTTGATACAACGTATTAAACGCATGAAGAGAGTTTTCACTGCATCAGTAAATTAATAATTGTGCTCTTTGAATTTGGAGAATAGCTAGTATGATTCTTCTGCTTAGTATCAATCAAGAGATTTCTAATATGAATCAATATATTTTAGTTTACAGAGTTTGCGAAATTAATTATGTTTTTAAGTGAAGAAGCAGAATATTCTGATTCTCTTTGATTATTTCTGATACCACTGTTGCTTGATCTGCTAGCATTAAGTCCTATTCTCTTGTTTGAACAGATACAACCTACAGTTGGTATATTGACCTTAGATTATTGATTATGAAAGCAGCATCATCTTTCAAAGAAGAATATTATCATTGTAACACCATGTAACAATTATCATAGAATACAAAGTTTGAGCTTAAATTCTGGCAGTTTGTTGGCAAAAGCAAGAAAAACAAAATATTAAAAAAATATCATTGTAACTGCAATCAAATGTTAGTGCCTTTCGCACGTGGCTGATCGTCCCCATCTTCTTGAATAGGTTCTTCATGGTCTGGTATTTCACTGTAAGGAACATCACCTGGACATAATCGGGGTTGGAAACTTTAAAAATACAAATCTTTAGAAAGATTCCTGAGTAGTTCGACTTACTTTTCTTTTGGCTCATTGTCAAGAGCACTCGCAGCATACCTCGCAAAAATCACCAGATAAATCGCTCCACCAACCCAAGACCCAACTGCAACGATATATTGATCTACATATTGGAGTAAAAATAGGCAGATAATGTCCCATCCCCATGAGCCGATTTTATTAATCACATTAAGAAAAGCCATAAACGAGCCTCCAATTTCCTTTATTTTCAACTAGTTATTCAAAGAACCAAAGCTATCTATAATTACCACATCGGCAATATGCTGCAAGAAAGACGTTTCGTATATCGATTGCATGGATGTAGCAATCGCTTCAATAATTTTGAATCCTAGCAGGAGATACCAAGTCCTTTTGTAACTCGTATTGACGTCAAAACTCATATACGTATAGAATATTCCAACGCTCTATTGCCAAAGTTATTCAAAATTCTCTCCAAGAAATGAAATGATTTACCACAACTAGTCGAACGAGTACAGTTATCATCATATTTCTTATGAGTTTGCTATTCTTTTTAACGTATTCCGGCTACAGAAAAGCGTTAATAAGCTGATAAAAGACCTCGAGTACCAATTTCCAGCAGACGAATAAGTTTATTGGCAAGCAAATCAGGCCAATATTGCTTATATCCGACGTGCTCATTCCCTAAATTTTCATTGAATAAGCAGTCAAGAGACAAATTTACATTGCGAACGAGAGAAACTTTATAAGATTCTTGAATCGCCATAAGGCAAAATGGGTATGTTAAAAACAAAATCGAGAGCAACCGAAGATTTTTGTTTTGGTAAAGGGATTTAAACTAATCAAAATGAGTTTTTAGTGTTCGATTTAGTGATTATTTACCAATGCATTCATGTGTTTTAGCTCTGTGTACTCATTTTTGGAAGGGTTGCGCTCTTTTTTACAGAACATGATCCACATTGCTAGCACTATGGCAACAACCGCAAAGATCATCATGAAGCTCTGCGAGTCAAGCAGGCCAGTCTAACGCAAGATTGTTAATGGATGTGTAAAATATGAGAATATTACAGTGCGAGGTGTATTGAAAATGTACTTGTTGCAGAAATCAGCGCTGCTTAATGGAATGAAAAAATAATATCCGAACAACTGTCCGAGTTGCCCTCCAGCGACCTGGCTTGAAGCCCCTTTGGAGTACTCATCAAACGGCAAGAGCGTGAGCACCCAGCCATCGATAGCGACATCCTGATATACGCAGAGAGGGTGAAATTGTAGGAAAATAAGGTGCCTTATACTTCAATTCCGTTGAATAACTGCACGGCCGTGCCTGATAACACTATTAACCAGAGGCTCGTAGTGTATTCCGCGATCCAGCCATCGATATAAAATGAGATCAAAAACACCAAGCAAGCGATCTTTCGAAAATAAGCAATTAACTCAGAGTGCTAGAGAGCGCGTTACAAAGACGAGCAGAGGCACGATATATGATTTTCTTTTACCGAACTTCTTATTGTAATACTTTGTGAAAATGAAATGTGATCATAAGGGAATCATTATGTATATGCTTACGATATCGAGGATTGGTGCGAATAATGCCTTTAATCCCCAAGCAATTCCAATGAGTTTGAGGATTCCCAGTTGGGAATATTCCGCTCCTTCGGCTGCCAACACTAAACTGAGCGAGTTTTCAAAGTAGTTCTGAATTGTTTTCTGAAAAAGAGGATTTGGTAAGGAAGGAAAGTAAGATTTACCTGCACTGTGTACAGTGCTAACAGCATGATAATCGCGTTTACTACATGTAACTGGAGTCTTTTTCTTTTTGAAGATGTGGAAACAGCTGGTTTTGCGTGCTTGTGATCGGATACATAGCCGGATTCTTCGCTAATATGTGAACAAAGTTGAGTTTAACTCCTGGATGAACATACTTGGCAGGAGTTGGCTTGGTTTCTAAGGCGGACATTGAGTTTTGTTTAAAACAAGTCAAAAATTGGGGTATTTATTGGATATAACGACTAGCAGCATCGCAGTTATTAACGTGGTTTTTAACGCATTGATTGAAAAAAAAAAGAGCTTGGAAATGTTATGAATAAGTCACATCAAAATGAATAGGTAGGTTGATGTAAAGATGTTGAGACTAGTCAATTTAGTTATGTCTATAGGACTGAAGTATATCAGGCTATAGGCAACAATACGAAGGAGAATATCTAATTTTACTTATCCGATAAATTAAAAAGACCTCACAAGATGCGTGAAAAAAAGTTGTGGAAGACGATCTCGAAAGGAGAAAGTTGCGGTGAGGGGAGTTGCAGATAAATATTCCCAAAAAAATTCTACTTTTTATTTTTGGCGTTATCAAGGAAGTTACACCAAATATTGCAAGAAGGAAATAAATTAGCCAGCATCAGCACTGGTGACAATCAGTTCCGGAGTAGACATTTTTCTGTGGATGAATTCATTTTAAATGCTCGAATTCCAAGCTATAAATCATTTCGCGATGAAGAAATTCATTGAATTCTAAATACTAATGAAAAATGGTCTTAATAACGCTTAATTCTACATGTCCAGTTCCATTCAGCTCAGTTGTTCGTTACTTATTTTCCTCTTCTTAATTTACAAAACTAGTTTAACTAGTGCTCAACAACAAATTCGTTGATATGATAATTGTGATTCATTCAATATATCAAGACCTCTCATGAAAAATTTAAATGAGATTGATTTGTTGTAAATATTTGAGCAACAGTTCAAATTGATTAGCTAAAGATGCATACTAAGGCTTACTTATGATGAATGAAAATCTATCAATTAAACTTCGCTTACTTGAAAACATAGTTGACGGATATTCGGTTTCGTATTTGGATGCATCTAAAACTCTGAATTATGTAACTATCATAACGTCTGAGAAAACTCCAACAAATTAACAAAATATTCAATATTCAAACTACAACCAAGCCCTCATATCACGTTCAGGTGAGAACGCTTCTTCACTAGCTGCTATTTCGCTGTATGGGACATTTCCTGGAGCTAATTGAGGGCGAAAGCTTTAAATTAAATAATAAAGATGAGCAAAAGTTCCAAACCAACTCAGTTTACTTTTCTCTTGGCTCATTATCCAATGCTTTCGCAGCGTACCTCCCAAAAGAAACGAGGTAAATCGCTCCTCCAACCCAACAGCAAATAGCAATAATATGTTGATCTACATACTGAAGCAAAAATAGAGAGATAATTTCCCATCCCCAATGGCCAATATCTATAATCACGTTTAACGAAGTCATAAATGAGCCTCCAATTTCCTTGTTTTCAATTCCAATTCATTGCTGCAATCAAAGAGAGAGAGAATATTACCACATCAGCAACGTGTTGTATGAACGTTGTTACGTATATCGAATATATTGATGCGGCCGTCGCGTCTATGATTTTGAAACCGGCTAGAAAATACCAAGTTTTATTGTAATTTGTGTCCTCGTTAAAATTGATATATGTATAAAATATGCCAATGCTCTATCAGTTATAATTAGTTGATGATATGCTCTGTAAGAATTTAGGATTTACTGCAAGCAACCGAACGAAAACCGTTATCATTGCTTCTCTTATTTTCTTGCTTTCTTTCTTCACATATCGCGGCTAAAAATTACACTTCAGCGAGTTTCTAATTAAGAAGCATGTACTAATCCCCAGCAAACGAATAGATTAACTGGCAGGCAGATCAAGCCAATGTTACTGACGTCTGAGGTGCTCATGCCCTGTGCTAATCAGATAATGCTTCAAAACAAAATTTTACATTGCGGACGAGATGGACTTTGAATGACTGTTGAATCGCCATAATGCAGAAAGGGAAGGTTAAAAATAATATCCCAAGCAAGCGTAAATTCTTATTCTGATAAAGTGATGTGAACTGCATTAAGAGTAAGACACCCACGGATCAATTGGGATAGTAGTTACCAAAGCTGCCATATCTTTGAGCTGTTTATATTCGTTTTTTACCGGATTGCGTTCCTTCTTACAGAACATAATCACGATTGCTAACACAAATGCAAAGACGGCACTGAACAGCATGAATTCTTGGGAAGTAAGGAGTGATGTCTAATTCAATCGTTACAAAGAAGGAAATGCAAAAGAATTTACTGATCGTGGGGTCGTGAAAATATATTTATTGCAGAATTCGACGTTGTTCAGCGGGATGAAAAGAAAGTATCCAAGAAAGAGCCCTAGCTGCTCGCCAGCAACATCACATGAAGCGCCTTTTGAATACTCATCGAATGGCAAGAGCGTGAGAACCCATCCGTCAACCGCAACGTCCTAATGAAATGAAACGTTATTAGGCTATCATCACAACGATAATTCGCACGTGAATCCCATTGAACGTTAATATGATCCCGCCTGTTAGCACTATCATCCAGAGATGTTGTGCGTAAGTTGATATCCAATGATTGATGTAAAAAGAGACTATCAACGTCAAAGAGGCGATCTATGATACGTAAGAACACGCGCTCAATGTGATTGCTACTATGGTCAATACAGGCACAAGGTATGTTTTTCGTTTTCTAAAACTCGCGCTGAAATACTTTGAAAATCATGGATTTTTCAGCATAACCAAGTAATTTGCTCGTGATTACCACATCGAGGAACGGTGCGAAGAAAATCTTGAATCCAAACGGTATGATAATGAGCTTCAGAACTCCCAAATGTGAATATTCTGCTCCTTCAGACACGAGCAACAAACTGAGCGAGCTGTCATAGTAACTGAAAATTGTTTCCTTCAAGGCATGGGTAAAGAGAGTAGAAGGAGGAGGAGTTACCATGAATGTGTAGAGTGCCAGAAGCAAAATGATGGAGTTTATGACTTGTAGAGATAACCTTCTCTGCGAAGACGTGGTATTATCGGTTTTTCCGCGTTTAACTTCGAGTAAGTAAGCGGTTTCTTCACTAAGGAATGAATTAGGTTGGTTTAATAGAGGGTCAGCAACGAACAGTCTTACTTTGCAGCAGGATGATTTGGCTCTGGCGTATCCATGGAGATTTAATTTACACAAATTAGGGTAATGAGTGTTTCGATTAGCTAAAACGACTAATTAATCTGTTATTGAAAGTAGAGGTTGTTTAACATAGAATAAAAGAGATGTAAATTTTGAAGCAGAACCTAGATTGATTTTGAAATGTTCATATCCATGATCTCAACAAAGTGAGTTGTTGCCAAAATATCTCCTTCTTGCTGTGCCATAACGGGAATCCATCACAATCAATGTTAGAATTTTTGTCATACTATTATCAAAGTTCATTGCCCATTACAAAGTTGTTCAGGGGGATATCGTGACACTAGCCTATAGATTCAAAATTTCTATTAATTCAAATAATGGGAACTACCATTTACAATCAACTGTTTGAAAAACCAAAGCATTAGTAGTCAAGATAATGCTATATACATCAAATTATTTTCAAATTCTTAGCATTGTATTTCCCTTGTTTAGTAATTCTTTTAAATTACACCTCTAAAGCCATCGGATGATGTCCAAAAACCAAAGATTGAGCGGATTTTTTCTGTCGAATGGTTTATAAATGAATATAGATCAAACGATGAAATAAAGGTAAATGCAAAGTCTACTAAAGAAGTAAAGAATGACGAATCTATTTGAGTTATGCTAATTTTTCACTCAAGTTACCCTATCCTAATTATTATTCCTCTACTCTGGTTTTCGAGACAGATATACCCACTATTCAAAGGTCGTTCCTTCACTCCTACCATTTTTGGTAGTATCTTTGTCGGTGTCCGCGTCAGAATTTAAGTTGTTGGCTTTCTTAGTCCAGCCAAGACTAGGCAATTTGCGCAATGAAGTTGACTTCACAGCAATTGCCAGCACAAGCAATAGAACCAGAATAGCGAGCTTACCTTTCATTCTCTTTGCTTTATTTTTATTTTTTTCCTTTTTCATTATCAATTGAGGCTTGGTATTTATATCCGAAGAGCTACTTGTAATAAGTAACTATACTTTTGTCTAACTGGATTGAAAAGCAAGTTATCATTGGATTGCCTGTTCAATTAAACAGCGAACAGCATTATATTATTAAGTTGTGAGCAGTCATGTATTCTACTTATCCAAAAAGAATCGGCCGAAGAAGTCGGTGCTATGGGCCAATGATGTTGACGAAGAGACTGAGCAGCACCTAGCAAAAATAAGCTTTTTTAAGCCCAATGATCAATAGTTCCTTTTATTTAATCTCGAATGGTGCAGGGTTCTATTTAGCAAATTTATTACTTGATGATTTAATAAAACAGTAAATCTCGGTCACAAAAAATATTGAATAGTAGCTTTTTTTCCTTTTTGCTTGCTTCAATTGATACGAAGTCAGCAGTTCACGAATCTCTCGCTCGCGCAGACCACTAAAAGCTTATTCATTTATATCATAGAAATGATGCTCCAGTATAGAAGCAGGACTGCTCCAGCACAAAACAATCACCAAATATTCTATCGTTTTTGTCGAGCAAAAGTATTTCAATTCTCATAATCATATTACAAGAAAAATTCCATTTATCATAGCAGCGCATTTTGCATATTCGTATAATTGAGAATTTTGAGAGTCCACTTAGATGCATTAGATTTCTGAATGCTGCTAAAAAGATAGCAAGAAAATGTGATTCAAAACTAATAGATTCTGCCAAATGACCAAATTAAATTCAAATTCATCACCGACTGATAGGTTTTTTCAGAAAAGCAACTAGCATTAACGAAATATATATATTCAAAGTGTATCGCTCGTGTTGATTGCGAGAAGAAATAGTTTTAGAGAGTTGATATCCTTATCTTTTGCTTCCCATGAGCTATTGAATTTCTCAAACATAGGTCGCCTGCCCGGTTCTAAAATTTCTTTCTATCAGAATTTTCTGACAATCCGAGTTTTGATTTTGTGAATCAAATAAATCTAATTCGAACAGATGTTGATAGTTCAGAATTAGATATTAATCGGAAAAGTACCTGTGAGAATAACCATCAGTATGGGCTGTGCAAATACAACGGACGTAAAGAAACCCACCAACCACCCTGAAAGATACAGAGCTGTGGAAGAAACCACCCCAGTCCCAATCGATCAAAGCAAAATTCCGAAGAGCGTAAAAGAAAAAGTCAAGAAAGCAGTAACAGAAGGCGTAAAAACTCAATCTAAAGATGGAAAATGGTTAGCCAAGAGCCTAAATGTAGCCAAAAAGGCATTTGGAGACTGCGAAATGGAAGTCTTGCTCGAGACTGACCTCCAAGAAGTTGAATTCGTCATGTTAAATCATAATGGTATCAGCGCCATTGGTGCCAAGACTCTTAGTGAAAGGACAAACTGGCCTTATCTTAAGGAACTCAATTTAGAATCGAATAATATCGGTAGTGATGGTGCGATAGCATTAAGCCAAAATAAGTCTTGGAAGAACCTGAAATCACTCGATTTAACAGGCAATGCCATCGGAAACGAAGGAGTGAAAGCCCTAAGCAAGAATAAAACATGGGCAAATCTAAGAGCGCTCATTTTAACGAACAACGGCGTTGGAGATGAGGGAGTAATTGCGTTGGGTAACAACTCCTCATGGAAGAATCTCCTAGGACTCGTGTTAGCACAGAACGAAATCGGACCAGAGGGAGCGATAATGTTGGGACAGAATACGTCATGGACGAACCTCGTGTCGCTTGATTTATCGAAAAATAATATTGGAGACCAAGGAGCGAGAGGGTTGAGTGGTAATGTGGCATGGAAAATGCTGTCGTCTCTTAATCTAAAGAGTAATAGTATTGGAGACGTAGGAGCTTGGGCGTTAGGTGAGAATGCTTCATGGAAGAACCTCGCGAGGCTTAACTTGGCGCAAAATAATATTGGGCCAAAGGGATTAGAAGCATTAGGTACCAACGCAGTATGGGTAAATCTTACCGCCCTGGACTTGGGGTATAATGCGATTGGTCATGAGGGAGTGGAAGCGCTTTGTAAAAATACATCCTGGAAGAGTCTGAAGCAGATTGAGCTAACGAAAAGCCAGGTCGAAGCGCAAGGTAAATCGATGCTAAGCATGAGATGGCCTGATATTAAGATAATCGACTAGTTCATAAGCTGCATATTTTTTTTTTTATGTATAACTGGCCTGCAATCCTTAATTTATGTAGCTGAAAGGATTTTGAAAAATGCAATTTTATTTCATATTTGAGCAATGCTCACTTGCAATTTTATTATATTTTAAGAGGAGAACATATATGTCGAGTCTGAAGTAGAAAATACAAAATTCAAATTCAGTACTGAAATCTATTATTCATTATTTTGTTTTGAGTTTCGTATTCATTGAGAATATGAATTTCTGAGGATTTTTAAAGTTATGAATACATTGCATTGATTACCGTTGAACCTTTCATACCTTCTTCTCTTAACACCAAGACAATACTTAACCATCTGAAATGTTACTCGATTTATCGTACTAAACCTTACCTTATTTAACAATTACTTAATCAATTAAAGAAAGCCTATAGTTAATAAGAGCGATTCCCATCGCATTAAATTCCCAATAAGTTATTATTTTGTAAGATAGTCTCTTCATATCATATATAGTTCATAGCATTTAACATATACCCTAGCACCTACTATTAAATTTTGATAAGCAGTCTTCTCTTCAAGGGGATCGGTAATCATCTCGGAAGGTGTGGGACTTATTGCTCATCTTTATAGATGTACGTCTTCATCTTCCCATCCTCACGAACGAAACCCCGATACATCCCTTCAGAACTCAAAGGCATCGCGATATTTCCTTTCGCATCAACAGCGATTAAGCCTCCATCACTACCTAATGGAAGAACCTTCTCATGAATAACATATTCAGCGGCCTTCTCTACCTCCAAACCTTTGTACTCCATTAACGCAGAGACGTCGTAGGCAGCCACTGATCTGATGAAATACTCGCCGTTACCCGTGCAGGAGACTGCGCAGGTCTTGTTATTAGCATAATTTCCGGCTCCAATTAGCGGACTGTCTCCAATTCTTCCGTATTTCTTGTTCGTCAATCCTCCAGTTGAGGTGGCGGCAGCAAGATTCCCGTGAACGTCCAGAGCGACAGCCCCAACAGTGGAATATTTTTGGTCCTTTCCTCCATAAGGATCGACTTCATCGGCTGGTTTCTCCTTTTCCTTCTCATTCTCCTTCTCTTTTACGTCCAATGGACTCGTTTTCTCATCCTTTGACTGAACCTGAGAATCGTCCTTTACTACGACGTTATGGTCTCTGAACATCTCAGTTTGTCCTCGGACTTTCTCCAATTGCTTCCATCTTCTCTCTGAATGGAAGTAGGCAGGGTCCTTCATTTCAAGGCCATGAGACTCAGCGAATTTCTCAGCGGCGTCGCCAGAAATGAACACGTACTCTGTGTTTTCAATGACTTTTTTGCACACCTCAATTGGATTCTTAGTTTTCAGCAATCCCGTGACTGCGCCTGCTTTCAGAGTCTTTCCGTCCATAAGGGAAGCATCCATCTCGATTCTCCCGTAATGAGAGTAAGCAGAGCCTCTTCCCGCGTTGAAGAGGATGTTGTCTTCCATGGACTTAACCGCTGCAACGACCGCGTCCATTGCAGTGCCTCCGTTCTTCAGGACAGTGTACCCAGCAGACAAGGACTCTTCTAATCCTTTGTGGTGCTCCTTCTCGTTTTCTGGAGTCATTTGGCTTTTCAAGATTGTGCCAGCGCCTCCGTGGATGACTAATACGAATTTCTTTTCCATTTTTCAACTGAGTCTAATTTTTATTTATTACTTATTTCTGAATTTGATACTCTTAAGTTTCGAATCCAGGCTTCCTTAATCCAACGCACGATTCTGCCAGGATTCTCATTTAGTTAATATAATTAATTTTTTGATGCTCGATGCTTCTTCATACTAACACCAGGGAGACGCTTTCTATTTCACGTCCTATATCCCTACTAACTTATTTTTTAAAGGATTTTTCGCAATAAATCATTCGAATTTTGTTAATTTCAACCTAAGTATATCTTCTAATATATAAGAGGAATAAGACAAATAAAAAACCCATTGAATTAGCATGGTCTAATAGTAACTAAGTTAAAAAAACCTTCTGATATTATGAAATCCCTTGGTAAATGTATATAAAATACTGTTAGTTACATATCCGCGCATTGTCGGCCTGGATGAGCTATTTTATGGCATCTCATGCAATAGTTGATTTTGCATCTGGAGCAGTTTAGTATCTCCTTATGCTTTAACTTTGTCAGATCTACAACATACCCGCAACCTTGGGTAAAGCATTGTACAAGTTGATGTGGATTTCTTTCGACGTATTTCGAGACGCAGAGGTCGTAGTATTTCTTCACGACTTCAGTATTGGAGGCGTTCTTGCTAATTTCTGCCTTGTCAAGGTGGTAAGTACACCCGTTTTTCACGCATTTAATCTGGATTTTCTCGGCTTCAATCTGCTTTTTTATATGCGATTGAAGGCACTCTCGACAAACAAAGTGATTGCATCCGATTCGAATGCCTCTTCGTTTCTTGGTCTTGCACCCTTCGCAGGTCTCGAGGTCTGAATTATTCAAATCTTTGTATTTTTTGGAATTGCTTTTGTATTGAGTTCGGCTAAGATTCGCTTGGTTCTCTGCAATAATTTTCTCAGGGACATGAGTGTTCAAATCGTTGAGGGACTTAACCTGCCTTGGGGTTGGTAGATCGAGGAATAACGGGTTAAGTGTCTCGCTTTGGATGTTGAACCAGGAGTCTTGGTACTGATCCCATATGCCTTTCATTTTAGAGTTTCTAGGGCTTGTGATCGGTTTGAATTCTTTTTCTGGAGTCAATTTGAGGTTAGTGTTGGATTTCACATTGATTTTCGGAAGTTCGGTTTCCAATCTGGAAGTATTGGCGACAGCGAAGTTTTTGCTTGAAGTGTTGAAAATTGAAGGTTTGAGCTTTGGCAGGCTTCCGAGACTTGACCTGCGGGCAGTTGGGCTGTTGAAAGTGATTTTGGTGTTTTGGATAGGGCTGCGTGGGATGAGGAAATTGATGCGTCTTGTTGAGTTGCTTGAAGAAGCATTGGAAGAACCTTTGATAGCTAGGAGTCTTTTTTGTGAGGTAGTCATTATGTAATGCGGTTATCTTATGATTATAGAGAGGTTTTATGAGGGTATATATCTATGTCTGCCAACTGATCAAAACTGTTCAAACCAGTGGCGAGCCCACAAACAGATCAGAATCGCTCGTATTAACCCTAAATCGGATCAAAAAACGGGGCAAGAGGTTATATTTTAATTTCCAGAATAAGTCAGAACGATGGTTCAGTAATTACCAAAAGCAAGAATGAGCAAATATCAGGAAGGATTCAGCAAACAAAGACATCATCAGACAGAGGAATCTGAGGAGGATAATGCATGATACACCCTGTTTCGAGAACCAAAACCCATCAAAATCTGATTGATTTTGTAGGCAAAATTTTAAATCAACAAATAGCTGACTGATTTTCGAATTAGAAAATTGATTGTATCTCCAGAATTAATTCGATCCACTGGCGCAGTCAAACTCTTGAAACAGGCCATTAAATGAATTGATAACTAGTACAATTCTTGAAAGAAGATCACCGTTTTAGCGCACTACAGCACTCAGGAGTAAGCAACTCTGAAATTCATTTCATTGAGATCCACTTGCCTTCCGGCTTAACATTAAAAATAAACTCGACAAGACTCAGATCATTTGTTTCCTTATTTACTCTTTCTCTTAAATTGTGGAACACGCTGTCGACATCTGATCTGATAATAACAGAATTTTCCAATGATGAGCTGTCCTTGATGAAAACATATTTCTTTGAGAATTAGCCACCTCATTTCGATTCAATGACAAGAATGAAGAACGTTTTGAACACTAAGATAACAAGTCCGGTGTTTTGCTTAGTCAAAAAACTTCACAAGACATTTTCAGCAATTGTAACAAAAAAATTAGAATCTTGTTTATGGAAAGTTTTCTATGAAAAATATCATCTACATCTCTAACATAAATTAGATATATTAATCACTTACTAAAAAGTAAGCCTGACCTGATACGACTACTTTCGTCCACCTAACGCGAGTCTCTTCGTCTGGCGATATTTGCTTCCATTCGCCAGATAATACTCATTGGTGATCGCATACAGTTCATCAATCCACTTCATCATCCAGCAACTAATAGCTTTAACGTCATCTTGTCGTGCCTTAAAGTAATACCCTAGCTCCTCTTTTGAATACAAGCCTTGAATTATGCTATCCGAATCAAACTTCTGATTCAACATAGCTTCTTCATCCTCCTTACTCTCACCAAGGACAAGCCTTCCTCCCTTGATTGCAGGTACTCTCTGCAAACTCTGCGGATTCGTTCTCAAATTCACCTCTGCCGTTGATTTTATGATATCCTCCAGAATGATGAAAAGTATCGAAGCTATCATTTTTACATTGCGTTTCGCTTTTCGGTTTTTCGGGTCCAGTTTTGGCCCAAACGCCATCTCTTCTTGAGGATGAAGCAGCATGCGATGCAATAAAACTTTCCCTAGCACAAACACACCAAGTACCATTTTGGACTGCTGCGGATGGAGATATTTCAAGCTACCAAGAGCAGAGAACGAGAGCCGTCGCAACTCAAAATCCGTGTAGAATTCTGGCGGTGGAACGCAGCCGTTCTCAGAGATTGAACAGAGGAAACTGATCACGTGCTCTGGCATCCTTGTACCACGAAGAGTTCCGAATAGACTCTGAAATAAATTGGAAATTATCGGATTCACGCTTTTCTGGACTCTATTCTGGAGGGTATCGTTACTGAGCCTCTTTTTGCCAAAAAACCCAGTGTCTTGCCTCTGAACCAGGCAGATCGACGTCGTTTGAGTAAATATTTGCTCTAATTGGTCCGATAAGGAGTTAAGGAAGTAGAATTTCAAACTGTTAATGACGTCGTTGTAGTTTGATTGGAATGTAGCTATTGATGAGACTTTCCGTGTGGTATATTTTCTTCTCGCTTCTTTTTTGATCAGACAAGGCAGCACCAGAAGCCAGCAAACCGAAGCAAGGCTTCTTTTTTTCTGGGTAACCTGCACATCGTCAAAGTAAAATAGAAAGTTGTTAGTATTTTTCAATTCCACTGTATTTTCACTTAGTAGGCTTTGAGAAAGGTTCTTTCTCCTTCTAGAGCTCATTCGAATGGGCTCCGCGGAATTGAGTCTCTCTAGACTCATTCTCCGAATTGATTTTTGAGGTTGCTGTTCTGATTGTTCCGTGTTCTGTTTTGAAAACGAGTCGTAGCTTTGGCGGCCTGATTGCTTCTTAGCGAGTCTATGTTGCAAATGCTTCAACACTTGTGGAGTCTCATTTTCCATTGCTGATGGCATTTCAAATATAAAATCTTCATCCACATTGTGAAGTGCCTTTGAAAGATTCATTTGCACCTCAGTCAGGTTTTTTCTGTGAGGTCTCTGCGGTGTGAACTGCGCATTTTGCTGTTTTAGCAGTGGAGAAATATTGCTTGCATGTTCCAATGATTGATTATTATAGTTTGCGATCTTCGCGCCGCTATTTACAAACATATTCCTCTGAAAATTGCTTTTCCAAGAGCTGCTATCCTTCTCTCTATTGTCTTTTTGAGGGGAACAGCTCGTGTTTGAGGGTTTGATTGGACTAGAAAATTTAGGTTCGCTTCTTGAAGGCATACCAAGCGATAGAGGCTCTAGTGGGAACTGATTAAATGAGGGCTTTGGTGGATCGAAGAGAAAATAGGCTCTTTGTGGGTTGGCCATGACGAGCATCCCGACTGCAGATGAGTTGAATCTATTCTGGAATTTTGGATTGAAGTCAGGCAAGTGAAATTTATGTGCTGACTGCTCTTTCAAGTCATTAAGGAGATGAATTCGACTGTGGTCGATGAAAGGATTCGGGTTGAACATAACAAACTCCAAGATTTATTAAGGTTTTTAATTTAATCTTGAAAAAATTCGCAAAAACTTGAACTGGATTACATTTATTTAAATATTTTAAAGGATTAGCAAACTCAATTTAGTTCCTGGTTTTTATGGTCAGTGAATTCACTAATATACCATCCGAAGAATAGGTAATGCATTTGTGATGCATTATGAGGATTTAAGGTGAATGCGATAAAAAGGAAATATATTTTTTTTGTTTCATTTAAAGAAACATGAGGGTTTTTGCTTTGAGATTAATTACCGTCGAAAAGTTTATCATTTTGTTCATTTAATTAATTTTTTTTTTGGTTAAACAATTCCTTAGTAAGATTTTTAATTAATTGGTAATGGCAGTCATACTCTCCAAAGTTGCTTCAAAGGCAATCGGAGAAATCCATACAAGCTCAGAGTCTGTAGAGTCTGTAGGAACAATACAACAAGTTGAAAACCAACTATTACTTCATTCTCTAATCGAAGATTTCGTACTTAATGTGGCATAGCAGGAATTATCGAGAATCAACTTACCATCTTCTTGTTGCATTTCTTATGTCTACAATTCATACCTCATAGCTTGAATATATATCTCAACTATTTGCTCTAGAGTCTACTGAAAAGGGTAAATGAATTTACTCTTAATTTTTTCTTATATTGCTTAGAATTATCATGGTAGGTGTTTCCATGAGCGGTATGAAGTAGTGCAAGGATCCACATTAATTATTGAATTATCATCCTCTCAGATATTGAAGGAGCATGCTAAGTGCAAGGTTGTTGATAATGAATAAATCAGATTCGAACTGTATGACTTCATTTTATTCATATCAATAGATTGTTTGATAAATCTACAATATCTGCAGAATTTATAATTATTAAAATTTTCACAACAAATGAAATCGAAATCTCAGGTAAAATTTTACAACGGAAAGTAAGCGATAAAAGTGCCTGGTACTACTGCCAAATATCAAAGGATTTGATTCCTCCAATGCTGCTATTGTATTATATTGTTGAAAATATTTCCAGGTATAGAATTTATAATGTAAACGGTAAAAATCCGATGAGAAAGAAAAAATCAACCATAACGTGTTGGTAAAAATGATTTCAATGTATTTGTACTGTGTAAACTTTGAATATAAAGAAAGTCCTTCCTTGCATTATTATTATCGAAGGTACTTGTATTATAGGCTAGAATGATATGTGTTGCATGAGATATTCCATGCAATATTGAAACAGAAATTATCAAAAGTACTGTGTCTAAGACATCAACTTTTTATAAGAACATAAGAAATGTTTTAATGTTATGAAATTTACACTCAATTAATTTAACAGAGCTTTAGTGAGCTATAACACCTCTCATTTTCTCTGAGAAATTAGTAATCAAGTTTTACTCTTCCAAAGTGATTTTCTCATTCAAATTATTACACTCTTTCTTATTAAACTACACACTACAATGTGTCAATGTGTTAGTAAAGGCAGATCAACAATATGAATCCAATATATTGTAAATGCTACTTGTAACTAAAACGAACAGAAAACTACTGTTTTACTCTCACTACATCCTAGTAATCTCTGATACTCAAGTATTTCATGAGATCGTTAGGAACTTCAATATAAATTATATCTTTGCTCATCAAGCTAACTTCGTTCGACTATGCACGAGCCTCTTCACGAAGAGAATCTCACTCCGAAGCTCAGAGACACAATTAAACAATGCGTCATTATGGCTATTCTTTCTGCTGTTTGGGCTATAGCTTACTGGGTCTTCCACAGTATCGATCAAGTATGTCCAGAGGTTACTAACATCTACACTAGCACAGCGAGATGGGTCTTCACTGGATATGTTGCATATGCCCTAATAAACATTCCAATTCTGTATAAGATTCTTCAGAGTGTGAATAAAGACGCTCCACGTTGGAAAATCCTCACTTGGCAAATTATTTCAACAATCGATTTCCTGCTCGGAATAGCCTATTGGGCTTTCGCCGTTGCTGCTTTAGCGCTCAAAGATGGTTGCAAAAGCAATGTGATTATTGTTTTATGGGTCAACGTTATATTACCGCCTACGATGTTGACATGTCTGTGTCTCGGCAATTGCGTCTATGCTATAATTTCGAAAACCAAGACAAAACGCCTACAGAAGTCAACTACTGAAGATTTTTACAAATATGAAGACGCTTAATGAAAGTGTTGAGCCCATTCTGCTTGTTTTCTGTATAGTAAATGATTTTCACTCAAATATCTAGCTTAAGCTGGTTTAACAACGAATAATTATTCGTATGACAAATCTAAGTGAATTTTTTCAGTTTCGACTTGGTTTCGTTATGAATATTTCTATAGTTCGATGGGAAGACAAAGTGTGGAACCTAAGTTTATTAAATTATTGTCTAATTATTTCCCTACGCTGGATCTTTAAACGAAACGATATACAATAATGTAGCTATATTTATTGATATATTTCATCATGGTATTCAAACCGAATTATTTAATGTCCATACAATGTTTTTTTTGGAGGTGATTGTGTCTTTCTTTCTATCTATCTAAGACTTTATTGAGGAGTATTTCCCTCGCCTAGTTGAGAAATATCCTGCATCAGCCTCTGGATTTGCCTTTCAGCAGTTTCGCCAGTCTCTGAGGGAGCGTGGTTCTCCACTTCCGAGTATCCGAATTCTTGATTACGTCTTTTGTAGTCGGTTCTCATGAAAAATAGGGCAAAAGTCACAAAGATCAAAGATAGTGCCAGCGTTATCCAATAAGCATCAAAAGGCATCCCTAATGCAAGGCATCATATTAGAATAAAGAATCCTGAAAGACATTATATACAGCTTGGAAGAGTGATGTAGTAGAACAATACGAAGACAGACTGCGAAAGAAGGAACACGAGTCCGACTCCTATGCTTTCAGGAGCTGGGAAGCTTGTTTCGAGCAGAGACTCGATCCCTAGAGGTACACACGTAATGAATCCGATACCTATTTAGGGTTAACATGAGCTGGACTTAATTATATCAAAGTTACCTGTAAAACCGTTTGCTATAGCGAGTTCCAAGAACGAAACGTTCAATTGTAGAATGAAGATTGATATCTTGAAGAGGGAAAATGTTAATGAAGATAGACCATTGAGAAGGGCTTACTAAACCCATGAATCCAATCACCATGAAAAATTTTATCACGATGTCGAATGCCAGAGGTTTCTTGCATTCCAGTGCGATCGTAGTCAGTAAAGCACTTAAGCAGCCGGCTCCTAGGTAGCTAGCTTGCGTGTATCCTATCTCCAGCTAAAATATAAGTTATTCGGATCATTTGTAGAGCAGTTCACATCACTCATTTTCGCTAGTTTTAGAATGCTTGCTGTCGTTGCTGGAATGCTCATTGTGACCCCAAACACTGGATAAATAGCATTACATCACACTTTTTTTCAGTTCATAGCTTACAAATCCCGAAAATTCCTGCTGATACTAAATAGCGCCGATTTTGGCACAATGCCACAAGGGTTTCTTTCGTGCTGTAAGGTATAACAGACCTTTTAACGTACTGCGGAGATTAAAAAATAATCTATATACAATATTACGCTGGCGCGGCTTGGTGGAAACTCAGGCCAGTTACGAATGCTGAACGCAAGGATGAATGAGGGAACTGTCGCGATAATCGCCTGCTGAAAGAAAAGTTCTTTAAAAGCCCTCTAATAGTTAAATTATTCCTTATGACTCCTAATTACAAAGGCTTACCTCATAGTCGTGCTTACCTCGCATATAGAGCGGAGCATAAAGGCACCCAAGAGTCCACCCAATATAGTTTCCTAGCGTGCCCAAAGCAATCGCCCATCTTCGCTCCTTGTGAGGGAACCACCGTTCTACCACAACTATTGTATGGTATTAACTTCAAGATATTAAGGGGCTTTCGAATATACTTGGTAAACAAACAAACATTGCAGCAGTGCAAAATCCACCGAGAAGCGAGCTAGCTAGCGCATAGGAGTATTGGGACCCTTGAAACGCCCTCAGCCACCCTACCAGCGTATTGCAGATTGTTGCCAGTAATAGTAGCAATCCGAAGAATTTATTAGCCGTTAACACAATCTTTTGAATAGAAAATTCGAACTTAATCAAAGTTAGAGATCAAATTTACTGGTATCATCGCTAGTATCGTGATAAATGCAGGAAACTCGAGAAGTCCTGCGATTTTTTGATCGGATTCATTAAAAAATTGGTCTGTGATCTCCGGAATGGAGACGAAGAGCATATTCAAGATCGCAGAGGCTCCACTATCAGAGGTTGTTGTTTAGAATATCGATCGTTTTTTCAATCATTCAAGAGTTACCTGAATGCGACGTAGCCGATAAAAATAAACCACCTTTTCTTTTCTACCTCGTATTTGGATTCTTCGATAAGAGGCTCTAATAAGATAGATGTTATTTCCATGGTCGTACAAGGAAAAAGAAATTTACGGGAGTCGAGATTGTCGGCGCGCGGCTCTGTTAGCATATTCGGCAAAGCAAGTTTAGTTTTTTCGGAAAAAATTTAGATAAACAATTCTCAGCTCTACTGTAACTATCGTCTCTCCATTTGGATAAACGTACAAAATTGTTTTCGATTCAGAGAGACAGTAAATTTAATGGTGATTATTGTGATATTATAGCCTGCTAAAGTATCAACAATAACCTCAAAAAAAGACTAGAAAGGTTATGATTATGTTAAAATTGGCCAGAGGCGACAAATGAATCAAGCCCGAAAATCTCCTCTTTGTCACTGTGATCTTTGGAGGTAGAGGAAGCAGGGTAAGGGTTAAACTTTATTAACTGAATGAATCCCACTGATAAGTTAAATTGCTGGAGCTGCAGTAAGCAGTAAAGCTTATCAGTGGTTAATGGTTTAGCTCTAAATGAATCAGCTAAGAGGTTTTGACTAAAGCTGCATTGTGATTAAATATTTTCGCGATGAAAGAGAACGATAATCGCTTACAGGTTCAAGCTTACCACAGGCGTCTTACATTAGCTAATATTTGAAAGTTTTTGTAGATTATCATTTGTTATGACAACTTAATTTCTTCAAAAAGCAATCTACTCTAAGAGATTCCTTTGTGATCTGCTTCCCCAGTTGAAGAAGAAGGGAGAAAAAGACTCACGTCGTGTATTCTAGATTTATTGAAGTGATTCTTACACACAATTTCTCTTTTTCGCCAGTATTCGAATTATCAAAAGTTTCATATACTGATATCCTGATTCACCAGTAGATTACGAAATAAAATATTATGCTTGCCTTGTTTTCATTGCCTAAAAATCAGTGCTAACAGTACCGAAAAAGTTTACGAAAATTAGCTTCCTCAATTCAAATGGGTTCATTCTGCATGGAGAAAACTGATTCTGCTCTCATCATATCATGCTCCCAGCTTCAAACCAAAAAATGGAATCGAATTTCGTAATGAACATCTCTTCTCAATAAGAAATATAGTATTCATTGTCTCCTAAGTTCGCTCAAGAGAGAGGAATATTTGATATTAAAGCAAAAAGACTTTAGTTTTATTGATAATGATATCTCCCTTTTGATGCTCATATGACATTATGATAGAAAATAGTAAGGGATTAGCGCTTATTGCATTCAATAATCATAAAATAACGCACTAGTTTTATTGAATGTATCTAATGACACCTTGCTTTTGTTATTTTCCGCAATATATGAACTTTTTTCAACAAAAACTATCGTGAATGCAAAAAAAGAAATCTCGCCTCTTAAAAACTAAGAATTTAACTTTAATCAGTCCCCTAAAGCCATTGAAAAGCTATGACAATACGAAAGTGAATCTAACAATCATTTCTCTCCTACGAATCTCTTCAGCCTTATCTACAATACTCATTTGCACTGGTATTCATTGCTTCCTCAAGAAAAGAAAAACTGATATGAGACATAAAGATACACTTAATGCGGAAAAAGAATGACAAAAGATCAAAGAATTTCGTCATAATAACAAACGCATTGGAGGCTAAATACAAACGGTTGAAGAGGAAAATTGAAACTGCAAATCTTAGATAATCGAATTTTATTTGATTTATTGAATCCCTGACAAGCGTTTAATGCGCTACTTCAAATAATTCAGATCATCGAAGATTCTTTTTCTCCAACCGTTTTGTTTGTGTGTTTAAGAGCAACATGTCTATCAAGAGAACTTTTGCATCTATGATGGACAATTAGCGCACAATTAACAAGTCAATTTTACCCATAGCTCTTCTGACAATTTGGCACCTTACATGTAAAAACCTCTGCTTTATTGCTTTTGACCCTCTTTTTTTGCTTTCCCTTAACCTCCTGGTCACTGCTTTGAGTGCTGGCATCCATCTGCTTAGTTCCCCCACAATTTTCCAGGTGAAAATCAGGCTGCGGACGTCTCATTTGGTGTTGACCAACAGTCCTAAACATCTCCATTGGAGCTCCAGGCTTCATTGTCACAGTAGCTAACAAATATGCGCGTTAAGGGATAGAAAAGAGCAATTGTTTTACAAAATATTTTTTCTTCAATGAATATTGGTGGCCTGCTTGGGTCGAAAGGGATGTGTCGCTGAAGCACGAGCGTTCCGAACAGAAATTTTCTTTCTCCTTGGTTTCCAGGTTCTTCAGGTAGAGGTATGCAAAAATGTTTGGTTGAAATATCGAAAAAGACTTTGTTGCTGGGCTCAGTGGAGCTTTGTGGTGTGTTCATTGTGTTCATGTTGTTTAGATTTTTTAAACTAATTTTTTCTTTGAAGTTTTAGTTATTCAACGCAATTTGAGGTAGAGAATGTTGCATCTTTCCAGTAATTAAAACAATCCATTATATTCCTCGTAAAATATTTGAATGATGAATAAATTGCGTTAAAATCTTCAAATAGTTTACGTTTAAAGAAAAATTCAAGTGGGTACTTACCGCATGGTTAATTAACCGATTTGAATGCGTAGAAAATTGTTGAGCGCCTGCGTTGAAATTCACTATCGAGCTCGCTTGAGGCAACTTGAAAAAGCTGTGTTTCAACTCCTCTGAGAGCATAAAATATAAGAGATGGGTAAAGAAAAAGCCATGTTCTTGAATCCACAGTCAACCGTCTTGTCCTGATTTTAGTCGTCGATTGATAATTTAAAAAATGGGTATTTAATATGAAAGTGGGTAAATGCGTTCTCAGATCATCCCACATCACGATGCGGCGTGAGTGAAAAGACAGCAAAACGTGTTCGAGTGAGAGAAGCAAAAAGCTGCCTGAAAAATCGTCTGCAAGTTCGGTTTTAAGTGAAAATAAGAATTTCTATTCTGTCATTCCTTGTTTATTCCTGGAAAAACCACTATTGAAGATGATTCCTGGGAAAAAGAGATGGGTATTGTGTCCTTGAGCAGTTTTCTTGCAGTATTTCGGCGAAAGCGCTATAGTTTTCAAATGGTTTTTGTCGTTACTGCTAAATTTGCGTTCCTAGATCCAAACAAACGAAAGCTAATTTTTGAGGGAAATTGCTGTTCTCGCTGAATTCTCAGACTGGCCACTGTATTATCGATATACTCTGCCTGTAGACTTGGCCCCTAGTTCCGTGAATTTTCCTGAAGATTAATTATATATCATTACCTCTCGATTGGTTTTGAAAAATGCTAAACCCCTCGAAACCACTTCTTTTTTAAGAGAGCATTGCTCGTCTTTCATTACATAGCCACAAATAAACTTAACTCTTCCTCAATGATTCTTCAAATCGATAGTTTGCTGATAAAATTAGAGACTAAACTCATGAGGATCTCTGCATACCAGTCTATTAGAATCACAATTTCCAATGACTTATCTTAATGGGTGCTTTCCCAGATGATTACAATGGTAACAATTTAATCTGCATTAAACGAAGTTACATTTTTAATCAATTTTCACCTATCTGAAAATATACCTGAAAAGTCGAAACATACTGATTTGAAAATAGTTTGTTTACTCACTTTGCTGCAAATTCTCATCTAAGCTATCAAAAAGCCTGAATATTTTGCAATTTACCTAGCTTGATATTTTCATAATATATTAAGATACAGGTTATGAACGCTCGATCGTCCATGTATACTAACCATAAATTTCCTAGCACAATTCCCTCCTAATTTCATATATAATCATTAATAGCTACCTAATTTTCCCTCCTAACAATCCGAGTCCTTATCATCTAAGTGCGAGGAGCACCTGTCAATGCGGAACGACTCTAGACTTTCAATCCAAAGCGGATATACCTTGCATTTCTTCGCTTGCTCCAACTCTGGGGCCATCTTCTGGATTTCATCTGTCAAGAAATCCGTGATCTTCACGAACAATGTCTGCCATTTCGAGTCCTCCATTCGTTTGAATGCAAAGCCATTTCGAACGGCAAGACGGAAATGGATCCTCACAGTCTCGGAAAGATCTCTATAGATATAAGTCTTGTTCGCCTTAGCATCAAAGCTGGAGAACCAATGCTTTATCTGCTTCTTGAATGATTTATCCTTCTTTCTGAGCTCCTTCCATTTCCTAAAGAAAGGTGCTAATTTCACTCCATTCTTTCGCGAAATCTCCTTGTTTCGCTTGAGACACCTCGGCTTTTCATCGTTCGTTTCGAAAAAGTTGGTTATTTGCTTTGAAATCTTCTTTGAAGGGCTCAACAGGCCGCTCATGGAGTGAAACACAGACTCAAAATCAAGAAACTCTCTTTCTTTGAGAAAATTGTGGGTATCATCCCATTCTCCAAACTCAATGCAGTCCAAAAAGCTGGTGTCGGTGTTCATCATTGATTTTTTTTGCAAGGGGCTATACGAGTAGATCAGCTTGAAAATATTTTATAAACACTGCTCCAATTCATTTAAATAGGCTCGATACCATTTAATTCACTGCTTCTAAATTGAAATTGAGGTTTTGATGTCTGAAAATTGTTTTTTATCACGAATAAAATTTATAAGCTGGCTTGAATTGCAATCTGTGATTTGCCAGCTGATAAAAAAGTTTGGCAGTTTTCATTCTGATTTGATCGCGAGGAATCTGCAACGCAAATTAGAAATTGCTAATGAAACTAAGCCAGTGTTAATCTCACTGAAATAATAACGATATTCCGATGAACGTGGTGCCCGAGGATTAACCAAAAACCTCAAAGCGGTATTTTGGGTAAGTCAAAAACCAGGGATTGCTCTTTGATAGAGAAGCTAAGAATGAATCTCTGTTTTTGGAAACAGGGAAAAGAGTATTCAGTTTTTGTCATTCGATATGAGTATAAATAATAGTCAAATATGCTTGTAATTAGGTGTCGAGCGTGTCAGAGATAAAAATTGTAAACTTGGTGTGAGTCAACAATTTCAGTATCTAGCTATAAGAAGATCTTGAAATCTTAAGAGTTGTTTTGAGAAATTAATTGAGGATAATATCGGTTCTGGCATTGTGGTTGTTTATAAGCATTGATCGGGCTTGATGCGACATTTACTTATCTTTCAGGAGTTTCAGACTAATAAAGTAGGAGGCGCTCTCTATTAAATTTTATTTGAAAATTGAAGCAGTTTTCTTATAATGAATACTGAAATTACTGAACTTTTACAGAAAAAACCACTAATTAGAAAAAACTTGACTTTGAATTTGAGAATCTCGGCTTAGTTATTCAAACTATTCTTAGTCTCTTAAATTATTGCCTAGAAGAGCACTGTTGACTTCAGAACTCCGAGTCCGGAAATCGGAAAAAGGATGTGACAATCCATATTTTCTCAAGACGTGACATGTGGTTGTCGCCTCCGCATGAATTCCTTCTTTCTGCGTCGTAATTTTAGTCGTACTTCCATTTGCTGTCTTATCTTTGGGAGAGCGTCTACGATATCATGCATGAGTAAATGGAGAGATTAACTCCTTGTTGAGGTAGACGATGCTCGTATTATTGGGAGCTCCAATTTTCTCATTCCTCTGAAAAGAAGAGTAATCCTACAGACAATCTCGCTGTGATATATCGACTAAGAAATGTTTAAAAATCGTCGATTCTGAAATATCTGTGGAAGATCATCGAACTAGGTTATTGATTATTTAGATCCTACTTTCGTGAAAATACAAAGATTGTGGATTGAGATATCTCTCTCAGCAGAATTTACTTTTCCCGTATTTATGAAATCGTCGCAATTTTGGATGAATAAAATGCTTTTCCTTCACGAAGACACTGCTTACCAACATAACCATGCAATTTGAGTTTCTTTGCCATTGTGAGCAAAATCATCATGTTCACGATTTTTCATTCAATTCAGTTTTGCTGAATTTAAGTGTGCTTCGCAATATCGTTGGCCCACCCTAATTGACAAGTGAATCAAAGAAAAGATCTGATTTAGATTAGAATTTATAGCATATCCGAATAAAATTTCCTCTTTTCGCAACATGGTTGAAGCTCTGCCAAAAAAACTCGTTTTCGTCACCGGCAACGTATATTCACGTTCTCTCCTCAACCATCTCATCACCCTACCAGGAAAAGAAGCTCAAGGAATTCCAAGCAATCATTGGAGACCGATTCGAAGTCACCTCTCAGAAGATTGACTGTATTCCTTCTATTTCAACTAAAATTGACTCCTCTCTAGTACCTGAGCTCCAAGGTGAACCAGAAGATGTCGCCAAAGAGAAAGTCAAGAAGGCTTTTGAGATCGTAAACACATTTTTCATGATTATCTCACATTTTCTTAGGCAAAAACAGCTGTTATCATCGAAGATACCTCCCTCTGCTACAATGCTTTCAAGGGACTTCCTGGAGTTTATATGTAATCTCCTTTACCCTCGTATCGCCATTCTAACCCTCCTCTTCAAAAAGAAAATGGTTCCTTGACAAGCTCCACCCTGAAGGTAACCGATAACTTTACAATTGCTCAAGATGTAAACAATAAATAGGCCTTCACAAGATGCTTGACGGTTTCGATGATAAAACTGCATATGCCCAATGCATCTTCGCCTTGTTCGCTGAAGGCATGAAAGAACCTCAGCTTTTCATTGGAAGAACACCGGTATCAACCCCAATACAGCATTTGTGATCAAAACCATGCGGTCATTTAATTAGGGCAAGATCGTCGAGCCAAGAGGTCCAAGAGATTTTGGATGGGATCCAGTTTTCCAGCCTGATGGTTATGATCAGACGTAATTGCTATAAGCCCTCTTATGGAATCTCATCATTAATAACCAGCTATGCTGAGCTGCCTTCAGAAACGAAAAATAAGATCTCCCATCGTTACCATGCTCTGCAGAAGCTGATAGACTTTTTCGATAACCCAGATAATCATGACATCATCCAGAAGAAGGTCAAGAAAGAATAATTTTTGAGATATAACTGCTTTGTAGACAGCGTAAATAAGTGACTAAATTCGATAAAAAAGCCGAGCGCCTAACCTCATGCATTTGAAATTTGTTTGACGTGCTTCAAACGTAAACTTAGAGCCTATTGAGTGTATTAAACGCAGGGAAAAGAAGAACCTCTTTATTGAAAAACCTGAAAAACTGCTTTGAGAATAGTTTCTTGAAAAAATTCATAAATATCTAAGAGATTGTCAGAAACTTAGCAAGTAGTTTGAAGTAAATTAGGACCAAAAAAATATTAGATGTTTAAATCAAATAAAACATGATAGAATATGTTTTTTCCTTCGCAAATAATTTCTCATAGCTAGGTACAGTTTTGTCGAAGGGAACTCAAGAAAATTAGCAAGAAATGGCACAAATTGTCTCCGAATACATTTAGCAAACCGGCAATTTGTGCCTGAATTAACAATTCTCTGGGATTCTGATGAGATGCATAAAAGTTTCAGTCTTATTTGTTTCGATAGTTGCATGAAATTGCCTTTTGAGAAGCTCATCGAAAGAGAACACTAGCAAGTAATGCTTGTAGTGAAAAAGTTACAATCTAAAGCATCTACATTCAAAACATTATTGTTTTTCATCGATCTGAACTTGTCTCGATTAATAAATATGTACCTAGTTGAAACAACAAAAGATCAGTCATTTATATTTCACATTTAATTGAAATATTCTATTAAAGAGAAAACACCCGACGCCTTTTTTGCCTTTTTTTTTCATTCGAAAAAATTTTTACCTTTTTGAATGAGAAGTTAGATTACAGATCTCCACATGACTGAAAAATGAATGGATTGACTTCATTCATGCCATAGCAAATTTAAAACGGATGTGGCCAAAGCAGAATTCCAAGATTTAAAAATCAAAAAACGTTTTAATTTCAGAAAACACATGAAGACTCAAATCGAATGACTGTAATACGAATAATTATTTTTCAGTTTATTGCCGTCATTTCTCTCAAATTAATTTAACATATAAAACCGCATGTCCAAATTCAATTTCAGAACAAAGGCGACCCTGGGTGCTGCTTGCTTTCACACTCTTCTCTGGGTCTTCCTCGAAGGATACCCCACAACACTTTACAAAATCGTTATGTTTTTCATTGTAATAATGCTGGTGACGTACGCAATCGCATCGGTCAACCCCAAGCTAAGCAAATTCTTCACAACGATGATTGCTGGTTTTATACCTTCCTGGGTCTCCATGCAGTTTCCTGAATTTTCTCTATTTGCCGTGCTCATATGCTTCCTGTCGCTTCCGAGTACTATGGTCGATCAAGAGTACGGTTGGGAAGTGATCAATCTATCTATTTTTCATTTTATTGGGTACATACTCGAGGCATTTTACTATATAACCCATGAAGAAGAGTTCAAAGATACCCAGGTATGCTGTTATCATTGATTTTTCTTATTTATGATATTTTCTCAGCTCCCTAAAATTCTATCGATCCCCGGAACGTTTTGGCAGATCGTCCTACTAATGGCGGCTGGGCATTTCTTAACAATTATCTGCTCCCTACAAAAAGCCGCAGAGCAGCGCAGACAGAGGGAATATGAAGAGAAGCTCGTTCTTCTCAACCATCAACTTGAATCAAGCAACCGCCTGCTTCAAGAGTCTAATCGAAAGCTCGAGCTTGCATTACTCGAACGAGAGAATTTCATTCTACGATTTTCGCATGAAATCAGGAATCCTCTCAACTGTGTGCTTGGAAACCTCGAGCTCTCCCTCGACACTACTACCTGCCGTTACACACGAGAAATGCTGCAAGAAGCGATCGTCTGTGGAGAAATTCTACTTCAGCTGCTGAATAATGTCCTTGATACGGGGAAACTGGCTACAGGAAGACTTGAAGTCTCTCGAAAATCGCATAACATCAGAGAGTTTTTGGAGCGGATGTGGATTGTTTCGTCTGAAATCATCCATAAGAAGGGGCTATCAGGATGTCTTTACCTCAATAAGAAAATGCCGAGCTATGTCGATTTTGATGCGCACCGAATGATGCAAATAATCATAAATTTGGTCTCAAATGCAGCGAAATTTACAAAATCTGGCTTTGCGAATATTTATTTCGATTTTGAAGAGACCGAAGAGCTGTCTACCACTTCGATGCTGCCGAGGTACCACAAAATTCAGAGTGCTTCAGACGAGAGCACGATTGAGGAGTATTATTACACTTGCATTGATAAAAAAAATAAATCTTCAGCGAATTCACACGAAGTGCTGTCCGCTTTAAATAAAAAATTCTGTGCTAACGGCTCTTCAGTGCAAGAGCGGGCTGAAAGGAAAGGTTATCTTCGAATTGAGATTGCTGACTCAGGCTGTGGGATGACTTCGGAAGCTCTTGAAGCTCTTTTCACGAAATTCGGTCAAGTGCATGACGATAATTCGGTTCGGCAAGTGGGAACAGGTTTAGGGCTGTGGATAACGAAGGAACTCGTTGAGATAATGGGCGGGAAGATTAAGGCCTATTCGGCACCGAGTGTGGGCACAACGTTTGTTATTATGATTAAATCCGGGTCACAATTGGCTCAAAATTCGCCCTTGGGGCCAGTGAAGGTAAGAAAAGATCGCGCGCTTTCTAAGAAGCAGTCACTTTATAAATCCAGAGTCCTCGTCGTTGACGATGCCATTTATAACCGTGAAATCAACTGCAAATTCTTCACCAAAGCGGGTATTACAGAGACAGAAATCGCTGAGAACGGACTCGAGGCAGTTGAAACGTTTGTTTCGAAAGGTCCAGGCTATTTTACGTTGATCTCAATGGATATCGACATGCCGGTTATGAATGGAAAGGAAGCGATTAGACGAATAAGAGAGTATGAGGAAGAAAAAGGATGGAGCCCAGTCCCGATAATAATAATCACTGCTTACTCTGAAGCCAATACGAAGGATGAACTCCTCGATCCGAAGGGGAAATACAAAGCGAACTTGTTCCTCTCGAAGCCAACGTCGTTTAACGTGATTCAGAAAGCTGTTGAAGATATTATGCAATTGTTGGGACTACCATTAGATCCATTTTGCAGTCCACCAGAAACAGCAAAACACGAGACAAAAGAGCTGATACTCATCGTGGATGACGACAAATTTAACCAGCTTACCCTGACGAAAATGTTCCAACATCTCGGCACTGAGTGCGTTACGGCAAGTTCAGGTGACGAGGCAATCGCTGAATTCAAAAAGCATGGCCCAAAGCTCAGTTTGGTGGTTACTGACTGTGAAATGCAGCCCGTTGATGGTTTCGCTGTCGCAAAAGAAATAAATGAAATTATGAAAGCATCGTCATGGAAGGGCTTGAAGAAGGTGCCAATCATAGGAATTTCAGGCAATCAAGGCATAGAATTCGAGAGAAAATGCCTTGAGGGCGGTATGGCTAGGCTGATGACTAAACCCATCAGTCTTTCGGCGGTCCAGGAAATAATGCACATATACCTTCGATTAGAAAGCCCTGCATAATAACATTCATTATATTAATAGATCTTTTTTATTTACAATCTTCTTAATGGAATAGAGACCGGCCTCATTTGCGTCAGGCCGCTCTCAGCTAATGAACGCAAGGTTAATTTGTTTGATTTTTGAAATATATGCACTATTCTAATGAAAGAGAGAAGTTCCAAAAATAAAATAACTCAATTTCAAAGTGATGATCCACATTGAACAGTGCATTCATACACGAGTAGTTTTCATAAACAAATAGCAATTAAAGTAAACTATTTCTTTTTAGGTCTAGACTTCTTGGCATATTTAGAAAGGTAGTCCTCCACCAACTCTTCAACAGTTTTTTCTGGGTCGAGGCTCACGTAGTGTAAATATACGTCAATATCATTGTCAGGAAGCAATTCTTTGAGCCTTTTTGCCTTTTCTTCGACGTCTTTATTATAGATCATCTCATCTCTTACGCTCTTCTTGTATTCCTCAGGGATGCTATCCTGATCGATTATTTCATATTCATCATCGTTGCCCTTCACATGGACCTTTATTGGCTTGCCGGCCTTGTTTGCGCTCATCATGGCTTTAAAATCCTTCTCGTCGTTCAAGAGAACTGCATCGTTATCTTCGTCGTAGTACTGAAGAGTGAATGAAATCGGGAGTTTTCCTTTAAAGGCTGATTGGAAGGATTCCTTAAGTTCTTTGAAACTTGTGACCGTCTTAGAGCAGCGATGGATTTCTCCGTTGTAACAGAACTTGAAACTCATATTTAAACAGAGGCTAGCGCTTGAAAAATTTGTTGTTCTGTGCTGATGATGTAGTTAATTTAAATTCTGATTATATATATATTCAGAGAAAATTCATTTGAATAGCAAAGAGTATTTCTGAACGGAAATTAAAGAACAGTTCAACTAAAGCATACTAAGTGTATGAGTGGTCAGTTATAATAGTACTACTGGTGAAAACAGTAACTAAGAGCTAATCCTATCCAGATAAGTAAAGGAATGGATATACTTAGGATCCGCAGGGCGAATATTAGAAGAAAGGGGACATATCATTTAATCCTCTGAATATCCGCATTGAGAGCTTGACTGAGAATTTGTGCAATGAGCTGAGTTGTTTAGCAGTTATGGCAGAATCATCTTGGAAGTCGTTTGGAGTTATTTAGAATTAATCATTCGAATATTGTAGGAAGCAGACAGTAAATCGATTAAGTGCAGAAAACCAACAATAAAATTTGCGGTTCTTCGATGTTTCCTTGAAGCATTAAATCACATTTTTATGTTGTTGCAGATAAAATGGTCTACGGCTCACCAAAGTAACGTTAGAGTAGTATTGAGCATAATATCTCGAATGTTAGTAATTGCAAAGAAGTTGAATAAATCATATATCGTGTCCAGATTGCGATCTCTCACCTGAAATGACCTCTACATCGGCAAATATACAAGATATCGATTGAATAGCGCGTTGAATGAGACCCAGAAAAATTTTCGAAAATCGACTACGTGTGAAATCTCATCGCTTATCAACTAAATTTTATTAGTTAAGATATGGTCGACCAACCAGAAACTCTGCTCACGTATGACCTCCGCGATAAATCATCTCTTCAAAAACTCAAAGAAAACCAAGAAAAAGTCCTCGAAGCCCAAGATCTGACCTCCCAAGTACAAGATCTCTTCAAAGACTTCAAATCACGCAAAGACTCTGGAATTTTTCAAGAATACGCTCATATCAAAAACAAACGACTCGAACTCGAAGCCCAAGAGATCGTTCTCAAACTCTCACTAGCTTATCGAAGCTACAACCAAAACTTAGAGACTCTTAAGCTTGAAAACGTCAAAGGCTCGCATGATAAACTCGCAAGCATCTCTCAATCAGCTGCAGAATCACTAGCCAACATCGAGAGCAATTACGGGATACTAGAACAAATGGGAGCAATGCAAATAGTCGCAGAGCCACTACTTAACAGAATCGTCACTGCGCATAAAAAATTCGTCGAGGCGAAAGTGAAAGACTCCTCTGAAGAGGCATTCGCATTTCGAGCCTTCCTAGAGAAACATAAGCTTCCTCTCAAGCAAAAGAAAGACCTAACCACCCTTTCTGAAAGCTCTTTGAGTCTCATTTCTCCAGTACTAAAAAACTTCCACCGTGTTTTCCAACTCAAAGAAAAACTTAGTGAAATTTTGGGAGGAAGCAAAGAAACCGAGAGTCCTCAGCAGAAGAAACGAGTGGCGATGTCGATCACTGCGACCCTGACCTCGCTCTATGACACTGCGACCATGATCCGGAGCACCCCTTCCGCTGAAGAAAAGCCAAAGGAGGTTGCTGCTGTCAATTTCGCGTCCTGCTTTTTAGAAGGACTGGTGAAATCCATTGGATTCTTATTTCTGAAACCCAACGACCTCAACCTCGTCGAAAAGCCTGAATGGATGTTCAATTACTTGTTCGAAGCGCTTGAGGTCAACCTCACCTTCCTTCGAAAACTGCCAGGACTCCCTCAGACGATCCTTCAATCGTTCCTAGAGAATTATATTATTATGTGCAAAACGCTTATTGAGCGCCGAGTCAAAGCCGACTATGAATATCTCAGCCAGGGAGCCCCACTATTCATTCATTTCACAACTGAATTAATCAATCTTGAGAACAAAATAATCGCGCTGCTTCAGGACCAGGAGCTCCAGACCGCAGAGCTACCAAACTTCTTCGAATCGCTGTTTATTGCGAAATCTGAAAGAAAGAAGAAGTTATTCGAGACTGAATGGCAGAACTTCAAAGCCGCGATATTTGCTGAGCTAGGAGAGTATGAGCTCAGCAGCGAGAACTTTGAAGGCGCGAAGAAATTCCATCACAGCTTTACGGCGATTATTCAGAATTTCACCGAGATGTACAAGATCGGGATTAAGAAATACGAAAACGTGACTGAAGAGGCCAATATAAGGTATTTCAAGGATGAGCTGTGGGTCAAAATCCTTGATAAACTCATTGATAATCTGGGTACATTTGTCGATTCCGCACAAAATCTGAAGAATCATAAGAAGAAATTTTATATATTCGAGAGCTGCTTGAGCATTCATCATTTCTTGAGGTCCTTTTTCGAAAGGCAGGAGCGCAAAGGGGAGCTTTTGTTCGAAATGACGGAGGAGTTTTCGACGTTAGACGAGTATTTAGGGCAGATTGAAGAAGGCTTTGAGAAAGGAGTCCAGAAGCTTGAAGAACCGGTTTTGAAGAAAATCAAGAGCCATTTTAATTCCAAGGCCGTGCTTAACCGATTAAGCTCTAAGGATGAGAAAAGTAAGACGACTAGTGAGGACGAGGGGCTGCTGGCTCTGGTGAAGGAGTTAGAAAACAACCTAAAGGACATAGTGAGCGTATTGCATCAGGATACTCGAAAGAAAATACTAGAGATGGCATGTGCGAATATTACGGATTATTTGTTCGCGATGTTGCTGCCGAAGATGAAGTTTTCTGAGTTTGGTTTGGCGTACACTATCGAGACGTTTACTTCGCTGTTGAAGCTTGTGCAAAGCTCGAGCTCTGAGATATATGAGCAGCAGGTGATGCGCTTGAAGGAAGTTTCGGATGTGTTGAGGAGGAATAAGAAAGGGATTGTGGAAGTGTTGGAAAAACTTCCGAAGGATGTGAATTTGAAAGAAACTAAACGAGAGGCGTCTGTGGCTGAGAGAGATGCGTTGAAGGCGATTAATGTGAATTATTTGAATGCGGCTGAGTTGTATGTCGTGATTAATACGCATATGATTGAATAATAAATGTGTAGTAATGAAATCAAGTCAATTCATTGGTTTTAAATCAGTCAAGAGAAAGAGAGAATAGAAGCAACATCAAGGAATTAAGATCCTTTTTCATTTGAGAATCAAAAAGCAGTTATGAGGAAATAATGACCTGTGGTAGTAGAGTCATTTACTGAGGAAGATTTGAGAAAAGGTATTTTTCTGAATGGAAAACCTCAGCCTTTCCCACAAACAATTTCTCATCGTTATTATGCAATAGCCGCATACGCAAACATCATTAATGAATCCCAAGCCTTCTTGTTGTTTTATAGGCTAAAGAGATCGTTTGAGGAAAGAGTGATACAAAAATAGGTTAAGCCCTTCATTCAAGTGGATTTCACTTATAGAACAACAATAATAATAAGATAATACACAAACATCCAAGTTTTAATTAGAAAAATACATTGAATCTTCAACAATGCTACATCTCCAGAAGATCTAGCCTGGGTAACTGATCATTAGTAATCGAAGGCCAAATCTTTTCTTCATAATGCTCGTTTTTTCTCCTGTTGCTCGCTCCACCAGCGTTTATGTACATATCTTCTTCCTCCAAAATAGTTTTCATGCGCAAATATTCCTCTGCTTTATACTCGCGGAGATATTCCTCTAAATCCTTCAAAATATCCTTGTTTTGTTTAATAGAATCTCTGACTTCAAGTTTCTGTCGATTCAATTCAATAGCCTCTTGCTGTATCATTTTTGATTGCCTTTGTATATGGTAGAGCTCGGTCTTGATTCGGTTATACTCTGCATTATACATCAGATAGCTCTGAAAAATTATAAATCCGAGAATTCCATTGCCCAATAAAAGTAAAATCTTGAACAGCAGCCCATAATTAGGTCCTGAGTGGCTTGTTGGGGTTGTGTGTTTACGAATTAAATGCACCGAGGCGTCAGAATCCACGCTCATGCTATTTTTTATTTGCAAATGTTGGAATATGCTCACAATGTGTAGGTTAAAAGCAATTAATTTTATAAGAATTTGAAATGAATTTACACGTGCTTAAGTTTCCATCCGCAAACGCGTCTATTTTCGAGTATTTGATTATTATTAATCGTGGGGTCATGTGTCTCATGAGTATCTGGAGGCCTATCCAGCAAATTTCAGCTTTGGTAATACACTTCAATTTTCGGATTGAATATTGAAATACTTGCACACTCTTCTGAATTATCGGGTAATGTTTAGAAAAATTCGGTAAACTATTGAAATTTGGAGCAGCTTGAAAATAATTGAAGATGAGCCTCCTTCTCCTCAAGGTAGTTGAGAATTTATGGATTGATTCTCGTTGCAAAGTTAAGAACAAAGTTTTCTACCTGCATTGGCGCATTTTCTTTCAGAAATAACCTCTGATATTGCACTTTCCGTCTGTGTTGTGTTCGGTTTTTGTGAAAGGATTTTTAGTTCGTTAAGGACATGTAGTAAATTATATGGCTTGAAGGTGAGATGTGAAACATTGAAGAAAACTCAAGATTCTATCAAAAAAAAAGGAAATATAGCTCCTTAGAATGCTCAAATCAGCTCGGTTTTTCAATAGAAAAAGCGAAATTCTGCTTTTGGGTTGGAGCATCAGATGGCTTTTTAGTGAAGAAATTCTATTTTGTTGTCCCTGTTGTAATTTTCGTCAAATTTCTACATCCGAAGTCGTATTATTTCTATTGTCTGCAATCGTTGTAGAGAGCGATTGTTAGCAAAATGCTCCAAAAGCTAAAATTCAAAAGAAATAATATATTGCTTAAATGGATGCAATTTATCTTCTTTACAGCCTCGCAGTCTGAGTTACGTGTCAAAAGCTTCTTGAATTCATTTGCTCTTTTTTGAACCTGCCGGTTCTCCCAAATTAAATATGATTACTGTGCAAAACTCTATTTTAATTTTTCAATTAATAACAACCCATAAAAATTTTTTGCTTGCGTCTCTTATATAGCACGCTTGCTAGATTGAACTTATCACTAAACCAGAAGTCAAGCAGACTTCGTCATCAAGTGATTAAATTTGTTGTGGTGGGAGTCATCTGCTTCTGACAGATTGAATCCTGCTTTGATCTAATCAAACGAATAAATACATTGTGTGAAAATGTTCACTTTCTGTCTTTTGTGGTCATTATCGTTGTTCTCAAAGTTATTTCTCACAAAAAGAAATTTAAAAAATCGGTCATTTTGATAAAAGTGGCTGAAACATTTATCAATCCATCTTGTTTAATAAGTCTCTAAAACTATTGTCCAAGAAAAGATAAATAAGAGATTTCTATAGCATAAGAGTATAAGAAGTTGCTTCCAATGTCTTCGTAGTTTCGAAAGAGTAGTTTCACACGACAAGTGCAGTGCTACTCTAAAAATTAAAAATGACTCAAGAGCGAGACCCAACAAAAAAAAAAAGAACGTGATTGTGAGAACTACGATTTAGTAATCTTAACAAGCGACTTATATCTCCTTTACAATTTTAAGAGGGTTCTTTCTTCTCTAGGTACTATTTCTAAATCCTTATTTAAACTCTCTTCCCTTTAGGAAACCATCACATCGGATTTGCACGCGAATTCTGTTTAAGGCGAAACATGCTTGCAAACGCTCTAGAAAATAACTAGCAGCTTTTTCAAGACATCTTATTCTTAACTGCCAAGTTGATTGAACCCTCGGAATATTCGGAAGGGAAAGATGCTCTACAGAGGAGAATTTTATTAGATTAACTCAATAATTTTATCAAACTTTCGACGGACGATGAAATATAAAATGCACCCAACAGTTTAATCGACTTATAATTTGAAACTTCAATAAACTCTTTTTTGAGTTTTATTAATTCTAATTAAGATTCTTCACGAATTAAATCAGCCAACGCAAACTATCGCTTTACGATAAAACTCATCCAATGAAAGTGAGCTGCGTCCAGCGACGCAAGCGACTCAATTTGCAATAGTTAGATCCCAAGCACGATTCAATTCATTCCATAAAATAGCAGCAACTGAGAGAGTTAATTCTAACTAAATGGAAATAAAGCCTCAAACTTCCAATTCATTTAATAATTTTTAATTTTTGGTAGCATTCGATAATTAAAAAGGTTTATTTATAGAGCAAACAAGATGAAAAAAATTGCCACACAAACTTTTAACCATCTTGTCGAGCGCGTAACCGAAGGCTCAGATGATATCAAATTAAGGTTCAAAGCCAAGCTTCTCCTCTATATGATATTGTTGTTGGTCTCATATTCATCAATTGGAACAATCCTGAAAACAAAAATGAACCCAACCAGCATATTAGTGGTATTCTTGATGATATTGTCTGAATTAAAACTCATCAATACAAAATTCTCTGGCTATGTGTTGTTTGGCTTGTCTTGGGCTTGGTACACTTTCAAGCCTCATCCAAATGAGGAGTACTTTCGATACGTTGCTTGCCTTGCAAATTATCCTATGCTGGTCTGCTCTTTCCTCAACAATAAAAAAATTTACATGATGCTTCTCTTTTGGGGGACGATAGTAATCAAATTCTTTCAACCTTACTCTGCTACCTTAGAAGAATTACAAAAAAGCCATGAAATAGGACATTGGACGATCCTTTCGACGAGTGTGTGTGCGTCGATATTTACCTGGCTACAAATGAAAAACATGGAAAAGTATTCGAATGCGACTCAGCAAAAGAACATTGAACTTCAGGAGGCGAATAAAAAACTCCAGGAAGCAAAAGAGGAAGCCATCAAATCCGCTGAAAAGTTGAAACAGACTGTGAGTAAGCTAGAAACGAGTAATAAGGCTCTTGAACAGGCATTAAACGCGAAGAAAAGTTTCATTACAAAAGTGTCTGATGAACTCAGAAATCCCATTAATTCGATCATTGGAAACCTAGAGCTATTGGAAGATCAGCAGGCAAACCCGTTCACTCACGAAAAGCTAGTCTCGATCAAATGGTCAACGGATTTGCTTCTTCAGATGACGAATAATATCATCGACGCTTCGAAGTTACAGAACGGAACGATTGAGATCAATAAGCGGAGTACATTGACATCGAAGATGTTTGAGAGGCTTTGGGCCATGAATTTTCAAAAGATGAGACAAAAGGCCCTTCGGGGTCTGCTTTACCTCTCAAGGGATGTCCCAAGGGATCTAGTACTCGATGAAGAGAAAGCACTTGAAGTGTATCACAATATACTGACAAATTCAGTTAAGTATACTGATGCAGGGAAGATCAAGATCATTATCTCATGGATTCCAAAACTATCCCATCCATTCAGTCACACCGAAGTGGAAATCGAAGATGTATTTTCTCTGCGACAGTTTTGTGAGACAGTGCGGACGCATGTCAGCAATTCGGATGCGTTTATGCCGCTTGATATCTCAAAAACCGAAGAAGATAAGATCTACGAGTCATGCTCAGAGGCAGAGGCCATCACATTGAAAAAATTGAGCCAAAACTCGGAATTTGATGATTATCTCAGAGTTAATAGAGTGCTGACCGGCTCATTCCCTTCGAAAGATGAATTCCTTGTATTAACCACAGAAAAATCCGTCTTTGGGAACGCGGTTGCATCCGAATTGCAAACGTATCCAACTGAGACGCTAAATGGTAATCTCAAGATAGAAATTATTGACTCTGGCTGCGGAATGGACAGCTCTATTTTCCCAGAACTCTACAGATCCATCTTCCAACATGAAAGTCAAGCCACTCGTGATTTAGGTGGGAAAGGCCTTGGAATCTACGTCTCTACTGAGCTCACGCGACTAATGGGAGGAGAAATTAGATATTTCAGCCGGAAAAGGGTCGGAACTTCAGTTATTATAACTATCCCCGCTGAAATCCCTGAAGCGCGATTCTCAAGAGGCTCCCTCGGACAGATAATGCCTCTAAGCCTCAGCGAATTCCAGAAGGTGGCTCTAGTCGTGGACGATGAAAAGATGAACCGGGAGATTCTGAGCTCCTACCTCCAGAAACTGGATTTCACTGCAGTCCACGCTGAGAACGGCGCTGAAGCTGTGAAAATATTCCAGCAGATGCCTGAGGATTACTTCGCTCTCATCACAATGGATCTGCAAATGCCTGTAATGAATGGAATTGAGGCCTGCAAGCAGATTCGAGCAGTGGAAACTGCGCAAAGAAGACAAAGAAAAGCAAAAATCGTAGTAATCACGGCCAATTGTACTGAAGAGGATAAGGATGAAGTTTTGAACCCAAACAAAGCTTGCAAAGCTAATTCCTTTTTCAGAAAGCCCCTCACAATGGCTGATTGCCGGAACTTTGTACAGGAGATTCGTAATCAGAAGAAAAGCAGCAAATAAGTGCAATTTCCCCGTTCAAACGTTCAATAGAAATAGAATGTATCTCTTTTAGAGATAGAGAGGAGAAAAAGCAGAATGAACTCAGAAAAGAAATTCTTCTGCAATCCTTCGTAGTTGATATAAATGATGTTTTTCCAATGTAGTTATTTCTTTTTCTTTTTTGGTTGTTAGTGTTTTTAGTGTTTTTGGTGCTTATGAAAGTTACCGGCGTAAATGTAAAACTAGCAGTCTATTTTATATAAGGCAATTTAGCGCAAATATAAATAATAATTATTATAACAGCTCGAAGTAAGGTCTCACACAATAAATAGCCGACTAGATATTGCCTAATTGTTTACTGGATAAGCATTTCCACGTCAATTGCCTTACGGCTTTTGTTATATTTTCCGATGTACTGCATGCAGCCAAACGTCAGTCTGATCACGTTTCCTAGTTTCGCAGTCTTCAGCATCTCTCTGCTGATGTTGGCTTTCGCGAGGTCATCATAATGCACGAATATATCGCTTCCATCGTCGTCCATCACAATAAACCCATAATTCTTGCCCTCGTCGAAAAATTTCAGAGTTCCTGTGTATCTCTGCTGCCCTTCGTCAAGGATAATCGGCTTGCGTTTCTCAGGCGAGAGCCTCATGCCTTGCGACATCATGTATGGATCGTAGCTAAACTGATTGCCCCCGTAATTAGGCATACCTCCATGTTTATACGGTGACGTCCGATTGTCAGGGGAATAGCCTCCTTGGCCGATGATAATTCCTAGTTTTTGTAATGGATCGCCCATATCATCAGGTTGGAACCCTTGGATTTGAGGGCCTCTTCCATTGCTGGCAATAGATGGGTCATATCTATTTGGTGAAGGATGGTACACTTGATTATTCGGCTGATTGAAGAACTGCAGAGGGTTAAAGGAACTGCTCGTCGTCTGGCTGTTCTGCTTCTTGAAATTGAAACTCTCTTGGTCTTGTTTCATCGCGCCGTTATCTTGCATTTCGTAATTAGTTTTCAGCTCTGGGGTTTTTGAGACTGGGACATAGCTTTGTTGGAAGAAAGCGGGCGCTTTTCCGTTGTTTTCGTATCCGAGCGGGGTCTCTGACCCTGATGATATTTTCGAAACAGGGTAGTTAGGAAGCGTGAGATCGTTCCCATCTTCCTCGATCATTTTTAAAGTGGGCTTGATCACCACGTCTTCAGAGGGAAGATGATCGCGGGTTTTAAAGATGTGAAGGAATTCGTCAACCGGGCCGGAATTCATAAACATGCTGTACATACGCAAGTTATCTTCGACGTTTTGGATATCAGTATAATGGGATTCCGAGAGAGACCTGCGGTGAGAGGACAATCGCCGGGACCTTCCTCTATCTCGATCGTCAGACACCTATAGAGATCAGAATTCGTTGAAATAAAGTGGAAAATTACTTCTTGCTGAGATGTGAGGTAAGTATCATTGTTGAAATTGATCCAGAGATGTTTCTCAGGCTGCTTGCTGCTGACTCTCTCAATCAACTTAGCAAAAGAAGTATAATCAGCAAGGACTTTCTATGGTAAATAGGAAGTACGTTTAAGACGATATTTTGGCAGAAGCCAGCCGACTCCATGAGTCTCTTGGGATGGACAGAGTCAAAATGGTTTCCGTGAGTGCGAATGATTTCTATTGTACGCTGATTTTTGTAATTGATAATAGAGGCGTTGAGGTAGTTGTCTTCGGAGATGCTGTAGACCATGATGCGAACACCATAAATAAGAGCCACGAGTTCTAAGTTTATCTATCGAAAAGCCATTAGAAAAGCCAAAATAAAGGGGAATACCTTGATAAATCCAGGCAGACTGGGGTTTCCAACGTAGTCTTTATAGAGAATATTATTCTTTTTGAACATGCTTAGCTTAGGGATAAGTTTCTAGCGGAAGATAATATTAGAGTCCGGAGAGAAGCAGGCTATTACATCCTCAGAAATCAGATAATTCAGGTGTTTAATACACATTTGCTGTATCTCAGCATGATGAGCCGGAGTAAAATACAACGCGTCGCTTAGGGCCATCATGAGCGAACCTGATGCCTAACAAATAAAGAAACTCTATGAGATAAAACAAGGGGATAGTCTTGTACCGAGGGGATTGGTTTTCGTGCAAGGTTATGCTCATCTAAAACCTCCGAAATAGTTTCGTTTAAGTTCGAGTCAGTTTTTCTCAGGCCATCGAGCAGACTTCCAGCGTCATTGCTTGTTTTTCCTGTGGGATAATCATGATAGGTGGTTCTAAAAAGCGAGGAGCTTACGCATTCAAACCAGACAAAAATTGTCTCCCGGGTGGTTTTTCCTTTATTAAATTTAATCAAGCTTTTTTTTCAATAAATTCCCACTCTTTAAAAGCAGCTTTCGAGTGTTGCCTAACTAATTAAAATTGCGCTCTTTGATGATTTCATTCGCATGAGAATACTGCTAGAGTCAAAAAACTTTAACCTAAATTCCCAGACGCCATCCAATCTTTTCAAAGGAACTGATGATTTTGCTCGGCCTACGCGGACTGTCAGCGCTAAGCGACTTATTTTTCATATTTTTGCACGCAAATTCGTTTCATTAACTCTATATGCTAAGTTCTATAGCTTTTAATTGAAGAATAAAGAGTTACAAAAAAAAGTATTACGTTACGATCATAAAGGACACCATGGTTTCAAAAGAAGAGGAGTACAAGACATTAATCGGGACTTTAGTGTTTACTTGGACTACTAAGTACTTTTACACGATCTATTTCCAAGGCGCAGAGGGAAATAAATACAGGTATCATCATCATTTGCTTATCATGCGGTAATTGATTGCCGCGCATTAGATATTTAGTCGAGTTCTCACTTCCAACGAAACTGCAGCCAGTTCCGCTCACCAAAGTAAAGACGTTCTTCACCTTGATCGACGAAGGACAGGGGAAACCCAACATTACCTTCCGTTTCGAGAATCAGAGCTTGATTCACAAGCTCGACCACACTGTCCGCACGACAATGATGGAGGTAACTGCTCTTTGTATGTCTAGTTTCTCAAGTGAGGTTAGAAATGGATTGATAAGCTGCTCAAAGAGAAAGAGATGACAAAATCAATTCTTTTCATGGGAACCGAATTCGAAGCCGGCAGAATCAAAGACGTATTATTATTCTCATGAGTTCTTCGAGACCGCTGATCCTTTGTCGTTAAATAGCCCAGAATGCTCGAAGTTATGAAAGAAGCACAGATCAAGGAGATGGATAAAGAACTCAAAAAACTCAATGAGTCGCTCTTGACGACATCTTATGATGCTGGTACGGAATCCTCTATTGATGACAGATCGCTGGAGACGTTGAAAAAGACGTTGTATGATCTCTTCCGAGCCGTCGACAAAGAGGATTTGGGCGTCGTTTCTTACAAAGAATGCGATGAGATCCTCAGATCAATGCAGATAGAGCTATCGGAAATCGAGTTGAATAACCTTCTCGCTATCGCGGATAAAAAGAAGAACGGAATGATCGAATACAACGATTTCATCTCCATAGGTATAGAATGCGTCAGTCCTAGCCGTACTTATGAATTTTTTTAATTAGGAGGCGAAATTCTCTTCGGACTGCTCCTCAAGCAGCAAGTTGAGCTCAAATTCAAGGATGACGAGGTAATTTGAGCCCAAATTTCCCATATAATTTCCATTAAGGAACTCTATACCAACCAAGCTATTTTGGTACTTTTTAACGACGAGCTCCACGAAGTCAGCCAGACTCTGCTGGCGGAGTGCCAAAAACTCGACGAGGAGGAGAAGAACGACTATATTTCCTATTCGCAGCTCCGAGGACTTCTCAGCAAGAAGCCTGATTTATTCACTTCAAGGGAAATCGATTTGCTTATGAAGAAAATCGAATACAGATATCCTGATAACTTCCCTTACCATAACCTCCCAGACCTGTTGTTCTCTTTCAAGGTTGACATTATAAAGGCCGGCTTTATGGAGTCTCACCCAAGCAAACTCGAGCTCTATTTGCTGAAATTGTTTGAATCTTATGATCAGGAAAAAGCTGGAAAACTACATTTGGATGTGATTGGTGAGGCACTCGCTAACGCTGACAAGATTATCCTTACGAAAATACAAATAATAATTCTGAAAAATTTCCTCAAGTTTGATGCCGATGGCTTCGTTGAGTATAACAAACAATGCAAGTTCCTCGCAGAGATGATCAGACATATGTTCGATCCTAGTGCTATCAAAAAGCAGGTATTGAAATTATGGGGTTTTTATGTGTTTGATGTATATTATTTGCAATAGAACCAATTCATTGAAAGAGGAGACATCAAATCGGATAAGTATATGGAAGGATGGACCTCAGAGGCTGTGAGAGACGTTATCGATGATGTAGAATTTTGAAGTTTTGATGAAGTGTGATTGAAATTTGTTGTAATAGATATTTAAGAAATATGACATGGAAGAAAACCCAAGGCTACCAAAGAAAGAGTATATTGAAGCGTTGAGGAACTCAGCTTTGAAGGTTACGACGGAAGAAATGAACGCGTTGCTTGAAGCTGCAGATCGAAAGGGAGATGGTTTGATTGAATTGAAGCACTTTAGAGACCATTTCTATGATATTTTGAAACTTATGAGAAATAGAATGGCTTTTATGAGGTTAGCTAATGTGACCCAAATCTAAGGTTTCTGCATGAATTGCTTTTGTCTCGATTTACTGAAATTATCCATAAAATAAGAGAGAAAGACTCCTTTTGACTAAGCCAATTGTTTACTAATTGCTGAGGTATCAGATATTATGTAGACTTTGTCGAGTCTTGTATAAGACACAGCATTGTAGATGTTACCCACCAGCTGACTCGTGAGTAGCTGAAATAACCTGAAATATCGTCAGGCTAGCCACAATTCACAGTTTTCTGAAGTCAAGTGCTATGTTACAGCAAGGCGTGCTAGTAGGCTGCCACGTATGAAGCAACCGTTTTTTGTTTGTTAAAATAAATATGTGTGAATTCAACAAAATTGTGCATAGTCTTTCGAACCAAAAACTTGCAAAACAA
>ENA-UOUE01000275-UOUE01000275.1-compost-metagenome-genome-assembly--contig:-NODE-275-length-43427-cov-12.055802_pt1 | contig 43427 bp, 15 predicted proteins | sample MGYA00238146_ERZ747223 | MGnify/ENA primary metagenome ERZ747223 (study PRJEB28781, sample SAMN06268865) | compost metagenome | isolation source: single cell | place: USA: California, Emeryville, Joint...
AAATATGTTTAGATTTATCATTTCTTAGAAGTAAACTTGAAATGAAAAGTGTTTTTATACTGGAGGCTGCATGCGCAGTGCATAGGTAATAATCGTTTTAATGTAAAAGTAGTTTTTCTTTTTCATGAACATTCTTGGCATCTTTTCCTGTACTTCTTGAATTTGTGGTTTGATTCAAACTCTGCAAAACTAGCAGTGTTCTCATTGGGTTGAAATGTTTTTCTGTCCAACTTCAGAGTCTTTTCTCCATGAAACGGATTTTCAAGCTCTTTTATCAAATTATACAATCAGATAAAAGTAAGACTCTTTTCCTTATCGATGTCCATCCTTTTTTTCTCTAGTATTGTGCTCATCATATCTTTTATGGAGTTTTTGACAGTAAACGTCCGATTCATTTCCAATCTATGCTTATGCTTTTGGAATTCAAAATCTTTTGTGAGTGAAGTTCTTTTAAATGAAAATGAATTGAAACTATAGAACAAGTGGGGGTTAGCTCTTAAACGTGCGTGAATTCTCATTGAAACTAATAATTCCTATCTATGTTTAATGGACTATCTCAGTTTCGGAATGGCGATTAATTTCTTCTTTGATTATGAGTGACACTTATATTCGGTGTAAACATGCTTTATTCCAATCTCAATCCTCTGGAGTGTATCAGAACAGACATCTCATCAGTTTCGAAATTTGTAAACCGATCAAGCTTATAGTCTTCTCATGTACCTTAGTATTAATTTTATCTTAGACATGATAGCGAGTTAACTATTATGATAGTCCAATAGAAGTGGTTTGAAAGATTGCTATTAAGTACTCTTCATCTAAGCAGAGAGTTGAATTGCTAATATGGTCACAAACTCTCGAGACCCTGACATTCAGATAGCATGGCATTTGTTAAAATCATCATTTTCACTTCATTATCCTTTGATAAGTTAGTTAGCCATGCATTGGACTCTCCAGAGTAAAATTTTGATCTTTCTAAGTTGCCAATGCTTTCTCTGAGAAGCATGGTTATCGAAATTACATAATAGAAGCCATATCGGCTCGCTCAAGTAATTTTACATAATATTTTGCTTTGTGAACATCATTTTAACAATCTACTCCAATTAAGGAGGCAGTCTGAAGCGAAAACTCATAAAATGCCTTGAAAGCAGAATCCTCTCCTGAGAAGGAGAAAAAAAGAATAGTTCGAATGCCTAGATTTTGGCTTGCTTTGTCAGGTATATACAGAGGCTAGAGATCTGAATTAAAAAAGCAAATCAATTTCAAGATTGCAAATGGCAGAGAGAGTTGAGAATTTTGAGGAAGCTTATGAGCAGCAACGCCTGGAATACGAACGGAACTTCCAAAAGCAAATAGAAATTTTGGAGAAAGAAAACGATAACTTCATGAGAAAACGTCAAGAACTCAAAGATGAAGAATTCAAAATCGAGCAAGAACTTGCGAGGCTCCAGGCAGAAGTTAAAGAGCTACAAGAGCAAGAACGAGCTCTGAGAGAAGAAATAGCCAAAAAAGAAAAGGAATTGGAAGAGATTCAGAAACAAATTGAGGAACTTGAAAAAAAAGCAGAACATATCAAAGCAGAAGAAGAGAAAGTACAACGAGAGATTGAACAACTTGAAGCCAAAAAGCAAAAGATAGAAGAGGAAAAGAGGAAGCTTGAACTAGAGAAAGAAAAATTAGAAGAAGAAATCGATAAATTGCAAACTGAAAAAGAAAGACTTGAAAGAGAGATAATGATGCTAGAGAGGCAAATCTATCAAATTGAAACAGAGATTAAACAGAAAGAAGCAGAAATCAAAAGATTAGTAGAAGAAATTCAAAGAATTAAAGATGAAATAGATCGAATCCTAAAAGAAAAGGCACGGATTGAGAAGGAAATTGAGGAAATTAATCACGAGATTGAACAACTGAGTCAGAAAATTGAGGAAGCTTTGAAAAAAAAAGAAGAGCTCGAAAACAAATTAGAACTGCTTGAAGACAGTCTTGCAACGGTTGAGGAATTTATCAGGATGAAAAGAGAAGAAAAAGAAAGAATTGCCAATATGACAGCAGAGCTGGAAAACGAAAAGAGGCAACTCGAAGCGAAACAAATGCAACTCGAAGCCCAACAAAACCAACTTCAAAATCAACTGAGCGTATTAAGACAGAAGTTAAGGAGTTTAGAGAATCAGCAGGAAAGGTTGGAATTTGAATTGAGAGCAGTCGTTAACGAAATTTCAAAACTTGAAGCTGAAAAACAGAAAGCGACATCTGAATTGAACGAAGCGAAAAACCGATTGCAACAACATAAGCATAAACTACAAGATATTAATAACACTCTACAACAGCTCGAAGCAAAGCGTCAAACCCTTCAAGAGAGTATTAACAGATTTCAATCTGAGATTAACCAAAAGAAATATGAGAAAGCATCTCTCGAAAATCAAAAACGTCAACTTGAACAGTCCAGAGATGACTTAGAGAGACAATTAGAAGAAGCCAAAGAAAGAGTTAATTCTACAGCTGAGAGACTGAGAGAAGAAAAACAAAAGTTGCAACAATGCAAAGAAGAAGTCAGAAAGAATGAAGAGCAGGTTCAAAAAGATGAAGAGGCGCTTCGAAAAGCTGAGCAAAATTTAAAACAAGCTGAAAATGAGCTCCAGCAATCCCGGCAAGAACTTCAGAATGCTCAAAATGAGCAACAAAGAGCAGAACAACAACTAAGCCAAGCTCAAGCACAACTTAGTAGCGCTCAACAGCAACTAAGCGCAGCTATGGCCATGGGACCACCTGAAAATGCTGGCGCTGTTGCTGCAGCCATGGCTAGAGTGTCATCTGCACAATCACAAGTGATGCAAGCTCAACATCAGGTTCAATCATCAAGACAAAAAGTCTCACAAGCGAGCCAAAAAGTTGACAAGAACACGAGGAGTGTAGCGGCTCATAAAGGAGTAGTGACAAGAACGACAAATGCGTTGCAACGTAGCAAAGACAATTTAAGGACATCTCAAGAAAGGCAGGCCAGACAGGAGTCTACGGTTCAAAGGACTGAAAATGAGCTTGAAAGAGCGAAAACCCAGCAAGAAAATGTTCAAAAAAAGTTGCAAGATACCAAAACCAAACTGAACGAAACAAACAAAAAGCTCGAAACGGTTTCACAAAAACTAAAAGAATTAGATTCGAAACTTGCAGAGGCGAAACGAGAGAAGGAGAAAACCGACAACGAAATCTCCCAGAAGCAAAAAGAGAAGCAATCTACTGAGCAAGAGATTCGGCAAACTGAAAGTCAAATATCCATGCTTAGTCAAGTTATCTCGGACTGCACGAATCAGATAAACCAGAAAAAGCATCAGGAGCAGCAAATCAAATCTCAATTACATCAAATCAAATCAGAAATCTCAAATGTCTCGCAACAGATTGCTCAAACAGAAGCATTGGCAAATAAGGTTTCACAGGAATGCCAACAAACTGCAAAAAAAGTCAACCAAGTCACTAATAAATTAGAATATTGCAAGAAAACGATTGAAGAATTGCAGGCTGAAAAAAGAAGACTCGAAAAAGAGAAGAGCAAGATCAATGACAAGATGCAAGAATGTAAAAACTCGATCAGCGAGGCCAAGAATACAATTAAGAGCCTTTCAGAAAAGAAGAAGGAAAAATACAAAGATCTGGAGCGCAATCGAGACGCTTTGGAAGCTCAAGAAAGGCAACTATCAAGAAAAACAACTGAGCTTCGCTCAATAGAAGCAGAAAAACAAAATCTCACTATTCTGTTGGGAGATTTGAAAAAGCAAATGGACGATAAAACGGTTCGAAGAAGCCAACTGGATAAGGAAATAAAGAACAAACGAAAACAAATTGAGAACATCGGAAAGGAGATTTCCCTATGCGATAGGCACTTGAATGATTTACAAAGAAAACAAGACGAGAACGCTAATCACCTTCGAAGTTTACAAATAGAAATGAAGTCTTTGCAAAAAGAGCTTGACAAGGATCTAAAAAGAAGAGCAGATATGGAAAGAGAAATAGGGAAAATTAAGGATCATCAGGCTAGCTTAAAGGCTGAGAGGCTAGAGAAAGAAAGCATCCGGAAGGAACTAAATTTCCAGAAGGACGCGAATTCACAAATGATCAATAACCTTAACTCATCTATTCAAGCGAATAACGAGAAGCAAGACAAAATTAGAAGTTCAAAAATGGAAAAATATAGTTTCCGTAAAACAGACGAATGGGAAGAAATACAACCACTCAAAAAAAGAGAACAATTTTATCGCCATTAGTTAGTCTCCAATTGAATAAAAACTACCTATTATAGTGTGAGGCATTCATGAGATTCGTTGTGTTGAAGAGTTAATCCGAAATTAACAGGTTATTCATGTTGAGACACGAAATGGTTGAACAAATATTTCTGATAGTGTCTCATCGACAGTTATTCAAAATAAGAAAAAGAATTTTAATCAGTAGACTTGCGGGCCAAATTTTCTAAAACTTAACTTATTTAGATTTATCTGAGAGTGAAGAGGTTTTAGATTTGCATGATTTTCTTACTGTCAGAAGGTTTCGGATCCCCTGAATGAGTAATAACTATCGCAGGATCTCTATGGAAAGGGCAATTAATGGTTAATTAATGATTGTTCAGTTTCTTCTGCAAATAAAGTCGTAAATTTTCATTTCTCTTGCGAAAGTAGCAGCCTCCCTTCGAAATATTAAAAAAATGATAATTGAATAGAATATCATAGACTCACTCCAACTTTCAGAGCGGTCGGTTGATTAGATGTTCTTTTCTGAAGCACAGAAACCAAACAACAAAGGATTCGATCTGAATTACCCTACTAATGCCTATTGCTGGTTATAAAGGCACAGAAATTTCTTTGCTGCCAATCTTCTCAGAACTAACTCGAATGCCGACTCATAACACTCTCTAGGCCTAGAAGTTTCTGTGATATTCCAGAAAACACTGGATCTGAAATTTGCTAGATTTTGATGATTATAAATTGCGATCAGAGCCAAACTTTTATAATTCACACTTAGTAGCAATGGAATCTAATTCTTTAACAAAAGAACAGGAAAACTTTAAGCAAAAAGTCGAGCAAGAAGTAAAAAATCTGGGAATTGATGTCGATGAGTTCGATCTCGAGAGAATATTCTTGAAACACTTTGAGTGCGAAAAGAATTGGGATGAAGTACTTGAGGAGCTCTTGTCAAACAAAGTAAGCTCTAACCAATTGAACAAACTCAAAAATCTGAAGTCTACCAATGAAAACTCCGTATCTGAACAATGCGTAACACTCCAAGGTCTGCCAGGTATTGCGACAAGATATGCTTTTTCACAGAGCAATAAAGAAGAAGAAAAGAAAATCGAATTTGAGGCTATTGACAACGAACTCCATGAAAGTCCAGGCCTTGATTTGATGTCAATCAAGCAGTCTGTTGGTGAAGCTCGAGAAATGCCAGCATGTGCTGAGAAAACGCTTATTCAAGTTCTTGATTTGCTCCTAAAAAGTGACGTTCCAAATCTTGAGATCTTAAAGCCCGAGATTTCAAAGCTGGGAGAGCAATTGAAAACGGAGGAATTCAATGAGACAGTGATCGCGAAATTCAAGACGTTTGCTGATAAGGTCAACAAAAGCTCTTGGAGCTCTGCAAGAGACGAGTTAGCTCAAATTTTGAAGCTGGTTCGGCCTTTACACATACAAGAAATTGTTTCTCTCACAGAGAAAGCGATCACTGCGGGCACAATTTTAAAAGGGAAAAAAATTTTCCTTTTTCTCGGTGCCACCGGGGCTGGGAAATCTACAACAATCCATTACCTATGCGGATCATCGTTTCAGGAAGAATTGGTAGATGGTTTACGTCATTTGCTCCCAACCGACATAAAAAATCCTGACCTTAGAAATGTAACCACTAGCCCGTATGCAAGGTCCGAAACAAGATGTATCACAGCTGTGTCTCTAGATGAAGAGTATGTGCTCTGTGACACACCTGGCTTCGAAGATACAAGTGGTGCTGAGGTAGACATTGCAAATGGGATTGGAGTGGTTAAAGCCATCAAGCAATGCGAAGAAGTAAAGCCAATCTTGCTGATTAGCTACAGGAGCCTTGGCGACAGATTCCAAGGATTGAAGAAATTGGCTCGAACTCTCACAACAATGCTCCCTTCGTTTACAGAAAATATGAAGTCGATAAGTTATTTCTTCACAAAATTTCCTCAAAAAGAAAGAGATACATTGAAAGCTTCTCTTGAAAATGTTAGAAAAAACTTAACTGCAGAAGAAAAATTCGACGCGGGTTTTGTCAAGTTTTTCGATGATTTAATTTTCAAGGCTAAAAAGAAGAAGGATATACAATTCATTGACCCCTCTCTTAAAGACGAGGCTGATGATATCCTTCAAGACCTTAAAAGTGGTCATTTCATTAACATTCCTGCTGACAAATTTCAGACGTACATTACTCAGGATTCAAGAGCAATACTCGACAAGCAACTAGCCGTTCTCAAAAACAGTATTTCAGAGGGCTTCCAACGCCGCGACTACAAATATGTCGACTATAGATTGAGTGAGCTGAAAAAATTATATGTCGCAATTGAGGTTGAAGATATCAATCAGCAGTATAAAGATTCTGTGGCGCAAATTACCAAACAACTTAATGAAGAATATAAAAAAGATACTCAAGCTCTTGAACGCCAAATTTCTCAGCACAATGAGCTAAAAAGAGAAGATATTCAGCTTTTCATAAAAGCAGCAAAACATCTAGAAAATGCGAAATGCCTCATCGAACACCATTTAAAGGAGCAAGGTGTCGTTCAAGCTGACTCCTACTATCAATTTCTGAGAAAGCAGACCAGCCGATTAGTAACTGCCTTTAAAGAAGATTTTTCGAATTTGTCAACGAATTTTCAGCAACTCCAATCTATCTTGGGGAAGATAAATCTTCTGACTGATGAATTCAAGGACAAAGAGATGACGAATGATTCCAACAATGCTCTCGACTTTTTATCGACTACAATAAAAGAAAGTAGGACTGATTTTGACAAATATTTGGCCAGCCAAGCTTATGATCAGGTTGCACTTAAGCTCAATGAGTTACGACAACTCTTAGAACTTGCCTCCCCGTATTTCAAGCTGTTTACAGTCCAAGAACTGGAAAATGAGGTCATAAAGAGATTGCAAGAGCAAACGGTCAATACCTTAGCTCTGGTCTCATTCCCATCTTCACTTCAAACGAAAGATCTCGGAAAAATCGTTGATTGGAGTAAAAAACTAACCCTGGCTGAACATCAGTTCAATCACAAGGAGATCAAACAAATCGCCGAGGATTTTGCTTCTGAGATTCTCAAATGCGCTCAATTAATCGAAAAAGAAATCAATGCTCATGTCTCCGGACAAGTTTCGGAAGGTACATTCAAGAAGATTGAGAGACCGTTTAGGATCATTGCTGGTTTCCGAGAGATTCCCAAAACTTCAAGCGATCTCCACCCTATATACTGGAATACGTTTCAGACAATAGTTTTGAGACTGGAAGACTCGAACAGAAATGCTCAATTCCTCATTCAGAATATTTTTGACAAACACACAAAAGAAGATAGCGAAAATCTAAAGAAGTATTTGGAGAATCTTGAAACAGCCAAATGGATTGATGAGTTCGCTACTCCCAAAGTTTGCGACAATGTTTCAACGAAGATCAAAGATAAACTCTCCACCTATGTCGCGAACCTGCTTACATCACTCGGTAAGATAGAAAACTATCAGTGGTTGGAGGAACTAATTCTCATTCGATCGAAAATAAATGCATTAGAACCTCTGAAAGAAATAGCGGGTTTAGGAGAAACATCTAAAAGGATCTCAGAAAAAGTTGAGAAGTCGATAAATGAAATCCTAATGAAGATAGAGAAGGAATACTCAACGGATAAAATTACCGATATAAAGCCTGGTTTACTTGATGCTCAAAAAGCTGATTACTACATCAATGCTCTCAACTTGGCATGGGGTCAAAATATTGATTATGAAGCTGCTAAAAAAGCTGTCGACGAGTACCTCAGTGTATATTTTACTAAAATCGGGAGTTATCTTGACAGCTTTGTACCTTTAAAAGATGAATTGAACGAAAAATTCATTACCTTGAAAGCTGAGTCCCTCAATAATTCTCCAAAAAAATCTCAGCCTGAAATTTCAGAGGAACCTCAGTCGATCCAGTCACTCGAAAAGGCTCTGAGTGATTTTAGAGATAAAGCGAAAAAAGCTGCGAGATACATTGAAGAATTGAAAACCATTGAAAAGGAACATCGTAATTTGAGGAAATATTTTAAAGGGGATCCGATGAAAGATTTCCTCAATGAGATTCGGAGACTAAGAGAGGAGCTAGAAGAAGAGATAAAACAAGAATTCAACAAGAATAGGTCCATTGAAACAATTGGATTCATACTCCAGATCATTCAAAATCTCAAAGGGTTGGATGATGTAATAGAAGATGAAAAATTTTATCCGCTTTACCTAGAATACCATCAAAAATTCCATCAGAACGCCAGTAACTTTAAAGATGAAGCGATTGATGATCTTAAGGAGGGTGATATTGAGTCTGGAATAGTACGAATGAAAGAGTTAGAAACGACGTCTCAACAGCAGTTTTTGAAAGCGAAAAGGTTCCTTACCGACTATATAGAGAATATTGTCGTTGAAGTTGAAGATGCATTAGCAACTTTGAGATTCAAAGACGTGTCCTTAAAGAAAATCCGACAGATAGCAGATAACTTATCATTGCTTGAAAAAGCAAAAAAGCACATTCCAAAAAATTATATTCCATCCTCTTTTCATAAAATTGGCGACTGCATCGAGGATTCCATAAGAACCATCTTCTCTAAAATCGAACGCTACACTTTGGAATTGGAAGTGTTTGTCAAATGCAGCAATCCTTCGCTAGTCTTGGAAAAGTTAGATCACATTGAAAGAGTAATGAGCATATTTAGAAGTTATTTCACCAAAGAACAACAGGAAATTCTCGAGATTCTCAAGAAAAAGATCTCTAATTATCAAAAAGAAGGGGGAGAGAATCTCCTTAAAGACTACGAAGAAAGGGATCTCAGTGAGTATGTACTATATCCACCATCTAAAATATTAGATAATACAAGTGAGAACCTCACCATTAAACAAGTTGAGCTCAAAAAACTCATTGCGGATAAATTTGATGAAGCTTTAAAAAAGGCGAGTCAAGGGACACTAGATGCTGCTAATGCAGAATTTACAAAGATAGAGAGTGCGATGCTTCACTTGCCTCAGGATCTGAAAACTCACATTCAAGCGAAATTAGAAAAGTGCAAAAAGGAAGTACAGAGTCGATCAACGTATTTTGAAGCTCGCTTCAATGATATGCAAAATAGCAAAAGATTATCAGGTATTTACTCTCTGTTTGAGGAGCAAGAGAAAGATGGAATCAAAGATGCAATGCAAAAAATTATGCAGTTCGTGATTCAACAGATAGAGGCTTTAAAGCTGGAATTTGAAAGCAACTTAGAATCTTGGGAAAGTACACCTGCGTTTAATAAATTGCATGAGATTCTCGATTACACAATTAAATTCGGGTCGAAAGAGGGGTTTGATGAACCTTTACAAAAAATTGTTGGCAACATTTCCAAAACTCTGGAGGCAAGCTTCCATCATTTGCATACGACACTTTCAACAGCTTTCTCGAAAGAAGTGATTTTGGACTTTGATATCCTTCAAAAACAATTCGAATGCTTCCTTTCATTCAAAGAATTCGGAACCTATCTGAGCAGCAAATCCAAAGAGCTTGAAAAAATCTGGCTTAAACAATTCGAATGCTTCCTTTCATTTAAAGAATTCGGAACCTATCTGAGCAGCAAACCCAAAGAGCTTGAAAAAATCTGGCTTCCACGCGATTTTGAGGCAAAATATAAGGAACTACTGACTCAAATTTCGAGTTTTCTGAAACAGAAAATGCAAACTGTTGAAGACGCGATTAATCCAAAGGATGTTTCTAACAGTCATGCTGCCTACTTGTCCAATACTATAGAAAACCTGCAAAAATGGGATTCTTTCTTGGTTTCTCTCCAACAGAGAAACCATTTTATTATCGCCGACTTGATTAACATCCAAAATTTGCCGACCATTAAGGAAGTTGGAAGCAAATTGGTTGCTTCGATTAAAGAGAAGAAAATGAGTATTTTATCCACCTCCTCGATGAATCCCGAAAGAATTTTACTCCAGGAAGACCGAGACGGATCCTTCATTCAGTTGAACTCTGCATTTTCATTTCTTCAAAATGCTTCAAAAATCAAACTCAAAATAGAAATTGATGTGGCCTCAATAATTCGAGAGTGCTTACAAGAGACAGAAAACAAATTAAATCAAATCGCTCAGAAAGCTAGAAAACACCTGGAAATATTTCTGAGTTCACCATTTAGTGCAAAGCTGGAAGCCGAAAAATTTCATCACTGCTACCAGGTATTGCTTTCCTTCCAACAGCACGTAAAAGTCCAAATCATGAAACCAAATCTGGATGATTTCGAGGATATAATCAGTACAAAGGTAAGAGAATACGAATACGATTTCTCATCAAAAGACTTTGATTATCGAGAGCTTACTGAGAGTCTGAAGAAAATCAAGCACATTTCAAACAATCTTCCTTATTTTAAAGAAAGGGTAGATAAATACCTCGATGGGATTTTCGAAAAAATCAAAATGAGAACCGATGGAAATGTTGTTATCTCTCGAATTGGTGCACTCCTGAATACAGATATGATTGGGGGGATTCTGGTCTCAGAACATAAGGTTTTTGAAGGATTCTCTCTTTCAATCTTCAATCGAAAGGTCGAAACTCAAGATATCAACTATGTACTCAAAAATCTTAGAAGCAGCGATAAGATTTCGAGAGAGAAGTTAGAAAAACGGTTCAGAAGATATGAAGAGAAATATAAAGAAATTGTTCAAAATTTCCTGGGAAAAGATATCGATTATAACAAAATCATCAGTCAGCTTAAAATACTAGTTGGCTCAGGAGTGATAGATGAAGAAGGACAATTAGATTGGGACCAATCCATGAGCGACAAAATTCCTGATATTCTTGCATTCATCTTCGCAATTTGGACACTCTCAAGTTCAAGTCATTACTTTGAAGCTTCGAATCCTCAAGATAGAGAATATTATTTGTTTCAACCTCATCCAGCTCAAGTAATCTCAATCTTCCGTATCTTTGGCGTCGGCGATGACACCTCACGATTGCAAAATAATCTTATTCAAATTGGAACTGGAGAAGGTAAATCATTAATCTTAGCCGCTACTTCAGTGATCTTTGCATTACTTGGGTTTGATGTAAGTTGCGCCTGCTATAGTGAGTACCTGAGCAGAAGAGATTTCAATGCGTTTAAATCGTTGTTCAACACCCTAAATGTTGCCAGTCACATTCAATATGGCACATTTAATCAACTCTGCGAAAACGTTATCAACCAGAACGGTGATATTAGAAGAATAGTAGAAGCTTTAGTATCAGGAAGTTCGAATATAAACAGCAAACAGAAGACAAATCGCCAGAAAATCCTCTTGATCGATGAGGTTGACGTTTTCTTCAAGAAAGACTTTTATGGTAACATCTACACACCATCGGCATGTTTGAAAGATGACACTATCACCGAGTTAATCACCTATATTTGGGAGAATAAGAATTCACTCTCTTTGAATAAGGTAAAGCAGACTACAGTATTCCAGAACTGCCGCAACAAGTATTCTGGATGGGAAGCACTTATTGAAGAAGCTGTAAAAGACATGATTTCAGACGTGAGAACTTTTGAATCGCATGACTACTTTGTGCAAAATGACAAGATTGGTTACAAAGAACAAGACGGCATGAGCTTTAATGTCACTTATGGCTACAAGACACTATTCGCCTACTTTAGAGAATACGAGAATAAAAATATAAGCAAAGCAAGTCTCCTCGAGAATATTTGCATCCGCTTAAAATGTGGACACTATTCGTATGCCGAAATGCCAAAGGAGTTCAGTTTTATCATGGGCGTAACAGGAACTCTCGAAACTCTGAGTCCAATTGAAAAAAAAGTGATAGCTGATAAATACAAAATTACCAAATATACGTATACCCCTTCAGTGTTTGGTAGCAATGACCTGAAGTTCTCGAAATCGGAAGATATTAAAATTGAAAATGAGTCAGACTATTACAACAGAATTGTCCAGGAGATTAATGATAGATTAATTGGAAAAACAGGATCAAGGGCTGTATTAGTCTTCTTTGAGTCCGAAGAGAAACTGGTTGAGTTTCGTGACTCAAGAGCTTTTAGTGCATTAAAGGGACTCTCTCGCTATCTAACCGAAAAAGCTAACATTCAAGAAAAAGAATATTTTGTAAAGCAGGCCATGTGCTCAGGGCAAGTCTCACTGCTGACGAGATCTTTTGGCAGAGGAACTGATTTTGTGTGTCATGATCCAATTGTGGGGGCGAATGGTGGAGTCCATGTTATTCAAACGTTCCTTTCTGAAGAAATTTCTGAAGAAGTTCAGATTCGAGGAAGAACTGCTCGTCAAGGAGGTCAAGGATCATACAGCTTAGTATTGCTGGATCAAAGTTTAGAAAAATTCATGATCACAACAGAACAAATAAAGTCAATGGTGAAACGCAGTGGAAGTTTTTGGGAATGGCTAAAAGGAAAAAGTAAAACAATCTATGATCACCTCAACGAGCTGCGTTGTGAAGTATACAAGACAAAGTATGACGACAGTTCAAAATTTGTAGCCGAAGCCGCAGCAAAACATAATGAAGGTCTCAAATTCATTAAGAATTTGATATCAAGCAACATTAGCTCTGCGAAGGATTTCCTCCTAAAATTAAATCGAGGAGTTGTAGATACAAAATCACGCACTATTTGCTTGTTGGACGCAACTGGCTCGATGTCTAATTTATTGCACAAAGCGAAAACAACAGTTGGGATAATGTTTGATAGAGCTTTTGACATCATGAATAATAATCAAGTCTCAAGCAATTTCCAAATACAATTCGCTGTGTTCCGCAACTATAATAGCAAAGAAGATAAAATATTACAAGTTTCAACTTGGGAAGCCCAGCCAGAGAATCTGAAAATGTTTATGGAGAAAATTGGGCCTGAAGGAGGAGACGGAAATGAAGCTATTGAAATCGGACTCTGGCATGCTCATCAAGAAAATATGAAAAATAGCGTTTCCCAGATCATTCTCATTGGAGATGCTCCTCCAAATACAATAGACGAAGTAAAGAGTAAGCGAACCTATTTCAAAAGCGGCTACTGGGACAACACTAAATTCAGAGTGCCGACTCATTGGAAAGAACAATTACAAAACCTAAAAGGAATTCCTATTCATACGTTTTATGTTAATGACAGAGCAAAGAGCGCGTTTAACGAAATTGCCAACTTCAGCGGAGGACAATGCAAATTTTTAGACGTAAACTCCTCTGAAGGTGCTCATCTGCTGACAGACTGCGTAACGGAAACGATTCTGAAAAATGTTGGCGAGTTGGTAGGAAAAGGCGATAAACTCGTGATTGACTACAAGAATAAGTATTCAAAAGCCTTTTCGAAATAATAGACAGCAGCTAACCAAAGAAGAAATTGTGAGTTAAGATTAATCATTTTCTGTTATATTATGCTTTTAACTAATTTTCTAAAGCAATCACATTCAAATAAATCTTCATATTGACTCACAATAGTCATATATACACAAATTTATGACAAATCCAAAACAAGTAAGAGCAAACCTCTCAGATCTATCAACCTATTGGCAACTATTCACATCTATGACATTTCATTTGTGTGACAACTGGAAATTACCATGGTCATTAAATGTTTGGAACCCAATGCACAATCAAATTTAGAGAGAGAGATTCTGAATTGCTCTCTCTAAGGAGAAAATTGCATGAGAGGTCGAAGGAAGATTCGTTATACAAACAGTATATTTCGTTTAAAGCGTTTTTCATAAATAATAGTCTTAAGCGAGAAAATAAACAACATACAAGAACGAACTGACCCTATAGAATCAGCATTTCGCAGAGACGGTTATTGCTGCTTTAGTGTATCAAACAAATGCGATCTTACGAGAGCGCCTAGAAATCTGCGGTCTTATAAACTGAGAAAAGCTCAGAACCTATAACAAATCATTTTTGCCATTAGCGGTCAAGCGATGAGAGTTTTAGCGACGCAATTTGTTCAAACCACCTGATCTCATCGAAGAGAGCAAATTTTCAGTTGCAAAAAAGAAGTTAGCTTTGTATGTTTCTCTCGAATGTTTCGATCGACATTAGTACATGCATGATTGAGTGGAAAGTTGGCAGCTTTGTATGGAAATTGGCTGGTATTGAATTATTAAGCCTCTGATGTGTGTTCTCAATCATGATATAGGAAATTTGGTATATCACGAAAAACTCGCATTCTCTTCGATATAGAAACGACTTCTCGATTCCATATTACTAATAAATTGTGAAAAAAACTGCCCTGGGTATCTTTCTGGTGAGCACTCGGGTTGAGAGGCACTCACGTCTCTCTAGGCGTATTTGGAAGCGCTAGATTTCCACTTTTCCTCGGATCTCTAGGGCTTTCGAAGGATACGGATATTTAAGCTGATTGAATTGGATTGCAACCATTTTTAAAAAAATGGAAAATAAAACAGATTCTAACCAGAACAATACAAAAACTCCTCAAAAATCGATGCAAACCCAGGTTTGCTCAGGCCAGAGACCAAGTTCCAGCGGACGAACCATTTTTTCGTCAGAAAAAAGCCCAAGCAATGAGTTGGCCAAGCAAAATGGAAACCATAATCTCAATTTGAAATTAATCTCGCCGCCTCAGAAACATAATCAAGACTGGATGTTTAATTTCTCAATTGCAGTTTGCGAGAAAACAGATATTCACAAGAAATTAGCCGACGATATTCGAGTTCTACTTGAAAAATATCTCCAATCTAGCCCTAAAAAATTTCAAGCTGACCTGCTTCCCATAGCGAGCCTCAAGATTTCTCTGATTCAAACAACTTTTTTCGATCTCCTTCCGACCTATCTGATAAAAGAGGTGAAATTCAAAATAAACGCTGAAATACAAAGAATGCGTAGCTACTCTGAAGAAAAAGATGTTGATCATTTGATTGATTGCATTACTGATGATCTAATGCAAGATCCAAGCAATTTTCAAGAATACAATTTCTATTTTTCTTCAAAAGATCAGAAGGAGATAACCAGTTTCCTGGAAAAAGATCCTCTCTACTTAACACATTTAGAGCTTTGGAAGGATCCTCAATACCAGAGCCGAATGGTTTATGAAAGCGGAAAAACTCTTGAAGAAATTGAAATGAATAGGATGAAAAACCCGAAGATGCAAATGCATTCAATCATATTACGCCACAAAAAAGTAATTGATAGAGCCTTTAAGGGGATACTCTTGGCGACGCAAGACGACTACTACTCTCAATCAAAAATCAAAGAATTAATAGCTCTGCTCAAAGAAAAGATTGAAACCTATTTTTACCGTCATTTTCAAAGCCCAGAAACGTCCTCCAAGTCGATTTCTTTGAAAGAACTTAAAGAAGTTCATATTGCACTTGTAAATAGTACTTATAAGTTCATTCATGAAAGTTTACGTGATTTGGACTCTCGGAGACTGAGTTTAATCAGAGAAGTTATGGAAATGAAAATAAAACTCTGCTCAAAGCTAATCAAGTCGGAGATTAACTCCTTGAAGAATCTCATATTATTGGTACTTAATAGTGAGATAGCCAGCCTCAACTTAAAGGAGCAAGAAAGTCTGAAATTAAAAAAGTATTCTCAGGAATTAGTGGCTTCCAATGGACAGCATACGAATTCAAAGACCCAACTTTCTTCAGAGAACACCTCAAAAATAATCTCGAAGCTGAAAGAATTTCAAGAGGCACTGGATTACAAGGTTTCACTTGAGAGAGAATACACAAATACTCTTCAAGAAAAATATAAAGACAGTTATTATTTCAGACTTGCTGAGATTGCAATAGATACAATTGGAGCCAACCCTCTTGTTGTGTTGGATCTATTCAAAAGTCTCCCAAAATTTTGTGAAAAACAAATTTTGAATTTACGAAGCGAGGATATTAAACTCTCGAGAAATCGGCTGATTGAATTGGACAATTACTTGAGTAGATTGCTACAGATGAAGAAATTAATGAATCGCTCTGACTTCGGCATCATCTATCAGAGAAATAAGGTCAGGAGTCAAGTACTTGAAAAATTGTGTATTTATTTGCCAGAAGAAACAGAGAGCCTAAGATTTCAGCTAACCGAGCTAATCCTAGAGGGCAACATTCTAGGTCTTGATCCATTCCGTGGATATTTTACGAACCAGGATTTTACCTTGCTAAAGAGTTTTCTCGAGACAAATAAATTATGTCAGAGATATTTTGAAGCCATTGCAGGCAAAGGAACCCTTATATTTAAGGGTACGCTGAATCCTTATGAGATACCCAAAGGATTCAATCTCGAAGAGGAAGAACTTGTGGAAAACCATCAAAATCTTTTAAATAGGACCCAGAAAATAGAAAAACAACTCGAGAAGCTTACAAAATATGATTTGATGCCTGAATGTGCTGAGAAATATCTCGCACGGCTCGTAACAGAGATTGAAGCTGCACAAATTGATAATTCTGTGATCAAAGGTTTCAATCTTGAGAAAGAGTTCGAGAATCTTAGAATATATCTAAAAATAGAGGGGCTACATTCTAGTGAACTTGATGAGCTACTCGAAAAAGGACAAAAGAAAATCGAATCAAAAGAATGGGAACAAGCGAAAGGAGTCTTGCTGCAAGTTTTTAAGAAAGTCAGAGTGTTAGATTTCTCATTAATTTTAGAGTTGGTGAAGGAAGCAGATAATGCTTCCATACTTATGGAAGACAAGCCCATTCTGATTTTTCTTGGAAAAACGGGGTCTGGCAAATCCACTGCCATTCATTTTCTTGCAGGTTCGACTCTATCCCACGATTTGGTCGAAGGCATGCCACACATTCAAATCGTTCCAAACCCTCGAATTGAGTCTCTAAGAAAGTTAACAACCTCTCCAAATTCCGTCTCTGAGACTCGCTACGTTATACCGATAACGATAGAAGACCCAGCTATGAGCAATTTGCTCGGTAGTAATAACGATGAAGTGATTTTGTGTGATACTCCTGGATTTGGCGATACGAGAAGTATTGAAATGGACCTTGCGAATAGTCTATCGGTGGTCACAGCTTTAAAGAAAGCTAAGTGCGTAAAGCCTGTCGTAGTCATCAGTTACAAAAGTTTAGGTGACAGGTTGCAAGGATTGAGAGACCTTGTCCAGCAATTGGCAGGGTTGCAAGACCAGGAGCCAAATTTCAAATCTTTTGTTTATCTCTTTACAAAATTTCCAAAAAAAGAAAGAGAAAATGCGAGTCTAATTGCAATGCTGGAAAATCTCAAGGCAATCTCTCAAGAGGATGGAAAAAATGAAATTTTCATAACATTTCTCGATGATGTCTTAAAGAAAACGAAAACAAAAAAAGGGGTCATGTTTTTCGATCCACTATCAGTTGACGAGAGAGACGATTTAGTAGAGATGCTTGGAAAAATTTCACCAATTGAATATCCTCATGATTTCTTCAAGACCTCTTTTACTCCTGCATCAGAACATCTCCTCAAGAAGCAGCTTACTTTGCATGAAGAAAAGATCCTTATTGCTGCTAAACGTCATGACTTTGCTTACGTGTGCTTCAGATTTGACGAGTTGAAAGAACTATATGAATTCCTAAATTATCAGCCCGTGCACCAAAGTTATGAGAGAAGCGTTGATAACTTACGCCAGCTCTTTTTGGATCAATTTGAGAAGGCAAAAGAAGATCTGCACACACGTCTTCTTCCTCAAAATGAACTACTCGAAAGTGATATCCAACAGTACCATAACGCCATGAGTATTCTCAAAGCAGCGAGTTCTCTCATTACGAAGCACCTCATGGGAGGCAAGATGGTCAGCGAAAAAGAGTACATAAAAAATATCACTACAGAAGTTCAAAATTTGAGATCAGAAATACAAATTGCAAGCTTAGAGAAAGCAAACCTTCAAATTGTGAGAGCCACTCTTGAAAAATTGAGCATAATCTCAAAATTTTTCCCTCATATCCAGAAACAAGTCGAGGATGCATGCAAAAATTTAAAGGATCAATTCAACCAAGCAAGAAAGGATCTTTATTGCGCAATGAAAGATCTAAAATACGAGAAGTTTACTTCTGAATTTGCCCATATTCAGGCAATTTTCATTGAGCTGCGTACATTTCTCAAACTTCCTGATTTCCAAATGGAAGACGACAAAAGCAAATTTCTGGCCATGATCAAAGAAGATGCTGCTTCAGCTGGAACTCCTGAATGTACAGGAAAAATAGTGCAGAAGGATATCATCAGACAAAAAGAATTTTTAGAGAGGATGCAGACATTAACATCTGACCCTGAAATAAAGAAGTGCTTGGATTTGGATGAACTCAAGAAAATAACGGACAACCTTTTAATGAAAATCTACAGCATTTATGATTTTCAAAGCAATCTTGTAAATGAGTTAATCAGCAGCCCTGACAGTGATTACGAAACTGAAGAACAATGCATTCAAGAAATGTCATGGTTTAGAGAGATCCCTGCAGTAGAAGCAAGAACACAAGATTCTTATAATAAAATGCTGGGAGTCATTATTGGAAAAATCCAAGACTTCAATAGTGATATTAATACACTGTTAAGTCAGAAAGATGATTGTGATTATACTAAAATCGTATCCATCCTCTCGAAACTTGAGAAGCTCAAGTGGATAGAGAAATACACCCGAAGGAACGAGTGCCAAAATTATATAGAGAAGACTCGAAAAAATATTCTATTGCATTTAGACGAGCAGCACACTTTCATTCAGAAAAACAGTGAATTCGACCCAGAAAACTATCCCAACACTATCATAGCTCTACACAGGTTTTGCAAACTCAAAGATTTCAAGATCAGTGTCTCATCGGTCCCCGAAATTCAGAAAAAGATAACTGAGATCGAAGAAGATTTTACAAAAAAGGTTCAGAAATCTTTGAACAGCATCGACCAAACGATCAAACAATCTGAGAAGGATCCTATTATTCAAGCTTCGGACATAGAAAAAACATACTGCTTCCTTGACACCTGCAAGAATATTGAGGATTCTTCGAGAGAAAAGGCATCCAAACTTTTTGAGTCTTTGAAAAAATATCTCGCAGATAAGTATGGCGGCATCATTCAAATAGATATCAATGATGCATTCGAAAGTGTAGCAAATTGGAATCTGCTTCAAAAAGAAACTCTGGGACAATTCACTCAAACTATTTGGGGTCGACTTCAAGAACTCGAAGAATATAAAGAATCTTGTCCTAAAATTTTCTCTTGTCTCGCAACGAAGAAAATTTTTGAGAAATTTATTGATGAGCTTTCTGTTTATAGGGAGGAAATGACCCATAATTTCGCAGGATATCTTCAAGAAAACAGGATCCAGGAAATTGTCACAAGCCTAAGTATTGTAAAAGCTCTGAGCAAATTCGACACTTACTTGAAAGATGATAAATTTGCAGTTTTGCATAAACAGCAGAGAGAATCGCTCTATACCCATATCAAAAAAATTAATGAAGAATACAGAACTGCTCTTAAAAAGGGAGACTACCCAGAAGCTGCTGATCTCCTTAAACTGTTAAAGGTAGATGGAGATTCTACAATCTTATACTATTATAAGGATGCAACAAAATGCCTAAATAAACATGCACAACAAGTCTTCAGAGAGGCGATGGATCTGATAGACTTGATTGATCGTCGTCTCTCTCTCCCGGAAGTACAAAGTTGTTTAAAGAAACTCAAAGAGGTTGAGAAGTTGTGCTGTGAATTGAGAGACTTTCTTGATAAACCTGAAGGATTTGAACTGGAGCCGCTCTATCAGACGCTGGCGAGCTTTGTTGATCCGTATTTTCGCAGACTGACTGCTCTTAGGTATGCCTACAGATTTGCAGAATTCGAGAAAGCCTTAGAGCATCTTTTGGTTATTGTTTATGCGTTAGGAAGATGGTGTGACTCGGATATAAAAAATCAGATTGAAATACTCTGTGACAGAGAAAACATGCTTGAAGAAATAGTGAGAAATTATAAAAATTTGGATATCGATAAATATTCCTATGACGAATCACCGAAAGAAGTTTTGGAAAATCTTATCAAAGCAAGCGAAGTCAATCCTGAATACCTCACTTATGCTAGTAAAATAAGGAAGATTATTTTGGCGAAATTCAGAGAGACTTTAAGATCAGAAAAGAACGGTTGCGTGAAGAAGTATGAAAGTGCGTTATTTTATGTACCAGATGATCTCAGTAATATTCTCAGGGCAGAATTGAAGGAGTTTAAATAGCACCAATAATTTGATGCTTTTGTATTGTTAATGGATTTATATAGAGACATTAATCTCCTTTGCTTTCATATTTCTCAGGGTTTTCTGTTATTGATTTATATTTCATAAAATCAAGCAATTATACAGAAAAATCAAAGCTTTATAACTCTGACCATCTCGAGGGGTAGAAAATTTCAACGATATGTTACAGTTCACTTTAAATCATCTCTGGGCTGAATCAATGAGAGGAACTCAAGAAACGTCCAGATGAGATATTAGCACTGATGTTTGATATTCTTCATGTTGAATGAATTAAATGCGTACTTTCAATCAAGGCTATGAGAGATTACGATCGAGCTGCTCAATTAAAAGGATTCTACCTTAGTTTCTTATTTGCGACCTTGAGTTCTCCAAAATATTTTATGAGTTAGGAGGCGTCTTTCATTAAAAGGGGTTTAAAATAGTGAAATAATTTCTGGGTGATCTATAAAAGAATCTTGCGCACCAGCAAACTGAATGGAATATACATTAATTGAGAAAAGAAGAGGATTTAAATTTTTGAATGATTTTTCTCATTGATTTCGACGTGCAGTTCAACTTTACAATTCAAATAAATCCAATATCAGTGTATGTATGTGTATAAGACTGCATTTATGCATTGTAGTGTTCTGATGATAGATCCTTAAGAGAGACTGAACATATTTTTTAAACTCTTGTATTTTTCTTGATATTCGTTGAATGTCATCTTTCTAGAAGCGTCGAACTGACGAATGTCACTAATGTGTTTATATTTTTTACAGCCCTGAGAATTAATAGGCTGCAAGCAACAGATATACACAAATTGAGCCTCTTTATTTTGATTTGGCTGTTGTTCCGCTTTTTTCAGGGCATTCTTTTTTAATGCCAATTCTTTGGCTTTGCGTTCCTCTTCTATTATTTGCCATTCGTAAGGAGGAGCTGACACCTCAAAAAGGAAACCATCGTGATAAGAGCATTGATTTAATTCATTTTTGGCTTCTATATAAGTTTCGCGACATCTCAAGCAGGGTGTTTCTTCTTGTTTCTTCTGCTCTGCTTTAAATTCTTCAATTTGCTTTTGGGTCATCGGCCAGGAGAGATCTTTCTTAATCATGTTAGAAAGCTCTCTATTCTTAGAGATAAGAGCGATCCAATATTCACATTTGGGAAGAATTTTGGGGAGGGACCTTGCGTAATGGATGATCATACTGTAAAGTCTGTTGTCTGTGACGTTGTATGAAGTCGATATGCCCATGGAAGACTCACTAACACTCTTGGCGATCCCAACTAAACTATCGACATCAACTATAAGTAAAGACTTTTCATAGCAGCTGAATTCTTGCATCTTTTCTGTGATGTTTTCTTTGATTTTGGCCTCATCGAAAGCGTTATTCGAGAGGAGGAAATCTTGGTCCATGAGCAAGATGAAGTCAATCCCTCTTCTAGATGCGAACTCTGCTAATTTCGGTATGACTTGGAAAGAATTGATAACTGAATCTTTTTTCATCAGCAACGGCTCACTATGTAGGCAAATAGGCTCTCCATTTTCATGAATCTTCTCTTCGATCTCAAATCTCATCTCTGGATCTTCTTCACTCAAATCGACTAATATTTTTCCAGTAAACTTAATCTCCTTTTTGTTCATGGGTTCCAAGTTTTTCCATTGCATCATCTCAAAAAGCTTTGAGCAATTTGATTCGTTGGTGATGAAAAAATGATAGAGATTTGGTGTCATTGAGAGTCTCTTATAATTGGCTTTAAACCAATTCACAATGAAATTTGGGTTTATTTTCTCTGTTGTTCGTTCAATCAAATCTGCCCACACCATAATAAATATATTTTTACTCATTTTGCATTTTTCTTCAAAATCCCTTATCTTGTTATCTAAATAAGAGCAGATGATATTTTCTTGAAAACGATAGCTCTCGAGAACATCAATATAATCAACTTCGAGTGCAATGTCCGGCTTTCCATAATCTTGAGATAGCTGCAAGCTCTCAATGAAGTCTTTAGGACTTTTACAATTTTCATTGATAACTAAATCCAAGTACTCAAGTTCGATTTTTTTTTCAGGTCTCTTGCCTCGGATTTTTGATCTGATAAAGCGGTCACGTCTGTACAATATTTGTACGATTTTGGGCTGAAAATTGAGAATCGCTTGATTATAATTTCCTAGCTGATGCAAAAATGACGCATCCATCAGACACTCTCTCTGTTTCTGAAGAGCAAACAACTCAGGCAGAGAATAGTTGCCGAGTCGGATATTGAACTGTTTGCTTGTTTTGGCAGCAAGGTCTGCGAGCTCATTGTAGGATAAACTCTCTTTTCCATTGAGATTGTTCTGCTTGTTATATTTTTTCGTTTCGCTTACGATGTAGGAAATGTACTGCTTCAAGGCCGCACCTGAGAAGTTTGTGGTAAGATCAACAACTTGATCAATCATATTATCAGAAAGATTGGTCGCCTCGGATGCTTTGATGATCTTCCTCCTAGCCTCTGGAGAGGGTCTTCCAACAAAGAATTGTCCCGACATTCGTCTTTTAAAAGCGTCATCCATCTGATTTAGCCTGTTGGTCGATGCCAAAAACATCAAGTTTTTTACATCTTTAATACCTCCAATGACCGACAACAAAACTGCTAAAGCATCAATCTTGTGTTGGCCTGATTTTTCGTCTCTTTTTGGTGCTAAACCATCGATTTCATCAACCGCAAGGCAACACAAAAGATATGGAATTCTTTCGGCTCTTGATACTAATTCTAACAGCAGCTTCTCAGTCTGCCCAACAAGAGATCGGTTAACTTCAGAAGCACAGAGAGGATACGAGATTGGAGTGAGTCCAATCTTGCTAGGGAGGATATCTGTCAGTACAGTTTTTCCAGTTCCTGGCGGGCCGAACAAGAGCATTCCTCTATTAAGCATTAAGCTTTTGCTGTAAGATTTAGCTATTGTAAAAGCCTCGTAAAATGATTCCAGCTGCGACAAGAGATATTCTCCAATATATTTTTCTCTTATTTCTTCAAACCCGAATTTAAGTGCCTTCTCATCAAGGTATTCGATGTCTTCTAGCTCACGTGCTGATCGTGTCTTCCAAATAAGGAATCTCTTGATTCTATGCAATACAGCATATTTTTCTGCTTTTGACAAAGTTTGAACTTCTTTAGAGGTGTCTGATTTAAATCGAAATTGATTGAGGTGGCTTCTGATTAGTTTCGCTGCATTCACTTTAATGCTCGCCTTTTCCCAATCTCTCTCATCCCAGGCAAGGAGTTCTTCCAGTCGATCGACATGATTTCCTTCGAGTCCCATTTTCCATTCGGCCACATACTTTTTTGGATCCTTGCCGTTTGCGTCAGCAACTTCTTTCAAGAAATCCTCAAGAGACATGCCAAACTTATTTTTTTGGCTTTCATTTGCAGCATCACTGAAGGTATTCACGAAAACTACTGAATTCGGAGTGTTTTTGAAAAAGCCTTTTTCCAAAAAGAGCTTCTTTGGTAGTGGACCTCCATTTTTCAGTCTGAAAGAAATATCCATAACACCTTGCAAATGGTCATATGTCCATAACCCCAATTCGTCTGTGACCTGGATCTTTTCTACAGGAGAATATTTATTCAATCCTTCTCTTTGCAAGCTGATTTCGACCCCTGTGAATGTTTCAATAAAATCGAATAGAAGCGGTTTTAAGTCATAAATTTCAATCTCACGATATTCGATTCGACATTCGATGTTTTTTAAGTCTGTCTCAATTTTGTGGTGGACTTGTGGAAAATCAAATTTCATTATTGAGACATCTTTTCTTGAATTTTCTCGAGACTCTTCTGCTATTCCGTTTGAATTAATAGCTTTGCCTTGTGGCTGATAGGAATTCGAGTCAATTGATAGAGATGGCTGACAGAATTTGTCAGAGACGTGACTGTAGATGATCGACTGAGGTGAATTTTGTGGCTCATTCCTTGAAGATAGAAACACCTCTTCCACTTCAGCCAGCAAGTTCGCCAGTGCAGTATTGTATTGTGTGCTAGAGGAAAAAGTACCTTTTTTTCTAAGAAGATTATCCATAAAGCCCCGTACTCTTGCATCTAAAGCGTGAATTTTAAAGCTATACTTACACTCAATGAGATCTTTGGCATCTTCGTAGTCATCAATTTCGTAATAAAAATCATCTTTGAGATATTGGATAAAATCCAGTTGTTCTTGTGTTAGTTTGGGAACTTCAGCAAACTCCATTTCAAATCGATGCAATTGTTATCTTTATAAGAATAGAACAGATCGTGCTTATCAAGACACTGAGCTAAAGGAAATTAATTAAACGTGGCTATTAGTAATCTCAATCTCTAGGCACTACCAGAGAGATAAACTCTAGCTCATTCTCTAAGAAGTAAAATTTTCCGTCTTCTTGGCATATCATAAATCAGAAGACCGATCGCTCAGTCATTTCTTAATGTAAACAGCCCATCTTACAGTTGACTATCCTTCGATACCACTACATAATCTGATGATAAGAGCAATCGGTTAATAACAATTCAATAAGCAATTTCATACTCCGGACACATTAAAGAGGAAACCTCCAGATGATAATAAAGAAGAAAATTGAACATAATGCTGGATCTCATCATTTTTTGTGGTATTACTGAAAATACAGAAATATATTTGGTCTGTCCTGGCAAAATTTCAATAGCAAGCTACACTTGAGTAAAACCGTAAGACCTCTTCGGATTCTCCAACAAGGGATCGAGGCCGTAATTGACCTTGAGAAATAGTAAATCATCAAATTAGGAATTGCTAGGAACTTTCAAGACAAATTTTCGATTCTTCATAAACTTGAAGCTGCTAACCTTCTGCAACAAATTACTTCCCAAAATAATAAAAATCTCTGATTGACTTATAGTTAATCTTGTATATTCTGGTTGTAAGAAAAATATTTATCAATTGATTGTAAATCACCTTATCGTTAGAGGTTCTACACTGATAGCAGGCAAAAATTGATTTCTGATTATCATACATAAGCGTTGCTAAGCATGACATAGCGTTAAGAATTATAACTCGTAAATTTCCTTCAGAATATGTTCGTTAATTAAAAAATTCAGTTTAGTAACTATAGTAAATATTTTGCAGAATTTCCAATTGAAATTTTTTTGGAATTGCAATTTAACAGACTAATTTTTTCATGAAACAGAACGTATCTTCACTAAATGTACAAGGACCAACATCCAATGTTGGATTGAATACCTCAAAGATTTCTCCAAATCAACCATCTAATGGAAAAAGTGTGTATATCCTAAAGAATATGAAAATTGCAGGACCTACTATCAATCAAGCAGATTTCACCACTGCAAGTCATAGTCCACGTCATATGATGACTAACGATGCTAAGTCTCCAGCTACTACCTCAGGCATTCCAACTCTGCAATTTCAGTCGAAGACTCCTCGCTCCTTCCAATCACCAACACAAAAGATCCAGCACCTCGAGATGAACAAAGGAAAGAACGCTCAAACTAACCCTGACTTCAAAGAACCGTCGAATAAGTACGCGTTCGGCCACCTCGCTCGATCTCCTGATAATCGAAATAAGCAGCAGCAACAGCAACAAAGGACATCAGGTGCGAATGGTGGTGGATTCAGCCCACTTGTCTTCCAAACAAATAAAGATAAGAAGAACTCTAAAACTCCTAAATCAAGCAAGGAAAACGGGCAATTAGCTCCCAAAAGAAATGCTAACACATCTAATTTTAATGCCATTGAGCAACCGACAAGAACTTCCAATCAATATAAGCCTGCAGGAAGAGAGAACATGAAACCAGACACTGAACCTTCAACCGGAATCACCGAGATGAAGAAGCCGCAGCCTTCGACCCACCAAGCCGAAATCAACCAGGCCACCGAGCAGAGAGTCCTGGCTGAAATAGATCTAAATTCTCTGAAGTCGACAGTTCAAATTGTGAGCGTGCCTGTTGGAACTGAACAAACACAACATGAAAGAATTCAAGTTTCCAATACAAATCCTTCAGTTTTTCCTCAAGAAACGCAGAATTTAACAGCTAGGATGGAAAGTAGAGACTTTCGAGTAGCTTCTACACAGGATGCGTCTTCACAACAGGTCGTCCAAAAGCCTCAAAACAATAAAACTCCAAAGACCTCTCATGCTTGCAAGAATCACCCCGAGAAGAAGGCAAAATATCACTCAGAAATTAAAAACGAAGGCGATATACCTGAGTTCTTCTGCTCTAAGTGCGCAATCGAAGTCGCTCAAAGAAGGGAAAAAGTTATCGAAATCAGTGGCTGCACAGATTCGATCTCTTCAACTCAATCCTGCGCTGAGCAAGAAATCACCACGCGAACAGAACCACCAAGTCATTCCAATAATACTCAAGCTTCAGCTATAAAAATCAGCCCAAATTTCATTCCAACTGAACGAGAAGACAATCAAACCAACGTAAATCCTCCAACTAGCCTTAATTATAAACGTCGAAATGAAGAACTCATTAACTTTACTCAAAGACTTGGAGACCTGATCGAGCGAATTGGCAGTCTTAAGAATTACGCTGGTCATGAGAAAGCCAAAGTTCTCGGAGTAATCACTCATGAAAAGGAAAGCATTGATGCTTGCTGTAAAAAACTGATCGAGACGGTGAACAGAACTCGAGATGAGATTTTTAAATCATTAGATTCGGAGCAGTCAAATGCAACTCAATGGTTTGGTGAGGTGGTCAGAGCTCCTTCCAAATTCTTGGACGAAATCACTCAGATCAAAGCTAATCTTGAAGAGAATATGCAAAATATTGCAAAGAACACCGAAGAAAAACCCTACAACCAGATGATGCAGAAATATGAAGAGAAATTTGATCTATTCGAGCGTGTGTTGAGCGAAAACGAAGTTGCTTTGTTCGAAGAAACGAGTGAGCAAAGGACTCGGGATACTATTCCTAAATTTAAGAAAAATCTCAGAGAAAGAGTTGAAAGCACTATTGCAGCTTTAAGTGAGGATGACGTGAATGTGGAGCAGGCAGGTGGCGACTACTTGCCTTGTGACGAAGAGAGCAAGCTGAACAGTGTTGATACAATCAGTAGCAGACAGAAAAGTTTTAATGGTAGTATGACACACAATTTAACTTTGGTGTCTTTTGAAAATAAGGAGATTTTTGAAAATGCTCTGTCTTCATCAAAGGACGGAGACGTACTTGAAAAAAATTCAACTTGTGAAACTGTGATTGAACATGATGAGGAACACGCGGAAATCTTTGGGTTAAAGCTTCGCCAAAAAGGGCTATTTGATAGTAATGGGCAAAACCCCAACAGAAGGAGCCGATATGATGAGCTCTCACAGAAGGAGCATTTTTCAATATTAACTGTTCAACCGAATAGCAACAAGCGTTTGAGTGAGGGGCTTCTTCATTTTATTGAGAGTAAGATGAACGAGGAAGACAACTCCCCTAAAGAAAACTATCAGAAATCGTTATTCACTTCTCCAAATTTCAAAGAGATTTAATAAAAGTGCTGTGCGTTCGGCGGGCACTAACACGGACATCTTGAATAAGGTTCATTTATTGTAGTAGGATTTTATTTCAATGCCCCTAGGAAATCAATAGGAAATCTATAAATAACAAATATATATAGCTTTAGATATATAAATATATACATTCATTCATATTTGGCATGATCTACAATTTATTAGGACTATGCGTTCTACATATTCAATATGATTATTCCAACAAAATCTGTGAAAATTTCAATCCAAAATATCTGTAATTCGTTAAGTTCTAGCTCAAGGTATAAAGTGTCGAAATGCCTTCTCACTTGCATTATTTGTCACCAAACGCTAAGGACTTCAAACAGAACCATTATTGGATTTTTATATTACTTTCTTTCTTTTTTTTAAAGATTTTTATGTAATGATATTGAAAATAGATACGTGACTATAAACAAAATGTGAATATCTATTATCTTAGTTCTCTTTCTCTTTCTCTTTCGTTTTTTATTTCTTTTGTTTTTTCCTAAGGTGATTTTCAGATTCTGCAAAAGACAGATTAGCATTTGCATTTTATCATAGGTTAACGGATGCTTATCCACTCCTGCAAGCAGAAGAGGATCTCTATTCCCACAACAACTTATGTGAGAACCGTTTAGAGTTACATGTAGTCTCCTGCACCCCCCAATCATTCAGCTAACGCCTCTCCATCCTTAAACAGAATCCTACGAATTCCCAAACCGCAATATGAAGCTTTTAAGCATATTGCTTATTTTTTCTTCTGATGATCATAATAATATATGGACTCCGAACTGCGTGCACTGTAAAGCTGCCAGTCATCTACCCGGAATTGTTGGGTTTAGCACTCTTCGTCTCCTAAGACGTCGTAGCTCAACAAATAGTGAGTCTGAGTCATTGAGATTTCTTTCTGTTCTTCTTCAGAGAGTTGTTGGAAACCAATGAACATGAAAGTCTTGAGGTAGTATCCTTTTTAAAATGAATTGAATTTAATATTGATTCAAGTTTCAAATATAGGCTTACTGATATCTCCAAGAGTTTTTCTGTAGCAGACATAAACTTTTTCGGCGTTGACATTTTCTGCGAAGGATAACAGATTCAAGACAGCAGACTGAGTGAGAGCTTGAAGAGTCTTAGTAGTGGCGATTTCGATGTAGAATTTCTTTTCGTCGTGGTCCATGAAGCATTTGAATTGACCGTGAGGCTCTTTGCTTTCTTTTTCTCCCTTATTATCGATATGAGTTGAATTAATGTGAAAAAAATGCAAATTTTACCACAAGAATCACTGAGGTGATGTCGTAGATGGTGATGTTCTTGTCGTCTAGAGCGAGTTCAGTGAGGAGAATTTCATCAGAAGGGGTTCTCTTGAGTTCTATTGATTTCCATACGATAAAATCAGAAAATTGCCGTTTTTTTTACGCTTAACTGCGGTTTGGGTTTCGGTCCCCTTAGTTTTGGTTTCTTCGGTAACGCTAAAAGCACCTGAACAGAGGTTAGGATTCGATTTTTCATTTAGATTTGATTTACCAAGGTGCTGTGCGACCGACTACGAAAGAGCAGTTTCTTTCACTATCAAAGGAGGGTTAGAACGCCAGGGTTAGGGTGGGTAGGGTTACGCTTGGTAGTCACGCTTAAGTTCTTGGGTAAAGGTATTGTTATTTAACAGCGACATGATGGTTTAGATAATGAGAAATGGTTCTCAGTTTGAAGGTTGATAAATCCGGATTGTATATTAATTATTATTAATCTGTTCTATGTGCCTTATAACTGGAAGAGAGTCAAACAATTTATACTGATGAAGAATTCAAAAAAAACAAAAGTGAGCAGCAACGAGTAAACACTATAAATCTCCTCAAACTTCATTGGGATTCTTGGAAAGACACTGGGAACGATCGTAGATATTCATATTAAGGTCTTTAGAAGAATGCACATAAGCATGAGTTTTAAATCTTCTTTTTTTTTTTTCGCTGTTCTGGCTTGGGAGTAAACAAGGAAACTCATTTCTTACAAAGTTATAACAGATAAGAAGGGAAATTGAGAAGCTCTGGGGTACAAGTGTGTTTAAGAAAAAAATTTTACATGTTACTTGTAGAGAGATTCTCAAAAATTGATAAATGTTGAGGAACTGACGAAAATTAAACAAGGTAGTTCTGAAAAGAAACAAAGGACTTTGGAGGACCTAGGCGTAGGAGAAATTGAATGCTGAAATATGCCATAAAGTCCTGTAAAATTATAGTGATCCTTGGAAAATTCCCCAAAACCAGTTGAAGATAGACGCTCACCAATAAAAATACTACTACTACACCTAACAGTATGAGCTATTGCCATCACACAGCATGGATGAGAGTGCTTGCGAAATAGAAAATAGAAATTCCGGTTTTTCCTGATCAAAGTTAGTAGAACATTTTTCATAGAATTTTCGAATCACTTCGGCGTTTCGGTAGTCACGAAAATATGAAAAACTCGATTCGACTATAACTCGCGATATTGGTAATTACCTACCGCATATTCTTCTTATCGATACAAAGCATTTTCTTTCTCATATATTCAAAAGGATCAACTTAGAAATTTTGCAATTTTTTCTCGTTCTGTTGTCATCAAATTTGATCCAATGGTTCGTTTCGAAAGCATTGAAGATGATATTCTTATCATTTCAGTATTTACAAGGCATCTTAGTTAAAAGTGATCTAGGTAACCTCGAAAGCCTTAGTAGCTTAGTGGCAGAGCATTCGCTTAGTAAGCGAAAGGTCGACGGTTCAATCCCGTCTTAAGGCTATTTTTTATTTTTCTTTTGTAATCATAAAAATAATATCAGAAATTGATCCAGCCACATTTATAAAACAGAGTAAGAAAATAAAAAGAAAGGGAAAGACACAACAATCTAAACGAGTGCTTTCAATATGTTGACTCTATGCTATTCGTTGTGATGATAGACTAACCATGAGCATATTTCTTGATAATTCTCTTCAGTTCATTTAAGTAATAAGAAAACAAGTTCACCGGTATGCGCATATTCTCCTCGATTCATTCTTTTAATAGACTCTATCTTATGCTCTTACAACACAAATGAATATTTCAATGAAGATTGACAGATAAATCTATTTATCAACTTTGCAACCCATATGATAATGTTTGAAGTATCCAATTTAAATGAAATTTTAAGCAAAATTGGTCTTTTAATCCGGTATAATTCTTCAGTGATATAATAATATTTTTCATAATGGCCTAAACCCATAAATACCCAATCAAGAAATAATCAAGCCATCGTCTCAAAATTACAGAGTTTCTTAAATCATCCCCTGATACTATTATAATTTTTTATAATAGTCTAGAAACTTTGACATCATTTTCAGCTCCGAGTTTCCGAAGTGAGCTGACCTTCCGATTTTATTTACGATAAACCCCTTAAAGCAATCCAAAAACCCGCCAAAACTTTCGAATTTTCAAATCGAAATGCGCACAGAGGTCGACTTGACTATCTCTTCGGATTCCAATGTTCTCTTGATTAAAGATTGAATATTGTTGCAGAGGAAATGTAAGTAATATATTTGCAACATACTTCACGTTATCCGTGATGATTTCCCTCAAACATCGCAGGCTGAGCCACTCAACAAAATTGAAAAAATATAGCGCTACTGTGAAATTTTCTCATAAAGTGAGCGCTTTTTTAAATTTAATAATCAATTATCGTTATTTGAATTCAAATTTATTGGTTTAAGTGTAACAATAATGATCAAGATCCTCAAGGCTCACTCCGATAACATTAATAATAACTATATCGGCAAACTTGCGCAATACAAGATCACTGAATCTCTTGGTGATGATCATCTATATCCAGTTTATCTCGCCAAAACAGATCACTCTGACGAAATTCATGTTATAAAAACAATGGACCTCAACGACGAGTCATTCTACAACGAATGTCAGATTTTCGAACTACCTGAGCATAGAAACATTATCAGAGCCACAGAAATCTTGACTGGTGTCAACGTGGACTTCAAAAGGAGTTCTGAAGCGACTGATGACACTCAAGGCTTTTGCCGCAGCAGACGAACAAACGCAGTCGTTATGGAATTTGCTGAGCATGGAGATTTGTTCAATTACCTGTTACAAGGTCCTCTTCCAGAGGGCATTGCGCGATATTTTTTCGAGCAAGTGCTGAACGCTGTCGAGCACCTTCACAGAAATCGATTCTGTCATTTGGATTTGAAGCTAGATAACATCCTTCTAGATAGAGATTTTAACGTCAAGCTCACTGACTTCGGCTTTGCAGCGAAGCTCGAAGGGAATGAGCCTCTATACAAACGTGTGGGCACTCCAAGCTATCGACCGCCAGAAATGTGGAAATTTGAAGGAGATTATAAGGGCTATGACGGCATCAAGACGGATATGTTCCAGCTGGGAATCATTTTGTTCATCTTGGTTACAGGGCTTCCACCTTTTTCGGAAGCGCATTATGGAGACCTCTGGTATCGACCTGCTATCGTAGGAAAGTGGGATGTGTTTTGGAATTTTAGAGAGAAGCAGGCAAAGCACAAAAACCAAGGCTCAGCAGTTTTCGACAACAATTTTAAAACCCTCATTATGCAGCTCCTTGCTCCGAATGAGTATTTAAGACCAACCATCGAAGGTGTGAGAGAAAGTGCTTGGTATAAGAATGGCAAACGCTCTACCAATCAGGAGGTGATTGCCGAAATGAAGAAACGCAAAGAGCTAATGAAGTGAGGAAACAGCAGATGAAACGGCCGCCTCTATTCCAGTTTTATCTTCGGGTAAACCCTTTCAGGTTTTTTTTGAATTACTTAAGTTAGTTATAAGTCTCTGCTTAATGATTGAGCAGCTATTATCAATGGTATAAGAGTTTTTTTTATTTGGGTTGTGTGTAAAGTTGCGATTTTATTGACAAATTTCTTTTAGTGTTGTGTGTTGGGATGAAAATTTTATGTACAAATTGATATCACGATTCATTCACTATTGATTAACTTACCTACTGCTGACTTACAATATTCTTTTTCTTTTTTTCTTTCTTTATGTTCGGTTGGAATTCTGGTTCTCAATAAAGCTCAAGTTCATCTTATAATGAAATAGTAGTTATTGGATATATTAAAAATATCAACTTGTTTGGATAAAGCTAACCCAGGTTGTCCTTATACGACTCAATTGAAAACTTGTCGTTAACATCTGACAGAAGAAAATGGAAATACTACGGGTAAATTCAAACATATTCCCTTCATCCTCGGCAATCGTCTTCCCTTTTTCTGGAAGTTAGGGCCATCAAACCGCAATGAGGATACATCCAACAGAGGCTCTTTTATCATTATTTCAATTTTTTTATAATAATGAAGCTGAGAAGAATTCTTGATGAAAGGATCTTCTGAATAACCAAAAACCTCTGGTTATTCTGAACTAATTTGGAGACTATTAAAATTATATCGGTAAAATTTATATTATCGCAGAATCAGATATCTATAAGATGTACGCAGCAGTTACCAATCCGAGCAGACCTCACGAGGGCGGAGCTCAAGGCACTTTTGTTGCGAAATTAGATCCTGACCTTGAAAGCAAAGTTAGCGCTATTCTAAGCCGAATGCCACCTCAACTGAAAGAATCAGCGAGAAAAGAATTTGAGAATGAACAACAACAGCTCCAACAGCAGCCAAAGAATTCACTCAGAGAAGTTTTACAAAATGGACCTTTTACCCGCACTGGAACTTCACAATTTGACTCAACTGGGAAGCTCGATAACTCGATCTCACAGTCATTCCAGCCATCGCAAATCTCCCCAAAAAAACAAGAGGATAAATTCGAAATCGGGACAATGAGAAAGCCATTGGAGCAATCAGCAGTAAGCTATAGGGGCGATTATCAAAGCTTGAGCGAGAAAAAACCTCTAGCATCTACACCATTTAATGACAACCTTGCACCCATCCGAGCTTATCAAGAAGTTTTGAACCGAAGAGTCGAAGATACCCTGCGTCGCTCACAGATGATAGCTCGAAGCCCTAAAAACGTTTCGCCTAAGCGTTCTCAAGCTTCATATTATTCGCATACACCTAGTTACAATAATACGCCAAGTCGAATGTTCAAACCTGATAATGATCGATTGAACAGCCGTATCGAAGAGGCTTTAAATCGATCAGGGACAAAGTTCAAAAGGTCAGGGTATAGCAGCCCCGTGAATAATAGTAGAGCAAGCAATTTACTCTCGCCACAGGCACGGCATGTTCAGAGATACTATGAGAACAATTATGGGCTCGAAGATAAGGATAAAGGACTGCCAATTAATAGTTTGCTCAAAACTTTTGCGGGGAGAGGATTGACCGATAGTGCCTACAAGGATGGATTGAAAAAAAGCCAAGCGTTGTATCAAAGGGGCAGTGGAGCAAAGGAGCAGCCATCGATTTATGCATCTAGACTCTTCGATAGCAACCAGAAGAATAACAGCTACTATTCAGCTCGGCCTCAAGATAAATTCATGAGTCCGAGAGGATTCTCGAACCAATCGCCCTCTAAATTGCGTGATGTACTGATAAGCGCACAACTCTTAGATCAAAAGCCGCAGCTGGTTGACGAGAAATATAATGACGGGACTACATACAAAGGGGATTTGGTAGGAGGGAAGCGCTGTGGTAGAGGAACTTTCGTGTATGCGGATGGAAGCAAATACGAGGGTGAGTGGCATGATGGCGAAAGGCAGGGCTATGGCATCCAGACTGACCCTAATGGAAAAGTTATCTATGAAGGAGAATGGCTTGGTGGGAAATACAATGGCACAGGGAGTCAGTTTAACCCGGCTCCGACCAAACTTAAAGGAGAGTTTGACTTGAAAAATTTTAGCGAGCTGCGAAACTATTGGGAAAAATACGATGGAGAGTTTGATCTGGGTAAATGGAATGGGTTCGGTACGATCTATTTGGCTAATGGAGAGAGATTTGTGGGGAAATTCAGATATGGCAAGGTCCATGGCACAGGAACATACTATCAATTAGGTGATAAGAATATAACTGGTGAATGGAAAGAAGATAAACTCGTGGCTACCTTGTAAGGACTTGAATATTGCGTCAATAAAAGATCATTGAATTATTAATTTTTGCTGCAAGAAGTCTTTTTTTTTTTAATAGAATTTGATCGTGTTAACAAAGTAAGAATAAATTAGTGAGAGATGAAAAAAATCAAGAGAGACTCTAACAAATAGATTCGTTTACCAAATTTGAATCCGAATTTAAAATATTTATTATGTTCTCACAAGACGAGCCATCTCCAATTAACACGCAAAGACGTCACACGGATCATTTTCTTGATGATTCCGTAAGTATCTCCACGCCGTTCGAGAGATTAACCAATTGAAATTAGGTCTTGTTCAGCCAACAGATGATTAATGGCACTCATTTCCAACTGCAAACTCCATTTACTGTGAAAGGCCATGCAGACAGAGAACATTGCACCCCAGATGACCTTTCGCGTTTCTTCAATAGCCATGATAACCACAAACTTCAGCAAAAGCAGTCGCAAATCCCATTAAATACTGAGGAAAAGCCGAAAGGTGAAAAATTAAAAAGCATGATAGAGTATGCCAATTATGTAATGACCAATGATAAGTGAGACATCGTCATAATGCTCATCCTCTATAAATTAGACACTCCAAAACTATGGTTTTTCGAAGCTGGGCAATTTATTATCAACAAAAGAAGAAGAAGTCCAAAAAACGATAAATGCTGTGCTTGAGATGATTTCCCAACGCCAAAGAGATATCGAATACAGGAAAGAGGTTTTCGATAAGATGGCAAAGCTAGAAAGCGATAGTAAGGTGCATGTGGATCAAATTGAGAGATGCAAGCAAGAGAATATTCAGCTTTCGAAAGAAATTGGTCATTTGAAAAATCTGATGATGACTACTGAAAAGAAGTTTAAGGCTGAAAAAGAGAAGCTCCTCAGCGAAAGAGAAGAATTGAGCAAACAGTTAGCTAAATTCTCGCAAAAGAGTGTGCAGTATCAACATGAAATCAGAAAGAAAGAGGTTGAAGTGAACAAGATGAAAGAGCAAGTGAGCTTACTTCATTAATTCTATGGATAAATAACTCGATCACGTTTAGGTTCGGAAAACAATTTTGGAAAAAGTCGTGCCGAAAACCACGGTTGCTGAATTGATTAGCTCGGAATCTAAAGGAGAATTTTATCACAAGTCCTCTAATGTAAATAATATTAATTGCCTTCGGGAATGACTTAACGGGCATAGGCATATGAAAATGATTTTACCTCTATGGTTGCAAACAATATTGATCATTACAGAGCTAAATTACTCACTGAGAATCAAGACTTGAAATCTTGCCTCCAGATGCTGTTTAAAGATTTCATCTCAATAATTTCTACTAAAAAGGAGGAATATGTAATATTCTATAGAGGCATTGCATCCCTAATAAAGATTTAATTCAAGATAGCACACAAGGTCACTGAAACGAATCCGCAAGACATGGGCAGAGTCCGAACTCTTCTCGAAAAGCAATTCGAAGGGATTAATTTCATGAATCTGCGTTCTGGTTTGCTAGAATTACCTTTTGATAAGGTAACCTTCTTCTTGTTTATGATTCTGAAATTACTATTATTACTAATAGAGCTGCTCTGAAATTCAAAAAATTTTCAGATACAATCTCCAAGTTTTGGAGCTGCTGATTGAGAAGATGATCAAGGTGAACGTTGGAAATCAGTACATAAACAGCGCCCCTCAAGAGTACTATGAGAGCAATCATGAATTTGCTGGAATCAAAAACGTCACTGAGATAAGAAAAGCGATTCAGGGATTTAACTCAAAAACGAATCGGAATGAAGAGTACAACTCTAATAAAGAAAATGAGCCATATCAGGCAAATCAAAGCAAGCCGATAAACTTCTCCCTGAAAGAGGCTATCTCTTCGCCTCCTTTCAAAACAGAAAAAAGTGCAGATAATTTCCACTTTGATATGCCAACTTCAACCAAATACAAGACAGTAAGCTAAGCATTTTTTAGAGGTTTTTGTAAAGTGAATCTTCTAGCCGCAGCAAGTAGACTCCTTTAACGATGAGTGCTCAGAAATGTTTGTAACAAAAAAGCCAACTGTGATCGATTCGCCACCAGAGAATCACGTAATTATTGCTGAAAAACTTGCGATTGAAAAAGTTTCAAAATAGGTAAAGAAAGCTCGTGCTGAAGTCAATAAATGGAAGCTAGCCCTTCACTCAAAGCCACCGCAAACTAGCGCAGTAGAGTTTCAAACTCCTCAGACAAGAGGAGACAAGTTTGAATAAGTTGGAGTTATTTCTTATATGAAAATATAGATCATTAAATACAAACCCATGTGTGATGGATTTTGTTGCTCCACTGTTCATAAGCTAATAAACATCAATTCGCAAGTTGACTTGCAATGATGTAATTGGATTTTGTTTATAATTTAATATCAGCTGAAAATAATCTGTTTTGTTATCTATTAGGTCTCCTCCTCTTCCAATTTTCAAAAAACTTGGATAATAGACATTGAAAGAAAAATATTAGGTTAACGTTAGTTTAATCGTTGATACATTGCCATTGTGTAAAAAACAAAAAAATAATTCACGTCAAAGTCATGTTGCAAATAGAAAAGATAGTCTTCAATGAAAATTCGGGTTAAAAGAGAACTTTAAAAAATAAACTGATACATAGATTCACAAAAAAACTGCCATTAGAAATTGATAACAAAAATTCAAATACCCGACAATATAATAATTATTTCAATTACGCTTTGGGTTTTACGGATCCTTCATTTACCCATCTTATTCTTTTGCCATCTTTCCACTCTCCTTCTCGACGCTGTCCATCCGGATATTCATATATACCAAAGCCATGCTGCTTTCCGTCGAACCATTCTCCGATATATTTCTTACCATCCGGCCTTTTTTCAACAGTTTAGCAAAGAATTCAATACAAATTTTTACCATATGAACGTTCCAAAACCTTGTTTCTTATCGGCCACATAGCTCCCTTCGTAGGATCTGCCATCAAGCCAAGTGAATTTCCCTTTCCCATGCATCTTATTGTCAAACCATTCTCCAACATACTTTCTTCCATCATTCCAAACATATGTTCCTAAATAACTATAGTCAACAAAGAGCTTATTGCTATCCATTTACCAAATCCCTCTATGTTATTATTTCTAAACTCGCCTTCAAAAACCGACCCATCAGCCCAAGAAAATCTGCCTTTTCCCTCTTTATTCCCTCTGACATACTCTCCTTCATATCTCGCACCATCAGCCCACGTCTCAACGCCTTTACCGTGTTGCATGTCCTCTTTCCAATACCCAACATACACGGTTCCATCTACATGGTAATAAGTTCCATACCCATCAGCTTTATCATTGAGCCACTCTCCTTCATATACATCTCCATCGGCATGCACAAGCCGACCATATATACTAGCTTGATTGTTCCTCCAGTACCCTTCGTAAATGGATCCATCAGGCCATATCTGCACTCCTCGTCCATGTCTGTTGTTACCGACCCTAGCACGATACAGTATTTAGAACAGGGAGAAAGCAAACAAACTAACCATTCTCCTTTGTAAGTTCCTACATTCGGAATGTCGACTGCTGGTCTAAACTGTCTGTCCTCAAAATAAGGATCTTCTTGGTCCTTTTCTGCGCAGGTATAGGTGAATGGAGCCAGTTTTTTCCCGGATTTCAAAGTGTAGTCGATTCCAAAGCTGTGTAAATTATCGGTGACTCGCTCATTGTAACTTCCCATTCGCACTCCAAAGCATTTTTTGCGAGCAAGGTGTCCGCGAATGATAGCTTGTATCTTAATTACGTTCATGAGGTAGTTTTTTGGGTCAGGTTTCTTTGGAGGAATATCAACCTCAATAACTTTTTCTTCGTGCTTTGAAAAAACTTGGCAGCTTCCCATTTTTCGATTGGCTAGTAAACGATTTTGTTTTGTTTCAAGTTGTTAAGGTCAGTTTTTACGACTTATAGCTGAAAGACAACGGATCTGATTTTTTAATTTTATTTATCTAAGTGACTCACTTTTGTTTTGAAGTGCATCGCACAAAATTGCAATGATATGAGAATGACATTTGAGGTACATGCTTCTCTTGGAAATGAGTTCGCATTAGAAGAGTTGAGATGAATCTTATTTTGCGTTTTCGGATTTGGCGTTGATAGTGAGGAAGAGGAATAGCATACATGAAATTTGACACAATGTAGCGAGGTAAATTTTGCAAATTGTACATTCAATGTATGTTCATGTGTGTAAAGATTTTTGTACATTACTACACCTCTTTGTTATTGCAAAATATTCATCAAATTCCTCCTATAAAGGGTTTCATATTGGAGAAATGCCAATACATCCCAACAATTTATACACTCTATTTTCATCTTCAGTTCTCATGGATCCATAATTTTGTCATTGTGTAGGCATTTGGTTCTCGGGGATATATTAGAATCGAAAACTATTCTCGAGGTAGTGAGAAATTTAGTTTCATTTACTTTTCTTTTACTTGTACACACCAGCAAGATTATTTCAGCAAGATTCATATCAAGTCCTAAAATTTAGATGCCATTTTGGTCTAAAACTAATTGTGAAATAGTACTTTTTAATATTCAAAATACAATCATGGTATTAAAAGTATTTGATAAATGCGATAATCGATTAAATTTAGTGTCTTGAAATCAATCCAATCACATTATTAGTAATTAGTAATTAGATCAGAATATACTTTCTCACTGATTCTTGATAAGAACAGTTGATCGCTTTTCTTTTGATGTTAACGGAAATTTAAATACAAACGCTATGTCTCAGTGAATTTTTTGTAGAGACCATTATATTTTTGGTATGAGAATAATTCTTTCTAGAGTTTATTGGCATTTATTAATTAGATTTTCTTTTCATTGAACTAGGGCAGGCACACTACATACCAATTACAGATATCATTTTCTTTCTGTGATATTACCACCTCCTTCAACTAAAAAAAATTTTTGTTAAAATTTGAAATTTATAAAAATAACTCAAATTTTTCTCAAATTACAAACAGCTCTGAAAACAACATTAATAACGTTCTCAACATTTGAAAATTCAATTTCTTGAGAATCAGCCTTCTAGCAAAAGAGATTTTCGGCTATCAGTTTTAAAAAAGGAGATATTCGAAAAGCATTAGCCGTTTGACAAATTATTTTTTTTTTATCTACAATATATCCAACACCATCATCTGCTTAGCAGCTTTCATTTATTTTCAATCCTACCGTACGTTACATGCTTTAATATTAATTAATTTTTAGCCTGTTTCATCACTAACGCTTTGTTACCTACTCTCAACAGTCAACTTCTTAGACTTAGGCTCTGGGAATAGTTGCTCTGTCATCTTTCAAGTACTTTCTGAGCTCAAGCTAACTGCAATTTTCATTTAAATTTCCAAATTTTTTGGAAATAGCGCGATTTGAACTACTAACTTTTGTTCTCCACCAGAATGACGTAATGAAAGAAAAAAGGTTAATAAATTTTATTTGGATTTTCAAGCTCTTCCAAATGAACGCGAAGCCTCAGGAATTTCCCTTTACTGAGCCCTTTAACGTTGATTTCAAGCCTGCAACCAAAACTAAGAACACCATCCTCATAAATAATGGGATGCTCACTGGTGAAGCTCGTGTAAGCAATGGCCATCTCCAACATCTTCAATACAGCGCCAACGTACACGAAAATAATCTCAAAGGAAAAACTCAGCAGCCAGAAACCACCCTACAGATTGGAAATTTAATAATAAACAGTACCACTTAATCCCTCTCTCAATACAGAAACCTGACCTGACTAATTTTTCAAAAAAGCTCCATCATTCGATCCAAACTCGAACTATAGCCGGCAATATTGGAAGATGTATATCGAGAACGAAATCATTGTGTCAGAGATGAAGCAGTGCATCGCCAAAGCCAAGGAAATGCAACGCCAAATTGGCGCTTTAGAAGTTTACCATTTCGAACTTACATTCAATAAAATTTAATCAAACGCAGCAAGAATGCCAAGAGCTTGAAAAGAGCCTACAATCAAGCGCTAAGAAAGGGACCAAGAAAAAGAACCGTCGTACTGCTAACGAAATCGTCAAATCGTTTACAGTACTTCCTTTTTCTTAAATTGGAACATAATATATTCACTGCAATAGTGCCCTTATCAAAATTGCAACAAGAACTATGGGTCTGATGTCTCGCTAAACCTGCACATCAAACTTAAGCATAACGGCGGCAACAAGACTGAGAGGGAGAAGCTAGCCGTAATCATCTCTTGCTATTTATCACGCTTTTCTTTGCTGCTCTTTTTTGCTCGCTCTCTTAAACGCATCTGATGAATTATATTCAATTTTAGAGAACAATTTTCTTGGCAAAGATGAACGGTGAGGACGTGCCTGAAATTAACTTAAATCTTCCTCCCGGTTTCTTGGATGTAATTGCTTTTCACTTTCTTGGCAAGTGTTTGACAATCGCGCTCTCAGGGTATGAATAAAATGAAATTGCTTCGAGAGAAGAGTGGTAGGAAGGATCGAAGCGCCACCAAAGAAAGAGATGTGCCGGGCTCAGAGGAAAAGACTGGATTTGGAAAGAATGAAACTCCTGTGAAGATGGAGAAAGAAGAACATCTTGAAAAGCAGCCAAGTCATGATTCGAATTCTGTTGGGATTAATTTTGAAGGGAACTTGAAAGACACTCAAGAACTTAGCAGAAAGACAACCAATACAATATCACCTGTACTAGCAGCTGAAGAGTCGATAATTACTAGCAACTAATGTTGATCAGCTTCTCTTTTGAATTAATTCATTATTAATCTATATTGAGTTGAGTTTTTTGTCCGTTGGAGGATAGGTATTTTTAAGGGGAGGCTAAATGGGAATTTATCACACTCTTCGTTTTGTATCATAATGCACATTGAAGCATCAGAATTTTATTGAACTTCATTGAGAAAAAAATTAAGGGCCCATAGAGAATAATAGCCATTAAAATATTAGAATCTTCGAAAAAGGAACTTCAACCAAGGGTTTACAATCACTAAGTTGGAACAAAGGGCAGGCCTGCTGGGGACTGTTAAGGAAAATATTTGCTATGGAGTGAACCTTGTAAAAATCTCTTTCATACGTTTTTGTAGTTAGGGCAGACCAACATTGTTCCCAAGTAATTTCAAGACTTTTAGGTCAGATACCACCCTCCTGCCTGAAGTACTCTTTCGAGCTCTGGGCAAGAGTCCCTTTCAAAGTTTTCAGATAGGCACTGTGTGGTAAGGAAAAATTATTGATCAATTCGGCTGGTATTGTATCATTTTAAAGGTAATTATTGTCTATGTAAAATGTCACTATTTCACATGGACATTCTCTCATCGTCCCAAACTCTTTCATGGAACAAACAGTAACGCAACTATAACTTTTTCGTGGCCACGTCATTAAAGACCAAATTCTGAATAGCAATAATATCTTTATTTTATTTGGAATTGATAACACCAGAAAAAGAGGGAAATTAGAAATGGAAGGTTCTAACAAAGAACAAGATCGGTATCATACATTCAACTTCGCATTCCTTTTAGCTTAACCTCTTCCCACCTCAAAGCTTTTTGCCCATTGCTAATATAAGTCGTATTATGAAGAAAGCCCTGCCTGATAATGCAAAAATTGCGAAGGATGCAAAAGAAACCGTGCAAGAGTGTGTTTCTGAGTTCATCAGCTTTATCACCAGCGAGGCATGCGAAAAATGCAAGAACGAGAAGAGGAAAACGATCAATGGTGACGACCTCCTGTATGCCATGCACACTTTAGGCTTCGACGAATATATTGAAATCCTGCGTCTTTATCTACAGAAATACAGAGAAGTAAATTCACTTTCCGTGCGAGATAGAATACAATAACCTCCTTTAGGCCACAAAAACGACTGATAAGCCAGAAGGTGGTGGCGGTGGTGATGAGAAGGGTAGAAAAGGGTCTGATGAAGAAGACGTTGATGATGAGAGCGATGGAGATGATGGAGAAGGAGATATGGACAATGAAGATGGCTAGTTAAACAACGTGGATTTATATTTCCGACTTGCTGACAAAATTATTTGAACTCTTTGCTATTGTAGAAGTATGGCATCGCAAAGAGCTTCTCTTTTTTTCCCAAATCTTTCCTTAGTGCGTACATAACAGAGGATGTATACCCATCTTTTACTCATGGTTGATAATGATGAGTTCGTACAAAGTCTATATTAATATCATTCAGATCCAAAGAGGAAAAAATAATTTTGTTTTCAATTAATGGGTTTGAGTATCACTCTCTTAGCATAAATTAGATTGATTAGATTGGTAGGAATGTATGAATGAATGATAATGATTATTTCGGTTTCATGTCAATGGTTTGGAGAGCAATGTAATTTTCTTGTAATGTACCACGTAATCTCTTACATTCGATTGCGTATCTAAGCTCGTATAGGCTAAGTAAATCTAATTCGAAATTAAATTATTTCAAATAACCAAAATTTCTTAGCTAAAATGGATAAACTCTATAAAGGCAAGTGCCATCAAGGTTGGCCATAGTCTCACATTCGCCTAGGTG